>OGJX01001856.1_pt1 | contig 10844 bp, 9 predicted proteins | sample 1572381 | NCBI WGS metagenome assembly OGJX01 (sample SAMEA2582085, study PRJEB24529) | metagenome | biome: Human gut stool | place: China | collected 2011
TATTCATAAAGAAATACATGTCGCTAAAAGTTGTAGTACCAGTGCGCAGCATTTCAGCAATACCAAGTTGTGTGCCATAACGGACATAATCGTCGTTTAGTTTTGCTTCTGTTGGCCAAATTGCTGTTTCAAGCCATTCCATAAGCTCAAGATCATCTGCATAGTTTCTAAATAGACCCATCGCAATATGAGTATGGGTATTTACGAGACCTGGCGCTGCCAATTGGCCTTTACCATCGAGCACTTCCTTAGCATAATCTTTAACCTTAATAGCTTCACTATCCTTTAAAATAGCTGTAATATAGCCATTTTCAATTTCAATAGCATGATTTTTAAGAACACCCTCATTGGTGAGGACGTCTACATTAGTAATCAATAAATCAGACATAGGTTTCCTCATAGGTATAACCGAGCTAAAGTAGCTCGGTTATATTAGTAAAATTAGAAAACTAATACATCTAGCACATTGTTGTATAATATAAAGCCATTAGCTTTCTATTAAATGTAGATGTAATTCGATTCGAAATTAATTTACTTTTGTAAGATAATCGATTTGATCTTGCGTTAAAGAATCTAAATCGTAACCCATGGAGTTCAATTTAAGTTTTGCAATTTCTGCATCTAATTCATGAGGCAATACATATACCTTAGGTTCCATATCTTTACCATTATGTAAAATATGTTCTGCTGCAAGCGCTTGCATAGCAAAGGATAAGTCCATAATTTCTGCAGGATGACCATCACCAGCTGCAAGGTTAACAAGACGACCTTCGGCTAATACGTAAAGCTTGCGACCATCTGCCATAGTATAGCCTTCGATGTTTTGACGAACACGTTCATGACTTATCGCAAGTTCTGTAAGATCAGCTACATTAACTTCACAATCAAAGTGACCAGCATTACATAAAATAGCTTTATCTTTCATTACTTCATAATGTTCTTTTACAATAACATCTTTACAACCTGTTACAGTACAGAAAATATCCCCTACTTTAGCAGCTTCAATCATAGGCAATACTTTGAAACCATCGAATACAGCTTCAATAGCTTTGATTGGATCTACTTCTGTTACATATACATGAGCACCAAGGCCTTTTGCACGCATAGCAACGCCTTTACCACACCAACCATAACCAGCAACAACCACGTTTTTACCTGTTACTGTTAAGTTTGTAGTACGCATAATACCATCCCAAACGGATTGGCCTGTACCATAACGGTTATCAAAGAGATATTTACAGTAGGAATCGTTTACTGCAATCATAGGGAATGTCAATTGTTTAGCATTCTCTAATGCATACAGACGATGTACACCTGTTGTAGTTTCTTCACTACCACCTAACAAACGTTCTTTTGCATCTTGGCGTGTTGTGTGCAACAAGTTTACCAAGTCACCACCATCATCGATAATAATGTGTGGTTTATGATCAAGAGCCTTATTAAGGAAGTTGAAATATTCTTCATCAGTACAATCATACCAAGCGTATACAGTTAGGCCCATGTCAACGAGACCAGCCGCAACATCATCTTGTGTAGATAATGGATTGGAACCAGTTACGATAACATCAGCGCCACCGCGTTTTAATACAGTAGCTAAATATGCTGTTTTTGCTTCCAAGTGAACACTAACGACAATAGTTTGACCTTTGAAAGTTTGTTCTGCTTCAAAACGATCGCCCAAGGTATTCAATGTAGGCATAAAGTTAGAAACCCAATCAATTTTTTTACGACCTTCTGCAGCTAAATTAATATCTTTAATTAAAGATTGCATAATAACTCCTTTTACTAATATGAGTTGATATAGTTAAAATAAAGATTTGATAGTAAACCCACTTGGATTTGTTTGTTATTTAGATTCTACAATTTGACGCAGCTTATCAATAGACTCTTCATAGTTTGGTTTTAAAACACCTTCTTCTGTAATGATGGCAGTCACTAGCTCATGTGGTGTCACATCGAAGGCTGGATTAAGAACATCAATGCCATTGGGTGCTATTTGAACACCATGTAACGATGTCACTTCATAATCATCGCGCATCTCAATAGGAATATCCGCCCCATTTTCAAGAGTAAAATCAAATGTACTATACGGAGCTGCCACATAGAATGGAATATTATGGAATTTAGCTAACACAGCCACACCATAAGTACCGATTTTATTTGCTACATCACCTTTAGTAGTGATGCGGTCTGCGCCTACGATAACTGCATCAATGAGGCCATGTTGCATCGCATAGGCCGCCATATTGTCGGTTTCTAATGTTACAGGAATGCCATCCTCATGTAGCTCAAATGCGGTAAGTCTAGCACCTTGCAATAATGGTCGTGTTTCATCAGCATAAACTCGTTCCAATTGACCATTTTCATGAAGCTTACGGACAACACCAAGTGCTGTACCTAAACCACCTGTAGCTAATGCACCAGCATTACAATGGGTCAAAATACGAATATTCTTTTGACCTTCAAATAAAGTTGCTCCTGCTTCTGCCATACGACGATTCAAAGATACGTCTTCTTCATGAATAATAATAGCTTCCTTCGTAATTAGGTCTACCACATCACTCATAGAGGACATGCTTTCAACTTGACCTTTTACTAAAGAAATCACCCGATCTATAGCCCAAGCCAAGTTGATTGCAGTAGGCCGAGTTTCTTTTAAAGTCTCGCTAAATTCATATAAGCTTGTAAGTTGTTCACTAAATGGAGCCTCTAAACGACCTGCTTCCATAGCAGCTAAAATTAGACCATAACTAGCAGCTACACCAATGGCAGGTGCCCCACGAACGCGAAGCATTTTAATAGCCTCAGCCACTTGACGCCAATCCGTGCAGTGAACATAAGTAATTTCAGTAGGTAATTTAGTTTGATCTAATAGCACCAGCGTATCTTTACGCCATTCAATATTAATCATACATTCTCCTTCGATGAACTATTGCGTATCGTTATGAATGGATTATAGTTTAAAGCCACCATATTCATGCATGCGATTATGCGCATCATAACGAGCATCTACATCGATTACATCAATAGCACCTAAAATGAGAGCTTTAAGCTGAGCTGCCATGTCGCCCATCATTTCTACCACTTCACTATGTGTTAGAGCAGATTCAGAAATACCTGCTGCATAGTTTGTAATCATAGAAATCGTAGCATATGCCATTTCAGCTTCATTAGCTAAATTTACTTCTGGTACATTTGTCATACCTACTGTATCACCACCGAGCATATGGAACATTTTAATTTCCGCTGGTGTTTCAAAGCGTGGACCTTCTGTACATACATAAGTACCGCCATTATGAATTGTAAGACCTTGTTCAGTACCTACCTTTTGAAGAACATCACGTAATTCTGGGCAATATGGATTTGTTACATCCAAGTGTGCTACTGGGCGGTCACCACCTTCATAGAATGTAGTGATGCGGTTCTTAGTAAAATCTAAGAATTGGTCAGTCAACACGAAATGACCAGGCTTGAAGTTTTCATTCAAGGAACCTACAGCAGTCGTAGAGATAATAAATGTAACGCCTAATTTTTTGAGACCCCAAATATTAGCACGATAGTTAATTTTGTGTGGAGGAATTGTATGATCTTTGCCGTGACGAGCAACAAAGATTACAGTTTTTCCATGGTATGTACCTTGTACATAATCTATTTCACCATATGGTGTCATTAAGGATTCTTCATGAATATTTTCAAAGATGGACGGATCGTAAACGCCAGTACCACCAATTACGCCAATTGCACTCATTGTGACCTCCTATTATTAATCACTCTATCTTTTATTTTCTCATAGAATAGAAAAACAGGCTATAGGAAAAACCTCGTAGCCTGTTTTTTTCTATATATTATATAGTTTTTATTGAATTGGACCTTTAGGAGCGAACATATCTTGTAACTCTTCACGACTAAAATGATACTTTTCATTACAGTAATGGCATACAAGTTCTGTTACTTCATCTTCCAAAATAGCCTGTTTATCTTCTTCTCTTAATGTCATAAGTACGGCACCAAAGCGATCCCTTCCACAACGACATTGGAAGTGAATTGGTTCATTATATACTTCATTCACAGTTAAGCCATCAAGAACGCGTTCCATTAGACCCTTACCATCTGGATGAGCTTTTAAATATTCTGTAATAGGACCAAGTTCGTTAATATTCTTTTCTACTTGTGCTAATGCTTCGTCTGTAGCATCTGGTAAAGCTTGTACGATAAAACCACCAGCTACAACTGTATGATAATCTGGGTCTACCAATACGCCTAAGCTAATAGTAGAAGGTACTTGTTCAGAAGCATATAAATAGTAGGCCAAATCCTCTGCTACTTCACCACTTTGAATTGGACTTGTAGAGGTATAATCTTGTGCTAGTTGAGTAAAGCGAGTAACTTGTACTTCACCATTATGTCCAACAGCAGCACCTACATCAAGCTTACCAGCTCGTTTTAAAGGTACATCTACATGTGGCTCATCTACATAGCCACGAACCGTATTATCTGCAAAAGCATCTACATGAACAACGCCTAGAGGGCCATCACCTTTAATACGCAAACTTACATTTTCATGATTTTTAAAATCACCAGCTAATAAAATAGCCCCCGTCATAGCGCGACCTAAAGCAGCTGTTGCGACAGGCCATAAATCATGACGTACACGAGCCGTTTCAACAGTATCCGTTGTTACAGCTAAAGACATACGAACCCCTTCTCGGGTCGTAAAACGTTTTATATAATCCATTCTATCATTCCTTATTACTAATTAACTTTTAAAACTGCACTTATAAGTGCTTATATAGTATATCATGTCATAGAATTATATTTCAAATTATAGGGAATATATGTTCGTATACACTATTTTTGATATAAAAGAACATATTTTCGACATTATAAAAACACCCAGTACCATAGGATACTGAGTGTTTTTAATAGTCTTCTTAGAATTGATCGATAAGGTTAACCATTTCAATAGCGCCCATAGCACAATCGTAACCTTTATTACCAGCCTTAGTACCAGCACGTTCAATCGCTTGTTCAATATTTTCAGTAGTTACTACACCGAACATAACAGGAATACCAGTTTCTAAGGAAACATGAGCAATACCTTTAGCTACTTCATTACATACATAGTCATAATGAGTTGTAGCACCACGAATAACAGCACCAACGCAAATAACCGCATCGAAGCGACCAGATGAAGCAGCTTTTTTAGCAATCAATGGAATTTCATAAGCACCTGGTACCCAAATAACAGTGATATCCTCTTCTTTTACATCGTGACGTAATAAGCAATCTTCAGCGCCACCGATTAATTTGGAAGTAATGAACTCATTAAAACGAGAACCGATAATAGCAAATTTTTTACCGCTACCTAGTAAATTACCTTCTTGAACCTTCATTATGTTGACCTCCTATATTCCTATAAAGGAAATTCTTATGTGACAAGCAATTTGTTAAATAGAACTAAATAATTAGTCTTCTAACATATGACCCATTTTTTCTTCTTTTGTTTTCAAATAGCCTGCATTAAATTTATTTGCTGCAATAATAAGTGGTACACGACTAGTCACATTAATCCCCCAATGTTCTAAGCCATGACGTTTTTCTGGATTGTTTGTTAACAATCTAATACTCTTAATCCCTAAGAAACGGATAATTTGAGCCGCTAAGGAATATTCACGCATATCTGCTGGGAAGCCCAATTGTTCATTTGCTTCTACAGTATCTAGGCCTTGCTCTTGTAATGCATAGGCTTTAATTTTATTTGTTAAGCCAATGCCACGACCTTCTTGACGCATGTATACTACAACGCCTTTGCCTTCTTTTTCGATAGCACGTAGCGCATTATCTAATTGTTCACCACAGTCACAACGTTTAGAACCGAATACATCGCCAGTTAAACATTCAGAGTGAATACGTACAAGCACATCGCTACAGTTTTGCACATCACCTTTAACAATAGCTAAATGCTCTTTTTTATCTAATTCATTTTTGAATACAAAGATATTGAAATCACCAAATTTAGTAGGTAATTTAGAACAAGCACCAAGTTCAACCATGTCTTCATGCTGTTTACGATATTCGATAAGCTCTGCTACGGAAGCAATTTTCAAATCGTGTTCTTTCGCAAATTTCATGAGATCTGGTAGACGTGCCATATCACCGTCATCTTTTGTAATCTCACAAATTACAGCTGCCTCTTGTAGACCTGCTAATCGGCAAAGGTCGATAGATGCTTCAGTATGACCTTGGCGTACTAGAACGCCACCCTCTTTATATACTAAAGGGAACACGTGACCAGGACGACGGAAGTCTTCAGGTTTAGCATTAGGATCTAGTAATTTTTGAATTGTATAAGCACGTTCTGCTGGAGATACGCCTGTTGTAGTATCTACATGGTCAACAGTAACTGTGAAAGCAGTTTCATGATTATCTGTATTTTTAGCAACCATGGCAGGAATGCCAAGTTTTTCTAAAGCTTCACGGCGCATAGGTGTACATACGATACCGCGCGCGTATTTAACCATAAAATTAATATTTTCTTGTGTAGCAAACTCAGCTGCAATGATAAGATCGCCTTCGTTTTCACGGCTTTCATCATCAACAATAATAACAGGTTTACCAGCTTTAAGGTCTTCTAAGACCTCTGTAATAGAATGTAATTGTTCGCTCATAGGAACGCTCCTTACTCTTTATATAAATCCATTCTCTACTAAGAGGGATTGCATAGATTTCTTTGTTTTATCCTCAGTAGATTCACTACTAAGATTCATAAAATGACGAATGTATCGACCAGCGATATCCGTTTCTAAATTAACCTCCGTACCAATATGGGCAGACCCTAAAATTGTTTCGCTCAAGGTATGAGGAATGATAGATACGGAAAAACTGCTGTCTGTTCGTCGCATTATTGTGAGGCTAATACCATCGATGGTAATGGAGCCCTTATAAATAACGTAATCCATAACGGATTTCGGGGCCTCTACGGTAAAGATAATGGCATTATCCGTTTGTTCCCGATTAATAATGCGGCCTGTCCCATCTACGTGACCTGCCACAATGTGACCACCAAATCTACCATTGGCGAGCATAGCACGCTCTAAGTTCACCGGTTGATGAACTTTCAAATTTGTAAAAGTAGTCATCTTGATCGACTCTGGCATAACATCAGCTGTGAATACGCCATTACCAATCGTTGTAGCCGTCAAACATACGCCGTTTACAGCTACGGAGTCACCTATTTTTAAATCGCTAAATATTTTATTCCCCCGAATTGTTATGGCTAAGGATTTAGGGCCCTTTTTAATGCTCTCTACACGGCCAATTTCTTCAATGATTCCCGTGAACATAAGCGCCCCTCCTTCCTTGACGATACGCTTCGATGCGAATGTTATTATCTAATACTTTAGTTTTTGTGAAAGTTAATTGAGGTGAAGCTTCTAAACTTTCAAAGCCACGACCACCTACAGCAGGAGTTGCCTCAGTGCCACCGATAATTGTGTTTCCTATGTAAGTTACAACTTTATCAAAATTCATCGTTTCTACAAAGGAACTAATGATGGCTGAACCACCTTCGACGAGAACTGATGTATAACCTAGTTCTCCAAGTTTGGTAAGAATATCATCAATAGATAATTTCTTAATATCAATAACGATATCAGTACTCTTACTTTTACGTGTAGAAATAGATTCTACAACCGTAACAATGGCACCTACCTTTTCTAAAGCTTTAATTCGTTCTTTTGGGCAGCCTTTAGATACAAAGATATGAACCTTTCGATTTTCTACGTCAAAAACCTGACTGTTAGTAGGCGTTCTTCCTAGACTATCCAATATAATTACATCTGGCTGATGAACATGTATGGGCTCATCAAGTATGCTCGTATCTAATAAAGCCTCAGATAATTCAGTCTCAGTTAAACGACAGTTTAATTGAGGATCATCTGCCAAAATTGTGCCAATACCAACGAGCATGGCATCATGTGTGGCACGCAGTACATGTCCATCTCGGCGGGAGGACTCATTTGTAATCCATTGGGATTGGCCTGTAAAAGTGGCAATCTTACCATCTAGTGACATAGCACTTTTAATAGTTACAAAAGGTTTACCTGTCTGTATATATGTAAAGAAATGCTCATTTAGTTCAGCACATTCTTCACTGCATAGGGGGCAAACAACCTCTATGCCCGCTTCACGGAGTAAATCCATGCCCTTTCCAGATACTAGTGGATTAGGATCTGTACTACCTACTACGACTTTAGCTATGCCAGCCTCGATAATACGCAGCGCACAAGGTGGAGTTTTACCATAATGAGAGCATGGCTCTAATGTTACATATAAAGTAGCACCTTTAGCATTATCACCAGCTTGGTTTAAGGCATGAACCTCAGCGTGAGCTGTACCAGCTTTATGATGATAACCTTCACCGATTATTATATTGTCTTTAACCACTACAGCCCCAACCAAAGGATTTGGCGAAGTGTGACCTGTGGCTAATTTTGCCAGTGCAATGGCGCGTTTCATATATGCTACGTCATCCACCATATCACCTCAATAAAAAAAGGACTATATACATAGTCCTTGGGTAATCATAAATACGCACGTCAAATGTGCTTCGTCTTTTCTCATCCAGACTTTACTGTCGGTATCGGAATTGCACCGATTCATACCTAAAAGGTTCGCGGACTATACCGCCGGTAAGGAATTTCACCTATCCCCAAAGACTCATCTATTTTGTTTCTGAATTAATAGTAACACTTTTATAAGGGTTATGCAAGAATAAGAGTTTTGTATTGAGAAAAGATATTAAAAATTGCACCTAGAATAAAATAACTATTATTATATATCTATTTTTTAGATTGCAAATATATTAACAATATAAACATATATAAACCATGTATACACTAAACAGTAACATTTATCACATAATAACATAACAAATAGGTCTAATATAATCTTATATGGTTTTAACAACTATACTTAATTGATATTATTTATTAAATGTAGGTGATAATATGGCAAAAAAACGAATTTCTGATGTACTTATAGAAGTCTTAGCCAATGCGGGTATCGAACGCATTTACGGTATCACTGGCGATAGTTTAAACTCCGTAAACGATAGTTTACGTCGCAATGGTAAGATTGCCTTTGAGCATGTGCGACATGAAGAAACAGCAGCCTTTGCTGCCGGTGCTGAAGCATCCTTAACTCATAAATTAACGGTATGTGCTGGTAGTTCTGGACCAGGTAACTTGCATTTGATCAACGGCCTATTCGATTGTCATCGCAATCGGGTTCCAGTATTGGCTATAGCTTCACATATTCCACAATCTGAAGTAGGATTAAATTATTTCCAAGAAACTCATCCAGAAAACTTATTCAAAGAGTGCTCTTGCTTCTGTGAACTTGTATCTAATCCTAAACAAATGCCTGAAATCCTTTTCCGTGCTATGAATGCCGCTGTTGGTAATCAAGATGTTGCCGTTATCGTCCTTCCTGGGGACGTTGCAGTAATGGAAATGGAAATTGATGAATTACCTGTATGGACACCACCTCGTTTACCTCATATCGTTCCACAACGCGATGATATTGAAGAAATGGCAGCTCATTTAGAAACAGGTAAACGTATTACCCTCTTCTGTGGTGCAGGCTGTGAAGGTGCACATGATGAAGTTGTAGAATTAGCAAAACGCTTACAAGCACCTGTAGTACACGCTTTCAGAGGTAAAGAATGGGTTGAATGGGATAACCCATATGATGTAGGTATGACAGGTCTATTAGGCTATACATCTGGTTATCGTGCGATTGAGCAATGCGATACACTCGTTATGCTTGGTACTGACTTCCCTTACCGACCTTTCTACCCAGAAAATGCAAAGGTAATCCAAGTTGATAGAGATCCTAGTGCATTAGGTCGCCGTGTTCCACTTACTCAAGGAATTATTGGTACCGTAAAAGATACATTAAATGAATTATTACCTCTTATAGGTCAACGTGGTGATACTGAATTTATCGACACTGTACGCAAAGCATATACTAAATTTAGAGGTGACTTAGACAGCTATGCTGTACCTGAACCAGATGGTGTCGCAATTCATCCTCAATACTTTGTAAATCGTCTTAATAAATTAGCTGCTGATGATGCTATCTTTACCTTTGACGTAGGTACACCAGTAATTTGGACTGCGCGTCACTTAAAAACAAATGGCAAACGTCGTATCTTAGGCTCTTATAACCACGGTTCTATGGCTAATGCTATGATGCATGCTATCGGTGCACAAAATGCATGTCCTAATCGTCAAGTCATTTCCCTCTCCGGTGATGGTGGCTTCACAATGATGATGGGCGAAATGTTAACATTGAAACAACTTAACTTACCAGTTAAAATCTTTGTATTCAACAACGAAGAACTTAGCTTCATCGCCATGGAAATGAAAGCTTCTGGCTACCTAGACTATGCTACGGACTTTGTAAACCCAGACTTTGGTAAACTCGCTGAAGCAGCAGGCATCAAAGGTGTAAGCATTACAAACTCTAGCGAAGTCGACGAAAAAATCATGGAAGCTCTCAACCATAATGGTCCTGTTATCGTCAATGTTCGCGTAGACAAACAAGAACTTGCTATGCCTCCTAAAATAGCTTACCAACAAGCTAAAGGCTTCAGCAAATACTTGATCAATGCAATCCTTGATGGCCGTGGTACAGAGCTTAAAGAAATGGCCAAAACAAACTGGATGAAATATAAATCCTTATACTAATATTGCAAAATTTACAAAATCTGCCAAAATAAATAAACTGCAAAACTTTCAAAAAGAGGTGTCATCAAATGATGACACCTCTTTTATTGCATA
>OGJX01001860.1_pt1 | contig 10809 bp, 9 predicted proteins | sample 1572381 | NCBI WGS metagenome assembly OGJX01 (sample SAMEA2582085, study PRJEB24529) | metagenome | biome: Human gut stool | place: China | collected 2011
ACTGCTCGGTGTAGCCGATCTTCGTCCAGCCGTTGTGCCGGGCAATTTCCGGGGTAGTATAGGCGTAGATCATGGGCACCACCTGCCGGGCAGTGCGCAGGGTTATGCCAGCCATTATGCCATCTCCTTTATCATTCCTTGAATATAGTTTACTTCTTCACTAGACAAACCATATTTTTCAAACAGTTGTTTGTCTGTCCATTTTCTTGTAAAATCCTGACAAGGAACAAATGCAAATGACGCTTTGCTTAACTGCTGCGTCATTGCAATTTGTAAGATAAGAAATCGAACAAATTGCGTCTTTAAGTAATCCATATAGTTGGTTGCTTCTTCTTTTGAATCAAATGCTCCTGCCACAAGATACGTTTCGGAACATATTTCTCCCGGCTTCAAAAGTTCCATCGTCGAAAGGACACGGTACTTTCCATCCTTGGCTGGTTGTCCTGCGTGTTCTGCCGTAAGACGAGAAATGATAATTTTCCATTGGTCAATCATTTCTGTTCCAACCCTTATTTCGGTTCTTTTATATGGGCCACGTCCTCCATTGTATCGTAGTATAACATCACCGGTTTTCATTGGCTTTGCTGTTGTTGCAAGTCCAAATGGTTTTCTGCTGGAAACTACTTTATCCAGTGTTAATTCTTCATCTTCTTTTACCTTTTTGACTATTTCGGATGCAACTGGATAGCGAATAAATGTTTGAAACTCATTCAAATCTCTGTATGCTGTTGTAGCTTTTCCATTACGATAGTTTGTATACTTGCACTTACCGTTATATGCTTCTTTCCAGACAAAGTAGCAAACGCCACCTGCAACATCTACATTCGGAAAAACATCTAGCGAATTAGAATAATCAACCAATGTTGAAATATGTCTATCTCCTAGCATTTCCTCTCTGAACTTATCCAGTCCTTTACCGCCGGAGTACCATTTTGCAGGAATAATCAAGCAAATTGCGCCGGGATGTGTAGTCTTGATTGCTTCGATAAAACGATTATAGATAGGCGTTGCACTTACGCCGGCACCGCCATCACTTATCTGATACGGCGGGTTTCCGATGACATAATCAAACTTCATGCTGGTACTCCCTTCCTGAATGGTTTCAAAGTTCTGCGTTTTGTTGGAACGCCAATTTTTCACTTTGCACGATACTGCCGGGATCTGCTCTTCCACCGTGCCAAACATTGAGAAGAGATCAAGCTGTTCTGCCTCCGACTGGGGCTTGCCACCGGGCACAGAGAGGTGCAAACCGTCCATCTGCCACAGGTTCCAACTGATGATGTTGGCGATGGCTTGCAGCTCCTCTTCTGTTGGCTTGCGCTGCCAGCGGGCTTGCAGATGCTCCGCATAGGTCAGCAGAAGGTTGACCCGCGCCAACAAAAGATTATCTCCCTGATACTCGTATCCGTAGGTGGACTGCACCGCATGAGTGGCATATTTGCGCCATTCGTCCTCTGTGGTGACGTTCTCGCTTACCACACGCAGCTTGCGGTCCAGAATGCCAATGCGCCGAGCTACTGGGATCATCTCGCCGGTGGCGGCATCGTACCGGGACGCCAGAAAGGGTGCTTCACCGCAGGTCACCTCCAAGCGGCGGCTCTGCACATACTGCACCCATGCCGGGGTCCTGCCCTTGCAAGCCGGGAACTGCACCGGCGTTTCCACCGTCTGCCAGCCTTGGGGCAGCTCCATAGTGAACTGCCCGGTGGTCTGCTCTGCCCCCAGCCCACGGAACCAGTCGGCGTCAAGTGCGTTGTTCATCTTGTTGCAGACCCATGCGGGGCTGAACACTTCGCCTTTTTTGCGGGTGCGCTGCTGCTGGGTGTCGGTCTGCTTCATCATCCGGGGCAGCACCACCTCGTAGTGGGTCAGCCTGAGCTGCTGCGCAGTGATCGGCGATTTATCCGTCACCGGCTCGTACATTACCGTTTGCAGCTCCTCCGGCGGGTCGGTTGCCCAGATGATGTTTTTACCGGTGGAGCGGTCTTTTAAAAGGGTCTCAAGCACCGCCTGTACTTCCGGTGCGTGAAAGTCGATCAGTTGTTCCAACGGGGATTCCCTCGCTTTGCCTTAGCGTTGCGGCGGAAGTAGTATTTTTGTACTAGTTCCACCCTATACCAGCATTATAACTACTTATTTGTGCTATATCAAGCATTTTAAATGCGGCTTTCGTCAAAAACTAGTAGAATTCTCTATACTAGTAGCATGAAAGGTGGTATTGATAATGCTTGGAGAGCGACTGGCAGAGATCCGAAAGAACTACCATGACACCCAAAAAAGCCTTGCGGACAAGCTGGGGCTTACCGTTTGGGCTGTCAGCGCTTGGGAGCAGGGACGCAATTCGCCGCCCAGCGATGTGCTGCTTGCCATCTGCAAGCTCTACGGCACCTCCGCCGACTACCTGCTGGGCTTGACCGACATCGACCCCTCGGACGAAGCCCGCAAGCAGCGCCAGCGCCTGACCGAAGAAGAACAAAACGAGATGCACCGCTACGAAGAATATCTGTTGTGGAAACGCAAAAAATAAGCCGCCCAGCGAGACCGTAAGGTCGCTGGGCGGCTTATTTGCCCTCTTGACAAATACGTAAAATACGTATACAATAAAACTGTAATCCTGAAAGAAAGGAGGGGCACCCGCCATGCCGATGACTCCCAAGCAAATGATTCGCTTGCTGGAGCAGAATGGCTTTGTTTTAGTCAGTGCAAATGGGTCACATTACAAGTACCATAACCCAACTACCAACAAAACCACTGTCGTTCCATTTCACGCAAAGGATCTGAAGCCCGGTACCGAGAAAAATATTCTCAAATTAGCCGGACTCAAAAAGTAAGAATATGATGATTGTAGACTTCATATTCTGAAACTGCGAAGCACTGCATAGACTATTCTACAATTTCCAACCAATAATGTAGGCCTGTTAAGTAAAGGTACATTGATTGTTTGTTAAATTATAAAGGTGAGGTCACATTATGAACGCTATTTTCTATCCTGCAATTTTTCACCCGGAAGAAACCGGGTACTCTGTTGAGATTCCCGATATTGAGGGGTGCTTCACCCAAGGCGATACCATGGACGAAGCTGTCCGCATGGCACAGGATGCCATTGGTCTTATGCTGGAAGATTGCAAAATCTGCCCGGAGCCTTCTGTCCCTTCTGCACTCCACGTTAACCCGGAAGATTTTGTGGTGATGGTGCCTTTCGATATGGAAGAGTACGAAAAGCGGTACAGACCCGTAAAGAAAACCCTTTCCATTCCCGGCTGGCTCAACGATGCCGCCGAAGCGGCACACATCAACTTTTCCGGCGTCCTTCAGGATGCGCTAAAAGAGAAACTCCATCTGGCGTAATAACAATTTTAATGTTCAACGCAAATAAGTACCGTTGGAAAGGAGAAAACGAATATGGACGTAAATCAATTGATGATACCTGTATATATCAATGAAAAGATAGTTTTGGATATGCTTGCAATCATCGAAGATGGCTTTTCTACAGTAAGTCAGGTAAGCTATTCCGATCATAAAGAGAACAGTAATGCTCAAAAAATTGAAGCAGGAGTTTCTACGTCCGCTTCAATCTTAAGTAAACTGCTCAAAATCGATCTAAAAGGTGAATTGTCCCATTCTGGAAACTGTGGAGAAACTGAAAACACAACCAAAGAAAAAGTACACACAAATGTATCTTTGTTATCCAAATTCCGAGCATTCCTCACAGATGCGAATATCCTAAAATCTGGATTCGACATCTCAAATATGAAAATCGGTGATTTTATTGAGGTGGAAGGAGAACTTCAAAAAAATCCGCTAATCAATTGTATGGATATTTTTGTGGACATGCTGAGAATGGCTGATATTTTTGCAGAAAAACCTCAGTTAAACGCAAAGACGCAGGCTAAAGCACAAAAGCAGCAGCAAGATGAAACCATGAAAAAAATCAAATCCTTTGCCAGCGAACTCAAACACAGTGGAACGGTAGATTTCATCTTATCTGATTCGGCAGGGACTGTTGTTTTATCTGCTCAAGAACAGTATCTGTCAAATGATAATATTTCCGAAATTCTCGGTGGACATTTCAAGGTCCTTGGAAAAGTTATTGCAATCTGTGCCGACAAAACAGAAAGCATTGATCTTTTAAGAAAAACAACACTGTCCATTCTCCCACATGATCTTCTCGCTGATATGTTTTTATGTCTTCAAAATGAAGACATGAAGCAATACAATCTCCCTGAATTAAAGACGGAAATCTCAGGGCCTGCCGTAATTGTTATCCCTGTTGCCATTTATGCATGACGGTAAATATTTTCGGCTTATATCCGTCCATTTATAGAGAACTCCCACGATTACAAGCACTTGCCCGCTTGCAAATCGTGGGAGTTCTCTTTATACCATCTTAAAATGCTCCAACGCATCCACAATGGCATTCTCTTTTTCCTTCAGACACTTGGGTTGTTTGGCATTTTAGGATTTTGGCTTATTGTATCCCTACCTTTGTTTTTCATCAACAATAAAGCCGCTGACAGTCTGCCGCTCGCAGAATCCATCAGTGGGTTTCATGAGTCTTCAAATCCCCTAGACACAAAAAATCGACACCCGCTTTTCAGCGAGTGCCGATTTTGTTACCCTATAGTGCGCTTTGATTTTTGGCGTAAGTGGCGTAAGTTTGGCGTAAATCCGCTTTTGCGCGCTCCAAAAATCAAGGATTCATGCGGTTTTCAGGCAGTTATTAGTACATGCCGCCCATATCACCGGCAGGTGCAGCAGGGGCCGGGGGTTCCGGCAGATCTGCCACCAGGCTCTCGGTGGTGAGCACCATCTCAGCAACGGATGCTGCGTTCTCCAGAGCGGAGCGGGTGACCTTGGTGGGGTCCACGATGCCGGCGGCGATCATGTCATCCACATAGACCTCGTTCTGCGCGTCGAAGCCATAGTTGGGCTTGTTGGCAGAAATGATCTTGTCGATGATGACGCTGCCCTCCAGGCCGGCGTTCTTTGCGATCTGGCGCAGAGGAGCCTCCAGAGCCTTCAGCACGATCTTGGCACCGGTGCGCTCGTCGCCTTCCAGTGTGTCGCACAGAGCGCGCACAGCGGGGATAGCATTGATGGGAGCGGTACCGCCGCCGGCCACAACGCCCTCCTGTACAGCTGCCTTGGTAGCGTTCAGGGCATCCTCGATGCGCAGCTTCTTGTCCTTCATCTCGACTTCGGTAGCAGCACCGACCTTGATGACAGCCACACCGCCGGCCAGCTTAGCCAGACGCTCCTGCAGCTTCTCGCGGTCAAAGTCGCTGGTAGCGGCCTCGATCTGGCTGCGGATCTGGGCAATGCGGGCTGCAATAGCGTCCTTATCGCCTGCGCCGCCCACGATGGTGGTGTTCTCCTTGGTCACCTTCACCTGACGGGCATGACCCAACAGCTGGACGGTAGCGTCCTTCAGCTCGTAGCCCAGATCAGAGGAAATCACGGTGCCGCCGGTCAGGGTGGCGATATCCTGCAGCATCTCCTTGCGGCGGTCGCCGAAGCCGGGAGCCTTGACAGCCACGACGTTCAGGGTGCCGCGCAGACGGTTGACGATCAGGGTGGACAGAGCCTCGCCCTCGATATCCTCAGCCACGATCAGCAGCTTCATGCCATTCTGCATCACCTGCTCCAGCAGGGGAACCAGATCCTGAATGACGCTGATCTTCTTATCGGTGATCAGGATAGCAGCGTTGTCCAGATCAGCCACCATCTTGTCAGTATCGGTGACCATATAGGGGGTCAGGTAGCCGCGGTCGAACTGCATACCTTCCACGATCTCGTTGTAGGTTTCAGCGGTGGTCTTGTTCTCCTCGATGGTGATAACGCCGTCAGAGGTGACCTTCTCCATAGCCTCAGCGATCAGACGGCCGATCTCGGGATCACCGGCAGAAATGGTGCCGACGCGGGCGATATCGTTGCTGTCCTTCACCTTCTGGCTGTGAGCCTTGATGGTCTCAACGGCCTTGGCAACGGCCTTGCTCATGCCGCGGCGGATATCCATGGGGTTGGCACCGGCGGTGACATTCTTCATGCCCTCGGTGACCATGGCCTGTGCCAGCACGGTTGCGGTGGTGGTGCCGTCGCCTGCGGCGTCGTTGGTCTTAGTGGCCACTTCACGCACCAGCTGTGCACCCATGTTCTCGAACTCGTCCTTCAGCTCGATCTCCTTGGCAATGGTCACGCCATCGTTGGTGATGACAGGGGCACCAAACTTTTTGCCCAGCACCACATTGCGGCCCTTGGGGCCCAGGGTGATCTTGACGGTATTTGCCAGGGTATCAATACCGGCACACAGTGCCTTGCGGGCGTCCTCGCCCTGCTTGATCTGCTTTGCCATAATCTATCGCTCCTTTTAAAGCTGCATTTTTCCAGAAATAGGGGGAACCGCTCAGTCTTCCACGACGGCCAGGATGTCGCTCTGGCGCACGATGGTGCACTCCTCGCCATCCACCTTGACCTCGGTGCCGGAATACTTGCTGGTGAGCACCTTGTCGCCGACCTTGACGGTCATTTTGACTTCCTTGCCATCCACAACGCCGCCGGGGCCCACTGCGATGACCTGCGCCACCTGGGGCTTCTCCTTGGCACTGCCGGTCAGGATCAGACCGCCCTTGGTGGTCTCCTCAACTTCAACAGTCTTAATGACAACACGGTCTGCAAGAGGAATGATCTTCATAGTTCTTGCCCTCCTATAGAAAATATAATTTAAAACTTTGCTGCACCCGGCAGGGTTCGTGTTCACCGCGCCGGGCTGTTTAGCACTCCTTTTCTCTGAGTGCTAAGTGTATTGTACTCATCTTGCCCGAAAAAATCAAGACTTTTTAGAATGTTTTTTATTAACATTTTGTGACAGTGAAAAAATCAGACCGGACAACGCAAAAAGAAAGAGCTCTGCCTTCCCGGCAAAGCTCTCATTTTTGCGATCATTCAGCACTTGCGGCGGTTTTCTGCTCCACGAATCTGTGGTAAGCAGCCTTTGGCAGCCAGACCCGTCCGGCCAGCGGCTGCACCTCCACGCGCACCTGCTTGCAGGGGGCACATTCGCCGTCCGCTGTGGCAATGATGGGCCCGCGTCCATCGGCGGCGCGCAGGGTCACAGCCTTGGCCCGGCGGTAGATGAAATAGGGCTTTGCCGCTTCCACCAGCTGCCCGTTCTGGAAATGGCGGCCGTTCTTGTACATGCTCAGCAGCTTTGCGATGGTCAAGCGCCCCACCTTGCGCACGATGAACACATCCAGCCAGCCATCATCCGGCTGCGCCTCCGGCCCGGCGCAGAAACCGCCGCCGTAGGTGCGGCCGTTGCAGATGGCACACATCAGACAGTCCACCGCAAAGGTCTCACCGTCGATGGTGTACTCCACCCGGCGGCCGATGTGCCCGCACAGCTGCTCCACAATGGACAGCAGATAGGACACCTCCCCGCCGCACAGCGGGATGCGCCGGAATTTGGGGATGCCGTAGGCCACCTGCGCGTCCAGCCCGGCAGCACAGATGGTGGCCGACAAGCCGAGGTTGGTCTGCATCAGGTCGATGGGCACCGCCCCGCCCGCCAGCTGGGCATCCAGGTCCAGAAACTCCTCCCGCGTCCCAAAGGTACGCAAGAAGTCATTGCCGCTGCCGTAGGGCAGGCAGCCCACGGCGGTGCCTGCAAAGCCATAGGCCCCGGTGAGGGCCTCGTTGAAGGTGCCGTCGCCGCCCGCCGTGAAAATGCGCAGCGGCTCCCCTGCCTGCTGTGCCCCGGCTGCGGCAGCGCGGGCCAGCTCCCGCGCATGTCCGGCGTGGGTAGTGATGCGGATGGTATATTCCTCCGGGGCAAGGCCTGCCCGGGCAGCTGCAGCGTTGATCTGCTGCGGCAGCTGCTGGGTGCAGTCGGTCTTGCCAGCGGTGGGGTTCAAAAGAAACAAAGTGTGCATGCGGTGCCTCCTGCGATTCTGTTGCTTCTATGATAACAGAAATTCTGCAGGATGCAAGGCATTTTGGTCATTCCCTGCCCGGTATCAAAGGGTCGCCGTCTCGTCCTGCCGGAGGACGATGGTGCCCTCTGCCGTACAGTCCGCAGTCCAGTGCTGCCCGGTGCAGGCAGTCCCGGCAGCGATCTGATCGGCCAGCGCCTGTTCCACCGCTCGGTCCACCTGTCGGCGCAATTCCCGCGCTCCATAGGCCGAGCGGGCACGGGCCGCCAGCACGGCCCCCACCTGCGGGGTGTGCCGGAGCTGATAGCCGCTGCGCGCCGCCCGGACTTCCAACCTGCAGAGCATTTTTTCCGCGATGGCAGACATGCTCTCGTCGCTGAGCGGACGGAACACGATGAGCTCATCCAACCGCCCCACCAGCTCCGGACGGAACCACTTTTTGGCTTCCTCCACAGCCTGCGCCGCCTGCTTTTCAAACACGGCCTCCGACCCAGCCGCAAAGCCCAGCGGCGCGGACTGCCCGGCCAGAAAGCGTGCTCCCAAGTTGGAGGTGATGAGCACGATGGTGTTGCGGAAGTCCGCCTTGCGGCCCATGGCGTCGGTGAGCTGACCGTCCTCCAGGATCTGCAGCAGAATGTTCTGGATGTCCGGGTGTGCCTTTTCGATCTCGTCAAACAATACCACACTGTAGGGGCGGCGGCGCACGGCCTCGGTGAGCTGGCCGCCTTCGTCATGACCCAGATAGCCCGGAGGTGCCCCCAGCAGGCGGGCAGTGGTGTGCTGTTCCTGATACTCCGACATATCGAACTTGAGCAGGGCCTTCTCGCTGCCAAACCAGCTCACGGCAAGTGCACGGGCCAGTGCTGTCTTGCCTACCCCGGTGGGGCCGAGGAAGAGCATGGCCCCGATGGGCCGACCCGGCTCTCCCAGCCCGGTGCGGCTGCGCCGGATGGCCCCCGCCACCGCTGCTGCAGCCCGCTGCTGGCCCACGATTTCTTCATTGAGACGGGCTTCCAGTTTTTCAAGCCGCTCCCGCTCCTGTTCACTCACCTGTTCGGCAGGCACCCCGCTGGCCTGTGCTACCACCCGGGCAATGTCCTCCTGGGTGAGCACCGGCTGGGGCTTCTGCTCCTGCTCGGCCCGGATGCGGGCCGCCGCACAGGCTTCGTCCACCAGATCAATGGCCTTGTCCGGTAGGCAGCGCCCCGGCAGATACCGTACCGACAGCTCCACCGCCGCCTGCAGGGTCTGCGGCGGCAGGGTGACATGGTGGTAGCGCTCGTAGCGCGGGGCCAGCCCGTTGAGGATGTCCACCGCCTGCGCAGGAGTAGGCTCCTCCACCTGCACCCGGCCAAAGCGGCGCTCCAGCGCGGCATCCTTCTGGATGTGTGTGCGGAATTCCTGATTGGTGGTGGCACCGATGAGCTGGATCTCGCCGCGGGCCAGCACCGGCTTGAGGATGCTGGCCGCATCAATGGCACCCTCCGCCGCACCAGCCCCCACGATGGTGTGGAATTCGTCCACAAAGAGGATGGCGGTGCCGTCCCGCACCAGCTCCTCCAGCAGGTTCTTGAAGCGCTCTTCAAAATCGCCCCGGTACTTGGTGCCCGCTACCAGGCTGGCCATATCCAGCGCCAGCAGCCGCCGCCCCTGCAGCATCCGGGGCACGTTCCGGCTGGCGATGCGCTGGGCAAGGCCCTCGGCAAGGGCCGTTTTGCCCACGCCCGGCTCCCCCACCAGACAGGGGTTGTTCTTCTGGCGGCGGCACAGGATCTCCACCATGCGGTCCAGCTCGGCATCCCGGCAGAACACCGGGTCCAGTTCTCCGTCCAGCGCGCGGCGGGTCAGGTCACGGCAATATTTATCGCTGGCACGGCCCGCCCGCGGCATGCTGGCCGACACCCGCGGCTGAGCGGGAAAGACAAACTGCCCGGACAACTGGCGGCACTCCCGCACGGCCTCAGTGAGGGGCACTCCCATGGAAGCCAGCAGCAGCCCCGCCGTGCAGCCATCATCCTCCAGCATGGCACAGAGCAGGTGTTCCGGCTCCGCTCGTGAGACATGGGCGTTCTGCGCCCCGATGAGGGCGTAATCCATGGTGCGGCGCAGGTCCGGTGCCATGGCGTGCCGATCCAGATGCTGCGCCGGTCCGCGACGGTTCTCGGCCAGCTGACGGCGCACAGCCTGCTCTGAGATATGTCGGCTGTTCAGGAATCGCGCCGCAGCCCCCTGCTCCTGCTGCAGCATGGCAAGCAGCAGATGCCCGGTGTCTGCCTGACTGCAGCCAAAACTGCCGGCCAGCTCTACTGCTTGCTGCAGCAGCTGCTCCGCCTCCCGCGAGAACCCTCTGTATCCGCCAAAGCCCAGTTTTTCCCAAATGCTCATCTGCGTGCTCCTTGCTGTTCTGTCAAATCATATCGCAGTAGCAGTATAGCCCAGATGCACCGGAAAAAATCAGTGGTTTGTGTCGGGCCTGCCGGGTGCGGCGCGCAAAAAAGGAGGACGGCTCCGAAGAACCGCCCTCCAACAATTCAGGCTATTGTACTATTCGCAAAGGGATATACGGATCACTCCGCAGCCTTGGCTGCTTCGATCTGCTTGATCAGCTCAGGCACGACCTTGAACAGGTCGCCCACGATGCCGTAATCGGCCACGCCGAAGATGGGTGCGCTCTCGTTCTTGTTGACGGCGATGATGCACTCAGAATCCTGCATGCCAGCGGTGTGCTGAATGGCACCGGAAATGCCCAGAGCCACATAGATCTTGGGGTGCACGGTCTTGCCGGTCTGGCCGACCTGGTGGTCAGCGCTCATCCAGCCTGCGTCGGTCACGGCACGGGAAGCGCCCACGACGCCGCCGCCCAGAGCGGCAGCCAGCTGCT
>OGJX01001869.1_pt1 | contig 10731 bp, 10 predicted proteins | sample 1572381 | NCBI WGS metagenome assembly OGJX01 (sample SAMEA2582085, study PRJEB24529) | metagenome | biome: Human gut stool | place: China | collected 2011
AAGAAAGAAACTGCCAGCAATTTTCCTATTGATTTATATTTTTTCATTGTCTTGCAGATTAAAATTTAATATTAAAGCCGAAACCAAAGCTAGCTGTTTGCGGCATTGAATAGTCTTCGAAAGCTCCGGACATATTGTTGTTTCCTTGGCTGGCTTCCGGATCAAGGTCAGGCATCTGTGCCCAGACGAGGATATTTCTTGCGAAAGCATTCACCGAAAGTTCCATCCACTTTTTCTGGAGTACTTTGTAGCTTACTGCCACTTCGCGGAGTTTGATGAACGAGTTGTCGTATACAGAAGATTCGTCAATATCGTTCAGGCGGCTGTAGTACACTTGTTGCGCATTGGCTCCGGTGATGGCGATATCGTTTTTGGTTCCGTCCTGTTTGTAACCGTCAAAGATGATCGTGCCTTCCCGATTTTCTGTTCTTTTGCTGACGCCGTAGTAGTCGGACAAACCGGTAGTTCTGCTGTACATCTGGCCACCTTGTTTCCAGTCAAGTACAGCACTGATGGTACATTTCCACAGACGCAATGACGTATTGAAACCCATTACGAAATCCGGAGAAACTTTTCCGATCACCTGTGCCTCACCGGCGACAGGCAAACCGTTTTCGTCTACCAGACGATTGCCGTTAGCGTCTCTCTTATATCCTACGCCATAGATTACAGGGAATTTTTCGCCTGCTGATGCACGAACCTGTGGAGTGACGTAACCACCCAGTGAAATGTTTTCCACACCCGGAGCCAGTTCGTCTACATAGTTGTCGATTTTGGTCCAGTTGAAACCGAAGTCCCAGTTGATATTCTTCGTGCGGATCGGGTTGAATCCCAATGTGATTTCGTGCGTGTCGGTATGAATCTTACCACCGTTTGTCAACAGTTTGCTGGCACCGGTAGAAGACGCCAAAGGCACTGAAAATATCTGGTCTTTGACGTTCTGACGCGAATAAGTATAATTCAACGTAATCAGGTTGTCGAAGAAGTTCACGTCGGCACCGATTTCGTACGAACGTGTATTCTGCGGTTTCAGATTCGGGTCGAATATTGTGTAGTACGGGGTATAGGCAGTAGTACCTTTGATGGGGTACATGATGGGAGTCAGCGAATAGAATCCTCCTCCGTACGTGGGAGTCGAGTAATAATTCTCAAGGAAATCACCAGCCTGTCCTACTTCCGCATAAGAAACTCTCAGTTTGGCGTAGTTGACTACATCATTTTTCAGTTCGTCAAGTTCTGTCAGGATGAAACCTGCTGACACAGAGGGATAGAAGAACGAACGGTTGTTGCGCGGCATGTTGGACACATAGTCCTGACGTCCGGTCACAGTCAGATAAAGCATGTTTCTGTACGAAGCCGATACGTTGCCGAAGAAACCGACAGTACGGTTTTTCCATCTTTCTTCTTCTGTAAGCTGAGTGGTTGCATTGTTGATATGATTCCACCCTGCGAAGTTATAGTTTGTTCCGTATTCGTAGTATTTCTTTCTGTTGCTCTGGATAAATTCGTTACCTGCTACAGCGTTCAATCCCCAGTCGTCATTGATGCGCCAGTCGTAGTTGATGGTCAGCAATGAGTTGTAGGTAGCGTTTGTCCAACCGTAGTTTTCTATCTGGCCGCGACCGCCGCCGGTGTTACTTCCGTATCCGTAGCTGTCAGAGTAGTGAGTGGTATAAGCGTCTACACCTAACATATATTTCGCGTTCAGTTTATGGTTGGCCGTTCCGAAATCTGTTTGATAAGTGGCATATACATTTCCGAAGAAACGGTTGGTGTCTTCTGTGTATTTGTTGTTGTCAATAGCCCAATAGGCATTGTCAAAATTTCCACGGAAAGAGTTTTGCTTATAAATGTCGCCGTCTACATGGCTGGGGATACCTGCCAGATCGTAGCTTGCGGGCGAAGCGTAAACAGTTCTCAGCAGTCCGTTTCCGGACGTTACCGCCTTGTCAATCGAAGTCGTGATGTAGTTTCCTGCAAAACCGGTTGTGAAGTTATTCGTCAGTTTCGTTTCGGCGCTTACTTTCACGTTGTATCTGTCCATGCCAGTTTTGGGGATAATACCGTCTTGGTGCGTATTTCCAAGAGAAACGGAGTATGAACTTTTTTCCAGCGTTTGTGCCACGTTCAGCGAGTTGCTCCAAGTGATACCTGTTTCGAAGAATTCTTTTGTATTGTCGTAAGCCTGTGGAGTAGCCCAAGGGTCAAGACCTGCTGAAGCACGCTGCGGCACGTAATATTTGCCGGATTGCATGCCATACTTTTGAGTAAATTCGTTGTCGGTGTTGCCGCCATAATTGGGATCGTTGGACAGTTCAGAAATCTTAGGTCCCCAGGATAATCCTGAAGTCGGGCTGTATCTTCCGCCGGACCCCTGTGCATACGTCTTTTGGAATTCGGGCAGGCGACCGACTACGTCAAAACTGACATTGGATGAGAAACTGACTTGGGGTTTGCCTTTTTCCAGTCCCTTACCGCTTTTGGTGGTGATGATGATCACACCATTGGATGCGCGGATTCCGTAAAGTGCCGAAGCCGCCTGTCCTTTCAGAATGTTGATACTTTCAATGTCGTTCGGGTCGATATCTACCGCGCGGTTGGCAAAGTCCACGCCGCTTACACTACCGTTGTTCTGTATGTCCGTATCTACGTCAGGAGTACTGGTCACTGCCATTCCGTCGATTACGTAAAGCGGCGTGTTATCTCCGGAGAAAGAACGTGCGCCACGGATCGTGATCTGTGAAGATGCTCCGGGCATACCGCTCGAAGGTTTGATATCCAGACCGGAAACTTTTCCTTGCAACGCTCCTGCCAGGCTGGAGTTGGAAGCTTGGGTCAGTTGTTCGGACTTCACGTCCTGAACGGCGTAGCCCAGCGCTTTCTTTTCGCGGGAGATACCCATGGCCGTTACTACGACTTCGTCCAGGGCTTTGGCGTCACTTTTTAATACTACGTTGATAACGCCCTGTTTGATCGTTACTGTCTGCGGAACCATTCCTACATAGGAAACGCGCAAAGTTTTAGAAGAACTTGGTACGGTGGGGAGTTGTCCTTTCGGGAAGCGTTAAGTGTTTTTGGGGCTATTTAAGGCATAAAATGATAAAAAGATAGCATTTTGAATGATTCGCTGATGTTATTTTATGAAAATAACGATTTTAACACTATCTTTATGTCGTGTAATGTAATTTGAATATTATTAAAATCGTGCTCAAATCTTCTCATTTCATCAATATACTGATTAAATTCTTTCAATATGATACTTTATAGTTAAAAACGTAACACTTTTTTAATTTTGATATAAATAGTGTTATCTTTGCAGCCTGTTAGAGACTAGAAGTCTATTTATAGGTTAAATTTAAGAGAGAATTTATGAAAAGAAAATTGATGTTCTTTATGACCTTCCTTTTTTTGGGTATAGGTCTGGTGACAGCGCAGACGTCCCGAGTTACCGGTGTGGTAACCGCCGAGGAAGATGGCCTGCCTGTTGTAGGTGCTTCGGTATTAGTGAATGGCACTACTCTTGGTACTATCACGGATATTGATGGTAAGTTTACAATCACGAATGTACCAAGTTCTTCTAAGACTTATTGATATTTTAAAGCCTCTCTTTTTCCTCCTTTTTTATTCTATCTTATTGTAAATCAGAATATAAGTGCTTCTTTCCGCAACTTGGCTTCCCGGCTCACTTACTATAATCGCAACCTTTTCCCTTTCTTTTTCGATCTCAGTCATCTTTTTCGGGCAGGTACTTGGCTTGTTTTCAGGGGGCGGATGCTTAGGTTCTACCTTTATTTGAGGCTTTCTATGAGCGATAGGGGCAGACCGGTCTTTTCGGCAATGAGTTGATTGTCAATTCCTTGCTTTTTCATGTCGATGGCTGTCTGAAAGATGTTCAAGGCTTCTTCGCGACCTTTCTTCAGGCCTTTCTTCAGGCCTTCCTCAAGTCCTTCTTCAAGTCCTTTCTTTAGCCCTTCTTTCATCCCTTTCTTTATTCCTTCCTTTTCCGCTGCATCCATTGTCACCAAATAATCCCGGTACACTTTGACGCTATTGTCGTATAGCTCTCTCTCCTTTGGAGACATAGAAGCCACATCAGCGATCTCTTCGAGTTTTTCGAAGACGGCTTTTCGTGCCTTGAATGGCAGGCGTTTTAAAGTTTCCATATTATTTAATATATAAATCCAACGTTCAAAATTCGTTTCACATTCCTCTTCGCTTTTTTTGAAGAGGGGGAGGGCGATGAATATTTGCCGGAACTTCTCCGAGAAGAGTTCACCTGTCTCCTTGTCTGCAAGAATAACGTCTGTCCGGAGTTTTATGTTCTTGTCCATGATGAAATTCATCAGAAAGACTCCGTAAACAGCTTTTATTTCAAATTTCCAGTCGTGCCCCGTCCGGCCCTGGTTGACGATGGCACGGGAGAGATAGAAGATGGAGCGTTCTTTAAAATTGCTCTGCATGCGGTTTTGCATTTCGACAATTATCTTTTCGCCCGTGTCCGTGGTGCAGTAGACATCGTAGATGATGCCTCGTCCTTCCGGGTAGTCCGGCAGCTGTTCGTTGTTCAAAAACGTTAAGTCGGTTATCACTCGTTCACCTTCGAGAAGGTCGTTCAGAAATTCGATTAGTAAATTCTTGGAGACTTCTCTGCCGAATATTAGTTTGAATCCGTAGTCGGTGAACGGATTGATAAATTTGCTCATTGTTTTGGTTGTTTCTCTTTTATGTTGTAAAGAGATGTTTCTCTTCGCATGTATAGTGAAGAGGCTTTTCTTTATTCTACAAAGATAGGATAAATTATTGTTTTATGATGCGTTTGGCGGGAGAAATAAATGACGTGGGTGCTCAAAAATGTTCATCTCCCTCTTAAAAATGTTCATCTTCCTCTGACTCGCTTTTTGAGGATGCCGTTGTAGGTGTCTTCAAATTCTGCCGAGTGGTTGAGTGCCCAGAGGATGTAGTCGCCCGGCTCGTTCTTTTTGAGCAGGGTGGAGCGGTATTCGGAGCTGAGGACTTTCCATAAGGTGCCGCAGGGACCACCCAGATTTCTGCGTCGGGCGAGGGCGAGGATGGCTTTCACGGTTGGTTCGTTCCGGATGCCGATGGCGTCCATGTTGAGGCGTAGCAGGGATTCGGAGAATCCTCCGGAAGCAGTGTTTTCGTTCGGGGCTTCTTCTTGCTGACTTCTTTCGTATTGGGTTCCGTTGTGCTTGGCTTCTTCCTGCTGGTTTCTTTCGTATTGAGTTCCGTTGTGCTTGGCTTCTTCCTGCTGGTTTCTTTCGTATTGGGTTCCGTTATATCTAGTTTCTCCCTTCTGATCTATTCCTTCATTTCTTCTTTCTTCCTTATTTTCCTCCCCTCTTTTTCCGGACGAGATTTCTAAAGACAAACCTTTGACAGCAACAGGCGCAGCCTGAAAAACGCCGTTTGACGGAACGGGCGGCTGCTCTCTATCCTTCTCCCATTCATTTTCGGTTTTGCTTTGTCTTTCCCTTTCTTTGTCTCTTTCTCTTTCTCTTTCCGGTTTGCTTTTAATCTCAGTATCCGTCTCCGATTTACTTTCGATTTCTGTATCCGTTTCCTGTTTTGTTTGTGGGATTGTTGCTGCAATTTCTCGGTTTTTTGCAGCATTAATTTTCATAGCTGATTCGTCGGTCACTGTTTTTGTAGCATTGATTCCTGTGCCTGCTGCATGGATATTTGTGCCTGTCGTGTCGATTCCTGTCTTTGTTTTAGTAACTTCTGTAGCTGTGATATTGATTCCTGTTTTTATTGCGTTGACTTCTGCGCCTACTATATGGCTTTCCGCTTCATCCACTTCTGTACCTTTTGAATTTATATTATTTCTTATTTCTGCGGAATTATTTTCCGTTCCATCCTCTCCTTCCTTGATGAGCCAAAACTGTTCCAGCGGAAGTTTGTATTTCCTTCGGCTGTCGGTAATGATTTTGTGGTATTGCTCTTGGATGGCTTGCGAAGTCAGAATCCCGTACTCCTTATATATATAGGTGTCGAATAGTCCGACGGACAGGCAGTCGTCGATGATGGCCTGCATCTCCTCCTCCTCGCAACATACTTCCTGCGAAATGTCGAACAAGGTATCTTGATTCCATGCGACATAAAATCCCTTTTCTTTGTAGATGAGGCAGAGCAGGGAAGTGAGTGCGGCAATTCCTGCTGCATGATGACGGTTGGAAATGCGGCGTACCTTCCTGTCTTGGAAGAAGTTGACATCGAGCGGGAAATAATCTAATCCGGGTTTGGAAATACGGGCCATCTTTTTGAATATTTAGAGTGATATTGAATGATAAATAATGAATAAGGCGAATCGGTAATTTTAATTTAGCTCATTTCAGTATGGTGATAAGCTACTTGATAGTCAGTTCTGTCTCTCAACTGAGGGTAACTAAAAAGTCGATTCTATCTCAATTGGGGGTGACTAGAAAGTCGATTCTATCTCTATTCTCCTCCTTCCCGAAGGAGGAGAATAGAGTTACTATTGCGTACAACTACTCCCTAGAACTCCTTTTTCACATCGAAGCAGGGACAGGCTTTCATGTATTCATTGGGTGAGATGATGCCGTCTCCGTTGAGGTCGGGGCTTGTGTCCCGGTGTCCGATGACCTGTTTCACGTTGGGGAAGGCCAGTTGCAGAGATTTCACCAGTCGGATGAGGGCAGTGCGTTGTGCATCTGTCCGTGTGTCGGCGGGGCGGCCTTCCTTGTCCAGTCCGCCGACGTAGCAGATGCCGATGGAACGCTGGTTCCAGCCCATACAATGCGCCCCGTCGAGGGTGACGTCTCGTCCCGGTTCGATGGTGCCGTCGAGGCGGATGACGTAATGATAGCCGATGGACCAGAAGCCACGGGCACGGTGCCAGCAGTCGATATCGGCAGCGGTGATGTTCTGTCCCGCACGGGTGGCGGAACAGTGGATGATGATGGTGTCTTTCATTGCAGAAACTCCTTTCTTTGTTCTCTTTCTCTGGGCAATATATAAGTGTTGAAACCAAAAATGGCGGATTCTTCGGGAGACAGGCGGCGGTAATAGTGTTGCGTCATTGAATGGTGTGCGGGAACAAAGAGAGAAATAAGAGGAAGAGGCGATGAAACAAGGGGAGAAGAAACTGACTGCACACATACATTGCCTGCTTCGGACTTCCCGATTGAATTACTCGATCTGCCTGTTCCGAGCAGATTGCCTGCTTCGGACTCTCCGACTGAATTGCTCGATCTGCCTGTTCCGAGCAGATTGCCTGCTTCGGACTCTCCGACTGAATTACTCGATCTGCCTGTTCCGAGCAGATTGCCTGCTTCGAACTCCCCGATTGAATCAGCTTTGACAGTCAGCACAGGTATTTCGGGTGCTATCAGAAAGCATTCTTCCGAACCGCTTCTTTCGGCTCTTGGCTTTTTCTTCATGGCCGATTGCTTCAGTCTTTCGGGGTGTAATAAATGCAGCACCAGCCAATTACGTTGTTTAGGGTTCATTTGTTCCCCTTTTACCAGTGCGTTCATGGATGGATAGGCTTGCAGGATATTTCCTGCCTCGTCCGTTGTGGCACAGGGGACGGGGGAGAGGGCGGGTGACGACGGACGCAGACCGGTCCGGATGGCGTGCATGACATTGTCGTAGGCATCGCACCATTCGAGGTTGGCGACGTGGTTGTTGAGCTTGTTTCCGTCGAGGTGGTTCACTTGGGGGAGACGCTTCGGGTTGGGGATAAAAGCTGTTGCCACTAAGCGGTGTACAGAGTAGCCGACGTATATCCCCTTTTGGCGGATGGCCACGTACTCATAACCTTTTGCGGTAATGCTGCTGCTGATTATCAACTTCGATTTGCCTTTGAAACTCAATATCCGCCCGTGGTCTGAAACCATATAATCGGAATTTGCTTCGATAAATCTCCAATTTTCCATACTTTATTCTTTATATTGTTAATAAAATTATACTTCGTTAAAAAGAAATCCCTTTTCCGAAACCACCGGGGATAAACGGCGCAGCCTGCATGGTAGAAACGGCGCAGCCTGCATGGTAGAAACGGCGTAGCCTGCAAGGTAGAAACGGCATAAACAAGGACTGTTAAACGGCGTAGCCTCCTCGCTGACATGAGGCGGTTCCGCCCGCTTACTCCGGTCTTTGACCTTTCTCATTCCTCCTCTGCACGGGGTTCGAGCCGTTCGGCACAGCGAACGAGAAACTCCAGCTCCTCCCGACACCCTTGAATGGCTTCATACAAAGAGTCCACATGATACATTCTGCAAAGCGTTTCCCATTCTTTTCGTTCTTCTGAAGTCATTTGTTCTCCGAAATTCATTTGCTGTCCAAAACTTATCTGCTGCCCGAAACTCATTTCAAAACTTATCTGCTGCCCGAAACTCATTTGCTCTCCGAATCTCATCTGCTCTTCGAAACTCATTCGACGCAAAGGAAATTTTCGGCATGAAACGTGCGCCACCCTTTGGCTTCGAGATCGTAGTAGACTACAAACGTATTTTCCGGTCGTGGCATATAGGGGCGGTGAAAACTGTGTTGATATCCGGTGAGCGTGCCGACAGCGTGGCGCACGGTTCCGTCCTGCTTGGTGTAGCAGAATTTCACGTTCTCCCTGTGCATTTTCCGTATCAGTCCACCGATTCGGTGGGCGATGATGAGCGCATCACGCCGGTTCATGTCATTGTTGCGACGGATGACGGCGGCCCGCCTCATGAGCCGTACCCGTGGGAGGGAATGTTGTTTTTTCATTTCAGTCATATGATTCAATTGTTTTTTATTGATTTCGGGGCAAAAGTAGACTGTGGGTAGAATAAAAACCGTTCACGCTTGACTAAAATGAAAAAATATGTAGAAAGAGTCACGCGTGACCCAAAATGTTAAAGGTAAATCCCGAATTTTGTCGGATTAATTTAAATATAATTAGTAATGAACAAAAAAGAAAACTGCCAGAACAGTAGTGAAAGAGAACAACACATTGAAGTAAAAAGGACTGTAAATCAGAAAAGTACAAGTCAGAAAAAAGTAAATCAGAAAAGCATGAGTCAGAAAAAAGCAAATCAGAGTGGCGAAAAGTCCGTGTATGACGAGAACAGGGATGCCCTTCAGGAAAGAGTCGAAGAGAAGCAATGGAAGAAAAAGCAATGTAATGGCTTGCAGCACAGTGATGACGAAGAAAAACAGAAAGTCATCGATTCGATTATGAAAGTCAGCCGGGATAACGGCTTTGACGACGCTTATCTTCAGCAGCATTCGGACTGTTCGGCATCGTCGATCAAGCGCTTCCACTCGGCCTGGATGGGAAAGAGAATGTCCAATTGGACGACGATTTTTAATTTAGCGCACTGCGTGTCCGTCAATTGTGTCTTTGCCGAAAATCTGGTCGGGATGCTGGTTGTCATTATTATGTTCTTGATTAGAGATGCCGGAATTGTGAGTTACCATATCGACTCGCCCAAGAAAGTGGTGATAGAAATAAATTTCGGTAAAGATAAATTATTGCGCATGAAAGACGAGGAAAAGAACGAAAAAGGAAAAGAAGGTAAAGACGACGAACACCTTTGAGCGACGACAATGATCGGGACAAAGGAAAGAACAACTGACGGAATGAGGTAAGTCCTGTAAGAACTTGGTAGTCTGTATTCGTAAAAAAACGATTCGATATCAGCGATGGACTTCCATTTTATTCCCTTGTTATAATGTCACCACAAATGTAATCATATTATTGAGAAAACCATGCAGAAACGCTTTTATTCTGAAAAATAAGTTTTATTGTTCACTCAGATTTCATATTCGATGTTGACATCCTACGTTTTCTCTTTTAGATATTTATTTGTTTTCCTTTGTCGGTTTCTACCGTATTGCATGTTCGTCATTATTTACAAATTCTAATTATTGCATTCTCAGTTCGGGTAAAACGAATCCGTTTTCCGAGCTGAGAATGCAGATGACGGCTTTTAATAAGTCTGTTTGTTTTTATTTCTTTAGTAATATATTATAAACTGGCAGATAAGTCGCTCTACCAAGTTCTTACAGAACTTACCTTTTTGTATAGTAATATTTAAAGATTTAATAGCAATATTTTAAGATATTCAGTGATCGGTTCCGCAAACAATCAAAACAATCACTATTTATGGAAGCGCGGATAACTCGAAAAACAGCGGCACTTGCAATCTTTCTGATCAGTGCATTTCAGACTTACATTTATGCCGGCCGCCCCTCTTCTTGTCAACTATTAATCATCAATTCTTATACCGAAAACTGTCTGTGGAGCGATGACTTTATGGCCCCTGTCTATAAAGAGTTTCGCGTCCAGAACAGCCCGGTTGACATATGTGCCGAGCACATGGAACTGATGGCGACCGTTGTCCCGGATATGCGCAAACAGGTCTTCATGTCCGACAGGCGCTGGATCAGTGCGCAATGCAGGAAAGAAGCGGAGGAAGTGATGCCTTTCCTGTTGATCGGCGGCTATTTCTGGACAGACAGTGAAATAAAGAAACATCTGCTCCCGGTGATCAAAAGCCGCCTGGACGGAGCGTCGCATCCGCACAGAGTGGAAACGACAGCGATGGGGACGCCCCCATCCGTCATCAATTATGCCGACTACGTAGAGAGCGGACTGTTGCTCGGCCTGTGTCCCGACGACACTGTTTTTGGTATGAAGCCCCCCACTTTTTTCGAGCGGAACAAATATTATCTGGCCCTGTTTTTCTCTTTGATGGCACTGGCCGTCAT
>OGJX01001872.1_pt1 | contig 10697 bp, 10 predicted proteins | sample 1572381 | NCBI WGS metagenome assembly OGJX01 (sample SAMEA2582085, study PRJEB24529) | metagenome | biome: Human gut stool | place: China | collected 2011
CAATGCAGAAAGCGCTTTCCGAACTGGAACGCAGCGGACTGATCTATTCCCAGCGGACCAGCGGACGCTTTATTACCGAAGATAAGGAGTTGATTCATCAGATGAAAAAAGAACTTGCCGCCGCAGAAGTATCTGCTTTTGTTGCCCACATGAAACAGCTCGGCATAACCCCGGAGGAAATCCGGCAGCTACTTGCCGAAACGATTGAGGAGGAAGAAAATCATGAGTGAACTTGTAACGTGTAAAGACCTGACGAAGCGCTTCGGAAACCACACCGCGCTCGATCATCTCAACCTTTCCCTGGATTCCGGGAAAATTATCGGACTGCTGGGGCCCAACGGAAGCGGAAAGACGACGCTCTTAAAGCTGCTGAACGGACTGCCCGAGTGAGGGTGAAGTCCTCATCGCCGGAAATCGTCCCGGTATTGAGACAAAACGGATCGTCTCCTATCTGCCGGATAAAATGTATCTCGGCAGCTGGATGCGCGTCTCGGATCTTTTAACGTATTACAGCGATTTCTTTGAGGACTTTGACATGTCCCGCGCCAATGCCATGCTGGAATCCTTAAAAATCAGCCCGAAGGACCGTTTGAAAACGATGTCGAAGGGAACGAAAGAGAAAGTCCAGCTCATCCTCACGATGAGCCGCCGCGCAAAGCTCTACTGCCTCGACGAGCCGATTGCAGGCGTCGATCCGGCAGCACGCGATTACATTTTATCTACGATTTTAAACAACTACGAACCAGACGCATCCATCCTCATCTCAACACATCTGATTTCCGATGTCGAAAATATTCTCGATGAGGTCATCTTTATCCAGGAGGGCCAGTTAAAACTGCACGCCTCGGTTGAGGATATCCGGATGCAGGAGGGTGAATCGATTGATTCTTATTTCAGGGAGGTATTCAAATGTTAAAAAAATGTCTGAAACATGAGTGGAAAGCATGCTGGAAAAACATGGCGCTGCTGAACGGTGCCGCCATTTTCATGGGCGCTCTCGGAGGCTTCGGATTCCTCTTTTCCCAGATTTCTGAGCTGCCGGATCTGCTGATCGTCCTCTATCTGTTTGCGTACGTTTTGATTGTGATCGCCGCATCCGTCATGACACAGGTGCTGATGATCCAGCGCTACTATAAAAATCTTTTTACCGACGAAGGGTATCTGACCAACGTCCTTCCGGTATCGGCAACGGATCATATTCTCTCCAAAATGCTGGTTTTCGGCGCATGGAGCATCTTAAACGCACTTTCCGTTCTCGCTTCCTTCGCTTTTTTGCTTCTGCCGTCCGCAATCCGGTATTTTACCGCAAACACCCTGCTTTTTTACAACAAGACCATGACCTTTTCCGATTTTCTGTCCTATCTCTGGGCACAGATTACCGGTGTTGCCGATGCTGCTTTTTCCCTGATCGGCATCACGAACCACATCGGTATGGCACTGTTTTCCATCGTTGGCTTCTTCGCTTCGCTGTTCTTTGGCATTCTTCTGTTCTATGCCGCCATCAGCATCGGAAGCCTGGTATCCAGCCACAAAATTCTGACGGCTGTCCTCTCTTACATCGGCATGACTACCGTGATCCAGATCTTCGGCGGAATCAGCATCGTCCGTGTTTTCCAGGACTCCACACCGACTGCTGTGGTTACCACATCCTCGGTTTCCACACTTATCATCACCGTGGTGCTCTGCGTTGTTCTGTTCCTGATCTGCCGCTATATCTTAAGCAGACGGCTGAATCTTTCATAAAAATTGCATTAAAAAACGCCGCCGCGGACGAACCGAATCGTCTGCGGCGGCGTTTTGTATGCATGTTCTGCACTTATGCCAGATGCCAGATATCCTCGTTGTACTGTGCAATGGTACGGTCGGAGGAGAAGAAGCCTGCTTTTGCGATGTTGATCAGGCACTTCTTGTTCCATGCATCTTTGTTCTCGTAGTCTTTGTATACTCTTTCTTTTGTCTTGATGTACTCTTTCAGGTCGAGCAGCGTCATGAACCAGTCTTTGTTCAAGATCTCTTTGTAGAGTCTCTCCAGGCAAACCTTGTCGCCGATAGCAAGAAGCTCATCGCTGACGATGAAATCAACCAGCTTTGCAATCTCCGGATCTTCGTCATAGATGTCTTTTGAGCAGTAAGCAGCATCTGCGTACAGGTCGATGACATCCTGCGGTTTCTTTCCGAAGATGTAGATGTTCTCTTTTCCGACAAGATCGCCAATCTCAACGTTTGCACCGTCTTCTGTTCCAAGCGTCAGGGCACCGTTCAGCATGAATTTCATGTTTCCGGTTCCGGAAGCCTCTTTGGATGCCAGGGAGATCTGCTCGGAGATATCTGCTGCCGGGATCACCTTTGCAGCTTTTGATACGTTGTAGTTCTCAAGCATAATCACTTTGAAGTACGGGCTTACCTCAGGATCGTTATCAATCAGCTCCTGCAGGCACAGGATCAGATGGATGATATCTTTTGCGATGATATAAGCCGGTGCAGCCTTTGCACCGAATACCATGGTGATCGGGGTTTTCGGCTTGTTGCCGCTCTTGATATCCATGTATTTGTAAATAGCGTACAGGGCGTTCATCTGCTGGCGTTTGTACTCATGAAGACGTTTTACCTGTACATCGATGATGGAATTTTCATCCAGCGCGATATTCTGTGTCTCATACAGGAACTGTTTGAGATCCAGTTTGCGGTTGTGTTTGATCTCCTCAAGTTTTGCAAGAACCTTCTTGTTGTCTTTGTATTTGAGCAGTTTTTCCAGCTCGTCGGCATCTTTTTTGAATCCCGGTCCGATCAGGCTCTCGATATACTGTGCCAGTTCACGGTTGCAGTGCAGCAGCCAGCGGCGGAAAGTGATTCCGTTTGTCTTGTTGTTGAATTTCTCCGGATAAATATCGTAGAACGGTTTCAGCTCGGAGTTTTTCAGGATCTCGGTGTGCAGGGCAGCCACACCGTTGGTGGAATGGGTAAAGTGGATATCCATGTGTGCCATGTGCACCCGGTCGTCCTTGTCGATGATGGCAAGACCTTCGTCCTCGGTGCGGGTGCGGGCCAGTGCATCCAGCTTTTCGATGATGGGCATCAGCTGCGGCACCACGGCATCCAGATAGGAACGGGGCCACTTTTCCAGTGCTTCGGCCAGAATGGTGTGATTGGTGTAGGCGCAGGTCTTGGTAACGATCTCCACGGCTTCGTCAAAATCAATGCCTTTTTCACCCAGCAGACGGATCAGCTCCGGGATGACCATGCTGGGGTGCGTGTCGTTGATCTGGATGGCGGCATAATCGGCCAGGTCGTGGTAGTTGCAGCCCCGGGCGGCGCACTCGGCCAGAATGAGCTGGGCACCGGCAGAGACCATCAGATACTGCTGGTAGACCCGCAGACGGCGGCCTGCTTCGTCGGAATCGTCGGGGTAGAGGAACAGCGTCAGGTTTTTGTCAATGGCAGTTTTGTCGAAGGCGATGCCGTCGTGGACGATGCTCTCGTCGATGGTGTCGAGGTCGAACAGGTTCAGGGTATTGGTGCGGCCCTCGTAACCGGTGACGGCCAGCTTGTACAGGCGGGCGGTGTATTCCTTGCCGGCCAGCTCTACCGGATAGGTGATATCGGTCTTTTCGGCCCAGCTGTGGGCGGTGAGCCACGGGTCGGGCTTCTCATTCTGGACACCGTCCTCAAAAGACTGCCGGAACAGGCCGAAGTGATACCGCAGGCCCACGCCGTCGCCGGGCAGGTTCAGCGTTGCCAGCGAGTCGAGGAAGCAGGCGGCCAGACGGCCCAGACCGCCGTTGCCGAGAGACGGCTCCGGCTCTACTTCTTCGATGTCTGCAAGGTTCTTCCCGGCAGCAGTCAATGCATCGCGGGCTTCGTCGTACAAACCCAGATTGATGAGGTTGTTGGACAGCAGCTTGCCGATGAGAAATTCGGCGCTGATATAATAGAGCTTACGGCCGGTCACCGGCTGCACACGGTCAGCACTCTTGCGCCGGACAAGTTCCAGCAGGGCAAGATACAGTTCCTGATTCGTGCAGGCAGAAAGAGGTTTGCCGGTAAGGCTTTGTAAGGTTTCGGTAAAGTTCATAACAGGATCCTCCCTTGATACGGAAAGCAGGTTTGACATCTGTGTCTCAAGATATACCACACAAAACGTGCGAAATCTTGCCTAAACAGTGCAAATTGTGATACAATCCTATCATCAGGAGGAAACAGACATGGGAAATCCATCTTTTTTGCAGGAAACAAAGCAACACGGTGCCGTGCGTTTTCCATTCAACATCTATCCCTGCACCATCCCGAGGGACTTCCCGCAGGTGGCACTGCACTGGCAGGACAGCATGGAGCTGGTCTTTGTCAAGCGCGGCAGCGGCCTTGTGCAGATGGGCACAGCGGCCTATCCGGCGCATACAGGGGATATCTTTGTCTTTTCGCCGGGGACACTCCATGCCCTGCGGCAGAAGGAGGGCTGTTCCATGGAATATGAGAACATCATCTTTGATTTGGAACTGCTGGGCGGCGCGGGAGACCTCTGCGCCGAAAAATACCTGTTGCCGCTGCAAAGTGGGCGGCTGTCGCTGACCCAGCGCCTGACCCCGGACGAGCCATGTTATGCTCGTGCCGCCGCCTGCCTGCGGGAGACCGAGGATGTGAACCGTGCCAAGGAGCCGGGCTATGAGCTGTTTATCAAAGGGGCATTGCTGCGCTTTCTGGCGCTGCTCATTGCACAGGGGAAGAACCTGCCGCCGATGGAGACCGCCGACTCCCGGCGATTGAAAAAGATTTTGCAATGGGTGGCGGACCATTATGGCGAAGAGGTGCATATCTCCGATGCAGCACAGCTGGTGCCTTGCAGCGAGAGCCATTTTATGCGGTGGTTCCGGCAGATGACCGGGCAGAGCTTCATTGCTTTTCTCAAGGAATACCGGCTCAATGCCGCTGCCGAAGCCCTGCACACAACGGATGACACGGTGCTGAGCATCGCTTCCCGCTGCGGGTTCGAGAACCTCTCCTATTTCAACCGGGCATTCAAGGCGCATTTTGGCCTGACCCCGCGGGAACACCGCAAAAAATAGTGCATTTCCACAGGCTATGCCCAGTACATGACGGCCTTTAACCGCAGCTTTGGCGGCTCGTCCGGCGGCGGAGGCGGAAATCACGGTGGCGGCGGGGGAGATGGCGGCGGATGCGGCTGCCTGATCGCCATTGCCGTGATCGTGGTGCTGATCCGAATCGGCAGCTGAGTGGACTGTAAGATAAAGCTGGAATGACCTGCGCGGGAAACTTTACAGGATTTTACAAAAGCACGGTTGATTTGCAGGGATGCGCCGGGTATACTGGATTTGTTTCCGATTTACACCGTTTTACTGCGCCACAGCGCTGAAACCGACGCCCTCGAACACCGTCATGGCCTCTTCGGTCTGCAGATAGGCGAGGAAAGCCTTGGCGGCGTCGGCATGGGGAGCGGCTTTCATCACGGCGGCAGGGTAGATGACCTGACCGCACATCTCCTTGGTGGCCTCGTCCACCGGGGTCAGACCGGCGCTGTAGGCGTCGGTGCAGTAGACCACACCGGCATCCACGCTGCCCTCGGTGACCTGGGTGGTCACCTCCTTGACATTGGAACCGTAGGTGATGACCCCGGCGACAGCCAGAGCGGCCTCGTCCAGATCATAATAGGCCAGAATTTTCTGGGTGTACTGGCCCACCGGCACATCGCTGTTGCCCATGCAGAAGAGGATGTCCTCGGCCTTCAGGTGCTCGGCCAGGGCGTCAAAGCTGTCGATGCCCTTGTTGCTGCCCTCTGGCACGCAGAGCACCACCTTGTTTTCCAGCAGGTCCACGCGGCTGTCGCTGTCCACAAAGTCCAGCCCTTCGGTGTTTACATCCGCAGAAGTGGTGCTGTCCAGCTGGTTCATCTGCTTCTGACCGGCCGAAATGAACACGTCGCAGTCGGCACCTTCCTGAATCTGGGTCTTGAGGGTGCCGGAGGAATCAAAGTTGAACCGGAAGGTCACGCCCGGGTTCTCTGCCGGGTACGTTTCGCCGATGGCGGTCAGGGTCTCAGTGAGGGAGGCGGCGGCAAAGACGATGAGCTCCACCGGTTCTGCAGCGGCTCCGGAGGAAGCGGCGGCAGAGGATGCGGCCGCGCTGGAAGCGGAGCTGCCGCAGGCAGTCAAGGCAGCGGCGGTGGTCAGACCGGCCGCACACAGAAAGTTCCGGCGGGAAATCTTGTTCAGGTTCATGGCTTATTCTCCTGTTCTTTGAAAGAAATGATTTTGCACGATACGGTACAGGATGCGGTGCCGCCCACCGGGATAAAAGAATTCCAAGGAATAGGATACAAAAAAACAGGCCGGTCCGTCAAGCGGAAAACCGGCCGAAATTTCTGCGCACATCGGTCAAAATTGAGGGATAACCGATGCATAGTATTGCTTTTTTGAAAAGTCAATGGCGTGCACATTCACCGTCCAGACCGGCGGCGATGCGCAACCCATGTTCCAGACTGGGCAGGATGTACTCCAGATTTTCCTGCACAGCTTTGGGGCTGCCCGGCAGGTTGACGATGAGCGTTTTGCCGCGGAGGACACTGGCTGCACGGCTGAGCATCCCGCGCGGGGTGATGCTCAGGCTGTGGTACCGCATGGCCTCGGCGATGCCGGGCGCGTTGCGGTCGGCCACGGCAAGGGTGGCCTCCGGGGTGATATCCCGGGGCGAAAAGCCGGTGCCGCCGGTGGTGAGGATCAGGTTGACCTGACGGCCGTCGGCCAGCCGGATGAGCTGGGCTTTCAGGGCAGCTGCCTCGTCGGGCAGAAGCAGTGTCTCTTCCACCTTGTAGCCTGCGGCGGCGAGCATTTTGACGATGAGCGGGCCGCTTTTGTCCTCCCGTTCACCGCGGCTGCCCTTGTCGGAAAGGGTAATGACGGCAGCCCGCAGGGGCGGATTCTCCGGCGGGGGCAGCAGGGTCACTTCGTCGCCCACACGGATCTCGCCGCCGGCAATTACCCGGGCAAACACGCCCTCCCGCGGCATGATGCATTCGCCGGTTTGCTGCTTGATGACACAGTCGTTGTGGCATTCCTTGCCGATCTGGGTCATCTCCAGTACCACGTCTCCGATGGCAAACCGGCTGGTGACCGGAAGGGTGCGGAAATCAAACCCTTCGACGACCAGGTTTTCGCCAAAGGCACCGTAGTCCACCCAGACCTTTTTGCGGAAGGCTTCGATCTTTTCAGCGCTCAACATACTGACCTGGCGGTGCCAATTGCCGCCGTGGGCGTCGCCCACGATGCCCCATTCCGGGGTGAGCACAGCGCTGGGCACCGCGGTCTTGACGGTGCCGCGCCGGGGGCTTGTGCAGATGGCCAGAATTTTACCCATAAAATGTTATCCTCCGATGCGGTACATGCCGCGTGTGGCGGGCATGCACCGGTTCTCAAAATGATGCTCCCGGGGTTTGGACCAGATGGTCTCCCGGATGGCCGTCCGCAGCCGGGCGTCGTCGGCCCCGCCGCGCAGCAGAGCACGCAGGTCACACCCGGTCTCACTGGCAAGGCAGGGACGCAGAAAGCCCTGACTCGTCAGCCGCACCCGGTTGCAGGAGACGCAGAATTTGCCGTGCACGGCGGCAATGAAGCCAATGCTGCCCTTCCAGCCGGGCACGGTATAATAGACGGCAGGGCCATTGCCAAAGGTGGTGCCTTCCACGGGATGCAGTTCCGGCCAGCGGTTGGCAAACCGCGCCCGCAGCTCCGGGCCGGAGACGCAGGGCATGGCCGCGCCGTAGCCGATGGGCATCATCTCAATGAACCGCACCTGCAGATCGTTGTCCCGGGCCAGCGCTGCAATCGCTTCCAGTTCGCCCTCGTTGACGCCCGCTTGCGGCACACAGTTCAGCTTGACCGGCAGGGGACTTTCCAATGCGGCGCGCAGGCCCGCCTGCACGGCGGCGAATTCGTCCCGGGCGGTGATGTGCCGGAACACCGCCGGGTCCAGCGTGTCCAGACTGATGTTCACGCTGTCAAGGCCCGCGTCCAGTAAAGCGGGCAGCTGCTGCGCCAGCAGAGTGCCGTTGGTGGTCATGCTGACATGACGGATGCCGGGCGTTGCTTTCAGCCCGGCCACCAGCTGTGCCACACTCTTGTGCACCAACGGTTCGCCACCGGTCACCCGCACCGTGTCGATGCCGCACTGCGCAAACAGCGCGGCCAGACGCAGAAATTCATCATGGGTCAGCACTTCTTCGTGCTCCGGTATTTTTGCGCCGTCCGGCATACAGTACCGGCAGCGCAGGTTGCAGCGGTCGGTGACCGACAGGCGCAGGTAGTGGATATCCCGGCGGCAGGAATCAAACATAGCCGCCCTCCGACCGGATGTAATGGCCGCTCTTGCCGCCGGTCTTTTCCACCAGATGGATGCCGCTCAGCTCCATGCCCTTGTCCACAGCTTTGCACATGTCGTAGATGGTCAGCAGGGCTGTGGAAACGCCGGTCAGGGCTTCCATCTCCACGCCGGTGACGCCGCTGGTTTTGACCGTGCAGCGGGCTTCCACGGCCTGCTGTTCGGGCAGCAGTTCAAAATCCACGCATACCTTGGTCAGCGCCAGGGGATGGCACAGCGGGATCAGCTCGCTGGTGCGTTTGGCGGCCATAATGCCGGCGATGCGGGCCACGCCCAGCACGTCGCCCTTTTTCACCGTGCCGCTCTGCACGGCGGCAAAGGCTTCGGCGTTCATGGTAAGGATGCCCCGGGCCGTAGCCTCCCGGGCGGTGACCGGTTTGCCGCTCACATCCACCATCACGGCATTTCCGGCGGCATCAAAATGTGTCAGATTATTTTCACTCATTTATTTCTTGTCCTTATTACGCTCTATTGCAAAACTCCCTGCCGTTCGACAGCGAGACGGAGAGGGTTTCTCAGCAATGGCCGAAGCCGCAGTTGGGCCAGTGGCATTCCGCACAGCCCAGGCACAGCCCGCCCTCGCCCAGCCGGGCAATGTCCTCGGCGGTGATGGGGACATCGGCCAGCAGGCGGGGCAGCAGCAGGTCAAAAATCGTTCGCTTGGCGTACATCACACAGCCGGGCAGGCCGCACACGGGTACCCCGTCCAGATAGCTGACCAGGAACATGGCACCCGGCAGCACCGGCGCGCCGTAGCTGATGATGTCGGCGCCGGTGTTTTTGATGGCCAGCGGGGTGCGGTCGTCGGGGTCCACGCTCATGCCGCCGGTGGTGAAGATCAGCTCACAGCCTGCGTCTTTTGCCTCCAGAATGGCGGCCGTGATGCCCGCCGGGTCATCGTCGCAGACCTTGCGGAAGGTCATCTCACAGCCATATTCGGCCAGCTTGTTTTGCAAAATCGGGGTGAATTTGTCCTCGATGCGGCCCTTGAACACCTCACTGCCGGTGGGGATGACGGCAAACTTCTTCGCACGGAAGGGCAGCACGTTCAGGATGGGGTCCGGCCCGGCAGCGGCCTGCATGGCGTCCATCTTTTCCTGCTCGATCACCAGCGGGATGATGCGGGTGCCGGCCAGCTTCTGGCCTTTTTTCACGGGCATATCACCGTGGATGGTGGCGATCATCATCTGGGGCGTGCGGTTCACAGCCAGCAATGCGGCGCGGTCGATCTTGAGCAGGCCGTCGCAGTCGGCGATCAGCTCGATCTTGCCCTCTTTCGGTTCGGTGCCGTGGATGTTTTTGCCGGCAGCAGCTTTGTACAGCAGGGCCGCTGCCTCGTCCTCATGCAGGATGCCGGGGCGCTTTTCCCAGACATAGAGGTTTTCTTTGCCGATGGACAGCAGCACCGGGATGTCCTCGGGCTGGACGATGTGCCCCTTGCGGAAGCGCGGGCCCTTGAACTCGCCCGGGATGATCTGGGTGATATCGTGGCAGAGCACCTGCCCTGCCGCGTCAACAGTGCGGATCAATTTCATCTTTTTAATCTCCTTACAACGCAGGCAGCTGGTTCGCGGCGGAACGGATGATTCAGCTGTCAGTACCAACATAACGGTTCCGGCAGAAAATGTCAAGCAAAAGTGAGGATGTCCGGCCCCGGGCGGCACTTTGTGCATCGGCAGCACAAAGCTCTGTGGATAAATGATGATTCACGCAAAAACGATGATTTATAAGAAAAGATAACAAGGATGAAACTTCTGAGCTGCAAATTCAGCATAGACTTAAAAAGCGGGCCTCTTCGGAATGCGTTCATTCCAGAGAGGCCCGCTTTTATCTTATCCTCAATGTAGGCCGGACCGGTCTTTTGGTAGATCTCAAACGCCCGGTCGCCGTGGCCGACAACGGTTTCTGCACAGGACACCCATGGGTTGTTGTGGCAGAAGATGCCGGCGTTCTCTTTATATCCCGGAGGATAGCTGGAAATCTCGCCCAGCTCTTCGTGATAAGACTTGACGGGTGCGGCAGCATCGAGTAGAATAAATCTACTTGAAAAGCGACAGCTTTTGTAGAGAGCAGCATCAATCTGGTTCCTCTCTTGATTTTACAGCAAAATTCCCCTACATTGACCTTTGGACCGGGTCGGCGTAGGGGAATTTTTCGTTTTATGTTTTACGATGTGGTCACGCAGGGAAGTTCACAAAACAAAACGAACACGTTGCCTGCCATTTGAATGGTGACTTCGTGTTCGTTTTGCTCTTGATTGGTGGAGAATAGCGGGATCGAACCGCTGACCTCTTGCATGCCATGCAAGCGCT
>OGJX01001875.1_pt1 | contig 10675 bp, 9 predicted proteins | sample 1572381 | NCBI WGS metagenome assembly OGJX01 (sample SAMEA2582085, study PRJEB24529) | metagenome | biome: Human gut stool | place: China | collected 2011
CCCAGCCGTTTACCAGGCCTTCTTTCACCAGTGTCAGCAAGTTACGCTTACTCATCAGTGTATAGCTAAGATTCAATTTATTGAATTCCGTTTGACGGGGACGATGGTCGTTCAGGTCTTTCCCTTCTTTCAACCAGTCGATAAAGAGATCGTAAAGCGGGCGGTGCACAACGAACTCGAGCGTACACAGGGAATGGGTAACTCCTTCGAAGAAGTCACTCTGTCCGTGGGCGAAGTCGTACATCGGATAGGCTTTCCATGTGGTGCCTGTGCGGTGGTGCGGGTGTTTTACCACACGATAGATGATCGGATCGCGGAAGTGCATATTGGGATTAGCCATGTCAATCTTTGCACGGAGCACCATAGCGCCTTCTTCGATTTCACCGCTATTCATCTTTTTGAAAAGTTCGAGGCTTTCTTCGATAGGACGATTCCGGTACGGACTTTCCACACCCGGTTGGGTAGGAGTTCCTTTTTGCTGTGCAATCTGTTCGGAAGTCTGCTCATCGATATATGCTTTTCCTTCTTGTATAAGGCGGATAGCGAAGTCCCATAATTGCTGGAAGTAGTCGGAAGCATAATACTCATTTCCCCATTGGTAACCTAACCATTGGATATCTTCCTTGATAGCTTCTACGTATTCCACATCTTCCTTGGTAGGGTTTGTGTCGTCGAAACGAAGGTTACATACACCTCCATGTGCTTCTGCAATGCCAAAATCAAGGCAAATAGCTTTGGCATGACCGATGTGAAGGTATCCGTTAGGCTCGGGCGGGAAGCGCGTCTGCACTTTTCCTCCATTTTTACCTTCTTTCAAATCTTTCTCTACTGCTTGCTCAATAAAGTTCAAGCTTTTCTTTTCACCTGCTTCTTCGTTTTTTATATCTGTCATAACGGTAAGTGTGTTAGCTCTATTTAAGGCTACAAAAGTATGACATTTTTTTTATTTAATCGGAATATAGCCGCTCTTTTTTATAATCTCCTGTCCTTCGGGTGAAAGAATAAACTGAATCAAGGGGGTGACTGCTTCTTTGTTTTTTACATTGTAATAGTAATAAAGAGGGCGCACGATCGGATATGTTTTGTTGGTGGCATTTTCTACCGAAGGCGTAGCATAATGGCTTCCGTCATAGGATACGGAGAGAGTCTTGATACGCGGAGATACATAGGCCAGACCGACATATCCGATGGCTCCTTTTGTCTGGCTGACAGACTGGATAATGGCACCGGTGGCAGGCATGGAAAGGCTGCTCGACATATAATTTTTGTTTTTCAATACGCTTTCCTTGAAAAATTCGTAAGTTCCGGAAGATGTTTCACGGGAGTACACTACTATTTTGCGGTCGTCTCCGCCCACTTGCTTCCAGTTGGTGATTTTTCCGCGGAAGATATCTTCCAGCTGCTGGCGGGTGAGCTGTTTCACCGGATTGGAAGGGTGCACCACTACGGCAAGGGCGTCGTAGGCTACGATCACCTCGTCCACCTCTTGTCCGGCTTCTTTGGTTTTCATCTTTTCGCTGAATTTGATCGGACGGGAAGCCATGGCAATATCCGTCGTATTATCCATCAGTGCGGAGATGCCGACCCCGGTGCCTCCTCCGGTGACAGTGACCCGCGCATCCGGATGCTGATTCATAAATCGCTCTGCTGTTTGTTGGGCAACAGGCAATACGGTGTCGCTGCCTTTGATACGCTGTGCGTTGGCGCTGAGAGACAGAAGGGAAAGGGCGATTAATAAATTTCTTCTCACTTTCATAATTATTCTTTTTATTGTTGGTGCAAATAAAACAATCGCATATTACATTTTTGTTTCAGATAAGGGAGAAATAATGTTTGTAACACAAATGTAACAGCATTGAAATACTTCCTTCAAACGTTAGTCACACCTCCTTAATAAGGAGTTGCTTTCTTTGCATCAGAAAACCAATAGGTATGAAGAAGATTTTTGAGAAAATAATAGAAGGAATTCTGACTTGTAGCGGTTTCGTAACAAGTATTACAATCCTGCTGATCGTGCTTTTCCTGTTTACGGAGGCTTTCGGGCTGTTCAATAGCAAGGTGATTGAAGAAGGGTACGTGTTGGCTTTGAACAAAGGCAATAAGGTAAATACGCTGAGTCCTGCTCAGATAAAGGACGTTTTCGACGAGGAGATAACGAATTGGAAAGAACTCGGTGGGGAGGATCTCCCTATCCGGGTTTTTCGTTTGGAAGACATCACGGAGTATTATACGGAGGAAGAACTGGGTCCGGCTTACGAGTATGCTGGCGAAAGAATCACGCAGTTGGTGGAGAAGACGCCCGGTATCGTGGCTTTTGTCCCGCAGAAATTTATAGTGCAGCCCGATGCAGTGCATTTTATCAAGGATAATACCATTTCGGTAAAGGATGTCTTTGCGGGTGCCGAATGGTTTCCGACAGCGACTCCTGCCGCCTTATTCGGGTTTCTGCCGTTGATAGCGGGTACCTTGTGGGTGAGTCTGTTCGCTATACTTTTTGCACTTCCGTTCGGGTTTTCGGTATCTATCTATATGTCTGAGGTCGCCAATCCGAAGGTGCGTAACTGGCTGAAACCGATTATTGAGCTGCTGAGTGGTATTCCTTCGGTGGTTTATGGTTTTTTCGGCCTGATCGTCATCGTTCCGCTGATTCAGAAATTCTTTGATCTGCCGGTAGGGGAGAGCGGTTTGGCGGGAAGTATCATCCTGGCTATCATGGCGCTGCCTACTATCATAACAGTTACCGAAGATGCCATGCGCAATTGTCCGCGTTCGATGCGGGAAGCAAGTCTGGCGCTGGGAGCTTCGCAGTGGCAGACTATATATAAGGTCGTGATTCCCTATTCGATCTCCGGAATCACTTCTGGCGTGGTGTTGGGCATCGGACGTGCTATCGGAGAGACGATGGCAGTATTGATGGTAACGGGTAATGCCGCAGTGATACCGACAACAATTCTCGAACCGCTCCGCACGATTCCGGCAACGATTGCGGCGGAACTGGGAGAAGCTCCGGCAGGAGGACCGCACTACGAAGCGTTGTTCCTGTTGGGTGTCGTACTGTTCTTTATAACATTAATCATCAACTTTAGCGTGGAGTATATCTCTTCTAAAGGAATAAAACGTAGCAAGTGATATGGAAATACGAAGTAATAATAAAGCGAAACACCGTTCTCAGAGGCTGGCTTTCGGAATTTTCCGGTTGTTGAGTCTCTGCATAGTGTTGATTTTGTTTGCGATTCTCGGTTTCATTATATATAAGGGAGCGGGCGCTATCAGTTGGGAGTTCATCACTTCGGCACCTACGGACGGGATGACCGGCGGAGGTATCTGGCCGGCTATTGTCGGTACTTTCTATCTGATGGTTGGCAGTGCGCTTTTCGCTTTTCCAGTGGGAGTGATGAGTGGAATCTATATGAATGAATATGCTCCGAAAGGGAAGCTGGTACGTTTTATACGAGTGATGACGAACAATCTGAGCGGTATTCCTTCTATCGTTTTCGGTCTGTTCGGTATGGCGCTGTTTGTCAATTATATGGGCTTTGGTGACAGTATTCTGGCGGGTTCTTTGACGTTAGGTTTACTTTGCGTACCTTTGGTTATTCGTACTACGGAGGAGGCATTGAAAGCGATTCCCGACAGTATGCGTGAAGGAAGCAGGGCATTGGGGGCTACCAGATTGCAGACGATCTGGCATGTGATTCTTCCGATGGGGATGCCGAACATCATTACGGGATTAATCCTTGCTTTGGGACGTGTTTCAGGCGAGACGGCACCGATTCTGTTTACCTGTGCCGCTTACTTCCTGCCGCAGTTGCCGACGAGTATTCTGGACCAGTGTATGGCGCTGCCGTATCACCTGTATGTGATTTCGACCAGCGGAACGGATATGGAAGCGCAGTTGCCGTTGGCTTATGGTACGGCTTTGGTACTGATTGTGATTATCCTTCTGGTTAATCTGCTGGCAAATGCATTGAGAAAATATTTCGAGAAAAGAGTAAAAACGAATTGATAAGTATATGGATACAATAAAAATAGATGCGCGTGATGTAAACTTCTGGTATGGTGATTTTCATGCCTTGAAAGGGATCAGCATGGAGATTGAAGAAAAGTCTGTAGTTGCCTTTATCGGACCGTCGGGATGTGGTAAATCGACTTTCCTTCGTCTTTTCAACCGGATGAACGACTTGATTCCCGCTACCCGTCTGGAAGGTGAAATCCGGATTGACGGGCATAATATTTATGCCAAAGGGGTGGAAGTGGACGAGCTTCGCAAGAATGTGGGCATGGTTTTCCAACGCCCTAACCCTTTCCCGAAAAGCATATTCGAGAATGTCGCTTACGGGCTTCGCGTCAATGGAGTGAAAGATAACGCTTTCATCCGTCAGCGGGTAGAAGAGACGCTGAAAGGGGCTGCGCTTTGGGATGAGGTGAAAGATAAACTGAAAGAGTCTGCCTATGCTTTATCCGGCGGACAGCAGCAACGTCTCTGTATTGCCCGTGCCATGGCGGTATCTCCTTCGGTACTGTTGATGGATGAACCGGCTTCCGCGCTCGATCCTATTTCTACGGCCAAAGTAGAGGAACTGATTCATGAACTGAAGAAGGACTATACAATCGTGATCGTAACTCACAATATGCAGCAGGCGGCACGTGTCAGTGACAAGACGGCTTTCTTCTACTTGGGAGAGATGGTAGAGTATGGTGATACGAAAAGGATATTCACCAACCCTGAGAAAGAGGCTACCCAGAATTATATCACAGGACGTTTCGGCTAAGCGTCACCGGAGTGTTTGTGAAAAACGAGAATATTAATCATTTATATATAAATAGACTATGGTAAAGTTTATAGAATCGGAACTCATTCTATTGAAGAAAGAAGTAGATGAAATGTGGACACTGGTGTACAATCAGCTTGACCGTGCAGGGGAAGCAGTCATGACACTTGACAAGGAACTGGCACAACAGGTAATGGTTCGCGAACGTCGGGTGAATGCCTTTGAACTGAAGATCGACAGTGATATAGAGGATATCATTGCATTGTACAATCCGGTGGCGATTGATCTCCGATTTGTGTTGGCAATGCTGAAAATCAATACAAATCTGGAACGTCTGGGAGACTTTGCAGAAGGGATAGCCCGTTTCGTTATTCGCTGTAAAGAACCGGTGCTGGATGCCGATTTGCTGACTCGTCTGCGTTTGGGAGAGATGCAGGCAGAGGTATTGTCCATGCTGGAACTGGCAAAACGTGCCTTGAACGAAGAGAACATTGAAATGGCAACGGCGGTATTCGGCAAAGATAATCTGCTGGATGATATCAATGCGGAAGCCACAGGCATCTTGGCAGATTATATCCGTGAACATCCGGAGACGGCGCATACTTGTGTTGACTTGGTTGGTGTGTTCCGCAAACTGGAGCGTTCGGGCGACCATATTACTAATATAGCCGAAGAAATAGTCTTCTTTATTGATGCGAAAGTCTTAAAACATAGCGGAAAAGTGGACGAAAACTACCCGAAATCGTAATTTTTTGCATGTTTTTAAACAAAAATTAGGGCTACTTAGAAAATAATCCTATATTTGTCCCTTGTAACGGACAAGTTATGGGCGGTTTTGCGTCAAATGATAATAAATCCAAAGAAATTTCAAAAAGATGTTATATGACATGTTTTATAATTTGGAGAGTATCAGTAAAAGCGACTATATTTGCACCGTTATCCTGAAAACAATCTTTTTACCTTAAAAAAAAACTAATACCTATTGAAAACTGAAAAATGGAGCTTTGTGAAAAGCCCCATTTTTTTTTGCTCTTATTGATGATAGTAAATTGGCGTTCTACAATACTGTGAGAGAGGATTCTTCTTGATATTTTGTTAGCTAAAGCCTTGTAAGCACAAAATTGAAGTACGAGTTTGAATTACGAAATTGAAGCACAGAAATGAATAACAAGGCTCAAACGGGACAGATTTTTTTTAATGAAGTACAGGCTAAGTTTAATTTGAGAGAACCCAAATCAAACAAGCCTACTAATATCTATTTGGTATGCAGGATAGATAGGAAGCAAATAAGACTTTCTACGGGTGTTAAGGTATATCCAGAACATTGGAATGTGAAGAAGCAAGAGGCTTATATCAGTTGTAGGTTAAGTGAACTTGATAATCTCAATAATACTATTGTTAACACGAAAATAATTGAGATTAAAAATCGCTTTCTGCAATATAAGCGTTATCTTTGTGACAATCCCAACGAAATCGGAAATAGTGTTAAGATATTAAAGAAGTTTATATACAAAGATACTATGGAGAAAGAAAAGCAAAATATAAATGCAGTACATTGGTTACGTAATACATTAGCTTTAGATAGAACTATAAAAGATAGTACAAGAGCTGATTATGTGAAACAAATAAAGTTCTTTGAAGCTTTTCTGAATGAAGTAGGTAAATATCCTATTAGTTTTAGTGATATAAATTTACCATTGATAAAGGATTATGAATCTTATCTTTTTAATAAGGAAGTTGGTAAAGGTAAAACAACGAAAACTACTACGGTTGGTAATAAGGTAGAGAAGATAATATGTATTCTTAAAAGAGCAGAGCAGCAAGGCATGATTGATATTCACGAATCCAAACTGGACAAGTATAAAAAGCCCCAAAGTAGACAAGGTGATGAAAATGAGATTTATTTAACGGAAGATGAAATAGATAAAATATATGCTTTGCGCTTAACAGGAAGGGAAGAAGAAGTGAGGGATTTGTTTGTATTACAATGTTGGATAGGGCAACGCTTCTCTGATACGCAAGCAATTAATGAGGGGATTATAAAGGAAGCGCCTAATGGTAAAGGAAAAGTAATAGAAGTTGTGCAAGAAAAGAAAACGCATAGAGTATCAATTCCTCTTTTACCTGTTGCTATAGATATTCTGAATAAGTATAAAAATGGTTTTCCTATTTATACCAATCAAACAGCTTTGAACTATTTAAAGAACATAGGTGAAAAAGCAGGTATAACAAGATTACATAATGTAACAGAGGATAGGGGAGGAGAAGTTGTTACAACACAAGTGAAAGCATACGAACTAATAGGAACGCATACAGCAAGACGTTCCTTTATCTGTAATATGCTAAAACATGGCTATGATAGTCATATTATAATGAAGATAACAGGACATAATGATGCAAAGTCTTTTAAGAAATATGTAAGATTAACCTCTGAGGATGCCGCTTTACTAATGTTGGAAACAGAATCTACAAAAGTAAGGCAATCTGATAAAGTACCTACTACTATTAGTCAAGAAGGTAACAAAGAAGCCATTAATATTTTAAAACAGTATCAAAATACTATAAATGGTATTACGTTCGATACTCTGTTAGACACTCAATTTTTTGCGTCTAAAATCAATAAGGCTGCTGAACTACAATCACAGGTAGGTCATTTGAAAAATGGGAAACTGTGTAGCTATGACAATGAAATCACGTCCCTTATAAGTGAGATAGAAAAATTCTCCCAATCTTCCACTCCTGATTCTGATGTGGCAAAACAATATGTGAAACAGTTATCTGTTGGAAAGCAATCAGACTTACATGACAGTTTTAGAGAAATGATTATCAAGTGCGTTAAAATTGGTATCAGTAAGGATGCAATTATGCAGTTTATCAATAAGGCTTTGGAAATAGGCTTGTTGGATAATGAAAGATTCGCCAATATAAAAGAAATCATTACAGCCTTATTGGATAAAAGGAATCAGGGCTGACAAGTTTTTTTGGAAATCAAGGCTTAAGGTAAGCCTGAACATCATATTCTCCCCGACCCGCTACGGCTATGGGGAGAATTTTTGCTTTATCGCATCCTCAACTCAAATATTCCACAATTTCGACTTGTTGTTTGGTGATGCGGTCGGGACTTTATACCTTTGCAACGTGATTGAAAGTCAGAAATGACCGAGTTTCTCATCACCCAGATTCACTACTACAAACCTAAATCTACTTCAAATGAAAGAACTGACCTACGCTGACATTCGTAAAATGGCACTAGAGCACGGTATCAAGGACACAAAGCTTCACATTGGACTTTGGGCTACTGACCGATACATCAAAAAGCGCAAAATGGTTCATGGCAAGACCTACACAATCTACCTGCCACATCATAAACAGGAATGATTTTTTAGTTCTAACCCTGTTGCCAAGCTAACATAATAAGAGGTATTTTCTTCATAAAACTTTTAAACTAAAGTTTTAAAAGACGCTTCCGCCATAAACTATATAATACAAGACATAACATTTAGATTGCTTGACTATGCTAAGTCAACTGTAAAGTAATAGGCGTAGTAATACGCTTATTATTTTATTCTTATGGACGAGTTTTTCTTCAAATCGTCCCTATATAGGAAGAAAAAAATAACCCTACTTAAACTTAATCTAAAGTCAGATATTTTAAATACACAGATTGCAATTTTATAAATCAAAGTTAATCTAAACACAATGAAACAAGAAATCATTAATAGTGGCAATGCCAGATATTTGGGCGAATTAGCAAGATTTAAAGACGGTATTCCTTTTGGCATCGTAAACAAGACAAAGACAGATGTAGGCGGCACTTATGTGGCTGCAAATTGCAGTAGCAACTATATTATCGTATGTCCGTTCAAGGACTTGGTGGATAGCATAGCAGCAGATAAGAATAACAGGTATGAAGTATTCAAATGTTATGGTGGTGTAAGAGAATACCAGTTCAGGAAATATATCAAAAACAATACCACATATAAGATAGCCGTGACCTATGACAGCCTGCCCAAATTAATTGGATGGTTGAGCGGTACAGAAGGGTGGAAAGTCTTGGTAGATGAATACCATTTAATTTTGGAAGACATGGATTTCAGATATGATGCAATTAATGGTTTGATGGAAGAAATACAGAAGTTCAGGCATTATTCTTTTTTGTCTGCCACTCCAATTGACCTTGACTTTGAGATAGATTTCCTGAAACGGCTTCCACATTACAAAGTCCAATGGAATGGAGTGACGAAAATAACTCCTATCAGATACAAGGTCACGCAATTAACCAAAGGACTGGCTAGATTCATACAGATATTTTTGGATGAAGGCATATCACTCCCAGACATAAACGGCAATGTCAGCAAAGTGGAAGAACTATATATTTTCATCAATTCTGTGACCAGTATCAAGCAGATAGCAGATACGTTGAAACTGAATCCAGATGATGTAAAAATATGCTGTGCTGACAGGATTAGAAATAACAAACTGTTGGGCGAATACCAGATTGAATCAGTCAGTAGTCCCAATAAGAAGATTAATTTCTTCACAAAGAAATGCTTTCAGGGATGCAACCTTTTCACCAATAACGGGCTGATAATAGTAGCCAGTGACGCATACAAAACGCAGACTTTGGTGGATATAAGTACTACTATGGAACAGATAGCAGGCAGAATCAGAATCAATGATGAATACCAGAATATCTTTAGGAATGTGATAGTCCATCTGTTCTCCACCAATAAGAATGTTATAAGCGATGAAGAGTTTGAAATGGTGATGCAGGATAAAGAGAATGAAGCTGACAAGTTGTTAAGCGGATGGAATAAACTGGATAAGGAAGAGAGACAGACCTATATTAAGAGGATGAACCTAGACACTGAACTAGTCTCCATTATTAATGGCAGGATGGTATATAACAATCTGAAAAAACAATCCTTCATTTATAAGCAGGCACTAAGGAAGATATACAGAGATGGTATCAGTATCAGGGACAGTTTTATGCAATCAGAGAAATTTGAGCTTACCAACCAGAATAAATGGAAAGATTTCAATATAAAACTGGCAAAGGCAATGACTGTCAGTTATGAGCAATTACTAAAAGATTATCTGGATTCTCCTTCTGAATCTTATGAACAGGAATATCCAGAATTTCCACTAATCAAAAGGTATTTGAAGGAATCTGAAATGAATACTCTTAGATGGAACAGGGAGAAGATGCTAAAAGCTGTAGAGGACAAGAAACAAGTTGATAAAGTTTTCTTGGCTATATATCAGCCTGGCTTTATCAGCAATCAGGAATTGAAAAGCAAGTTGAAGGATGAGTTTGACAGATTGGGAATCAAGTTATCCCCCAAAGCTACCCTGATAGAGAATTGTACTCTTTACAATGTGGAGAAAGCAAGCAGGAAGATAGATGGAAAAACTGTTAGTGGGTATGAACTTGGCAAGATGATATTTACCTTTGAATAAGAATCTACCAATATGACAGAACAGGACAAGAATAAAGCTCCAGACCATTAATCAGGTTTGGGGCTTTTTATGTATATCCCCAACTCAAAAATATAGGTACTTGAAATTCATACCCCCGCCCCTTTTATTGAGGAAGTGTTTTTTATTTAGACTTTATGCTTTGATAGAGTGAAATATTTGATTCGTTAGTGAGCGTATCAGATGTATATCGTGCGCTAAGCTTTATTGCTACCCAAAACACCCCATACCAAATCATTAGGAAAAAGAAAGGATAACATGAATTGCTATTCAGCCCACAAACCTTTTGAACTTCTGAAATGTGCGGACTTATCAACGATTTGTATATGTCTACATATAAAGATGCACAAAAGAAAGTGAATGAATAGTACTTCATGTTAAGCCCTCATTTTGTCCTTAAATACACTATTTACTAATCTATTATT
>OGJX01001881.1_pt1 | contig 10661 bp, 9 predicted proteins | sample 1572381 | NCBI WGS metagenome assembly OGJX01 (sample SAMEA2582085, study PRJEB24529) | metagenome | biome: Human gut stool | place: China | collected 2011
CAGTATCTATGAACTACGAACAGGCAATGGAATACATCCACGCGGTGCAGTGGGCGGGGCATAAGCCCGGGCTTACCCGCACCCGCACCCTGCTGGCTGCACTGGGCGACCCGCACAAAAAGCTGCAATTCGTCCATGTGGCGGGCACGAACGGTAAGGGCAGCACGGCGGCGATGCTGGCTTCCTGCCTGCAAGCCGCCGGTTACCGGGTGGGACTGTATACCTCGCCCTTCATCAACCGGTTCAACGAGCGCATCCAGATCAACGGGCAGCAGATCCCGGACGAGGTGCTGGTAAAGCTGGTGGAACAGGTAAAGCCCGCCGCCGATGCCATGGAGGACGTGCCCACCGAGTTCGAGATCATCACCGCACTGGGAATGCTCTATTTTGCGCAGCAGCAGTGCGATATCGTGGTGCTGGAGGTGGGACTTGGCGGCACGCTGGATTCCACCAATGTTATTGAAAAGCCTGCCTGCGCGGTGATCACGGCACTGGGCATGGATCACGTCAAGGAGCTTGGCCCTACGCTGGCGGATATCGCCGCTGCCAAGGCGGGCATCATCAAACCGGGTTGCCCGGTGGTGAGCTACGGCGGCGCACCGGAGGCAGACGCCGTGCTGCGCCGGGTGGCAGCGCAGCAGCACGCCCCCTTTACCGAGGTGGACTTTGCCAAGCTGCAGGTCACCGGCGGGGATCTGGACGCAGTTACCTTCAGCTTTGACGGGCTGGATGGGGTGCGTCTGCCGCTCATCGGCAGCTATCAGCCCCGCAACGCCGCGCTGGCCATCACCGCCCTGCGGGTGCTGCGGCAGCACGGCTGGAACATCCCGGAAAGCGCCATCCGCACCGGGCTGGAGCAGGTAAGCTGGCCCGGGCGCTTTGAGCTGCTGCGCCACAGCCCGGCCTTTGTGCTGGACGGCAGCCACAACGCCCACGGGATGCGCGCCACGGTGCAGAGCCTGAAAGACCGCTTCCCCGGGCAGAAATTCGTCTTTCTGGTCAGCATCATGGCAGATAAAGACGTGGACGAGATGCTGGCGCTGCTGGCACCGCTGGCCGAGCGGTTCGTGACCGTGACGGCGCACAACCCCCGTGCCATGCCGGCGCAGACGTTGGCAGAGCATATCCGCGCCTACGGCTGCACCGCCGAAGCAGCAGACAGCATTGAGGCTGGTGTAGCGCGCGCAGAAAAACTGGGCGGCGAAGGCCCGGTGTGCGCACTGGGCACGCTGTATTTCTCCGGCGATGTCCGACAGGCGTTTGCCCGCCTGAATGCGTAACGATGCAGAAAAAATATTTTTGAATACAAGCAGAGCCGGACAGCCCGCGGGCTGTCCGGCTCTGTGTTTTTATAAAGAAAATATTAGATCCGCAGCTGCTTTTTTGCCATTTGCAGCGCACGGCGCAGCGGGCGATAGAGCAGCAGCATCAGCACAAAATTGCCGATGCCGTGCATTGCATCGTAGCTCAGGCCGCTGAGCCACCAGCTCAGGGCAAAGGCGGGCGTTTTGGCAAACAGATACACCGCCGCGCACAGCCCGCCAAAGCACAGGCCGTACAGCCCGCTGAACACCGCCCAGAAAAAGGCGTTGTCCATGCGGCGCAGCAGCCATGCCAGCAGCGCCAGCAGATACCACACATACAGGTACATCACCCACCACAAGCCAAAGCCGTACAGCACGCCCTGCAGCAGAATGAATACCGTGATAGCACCGGGGGTCTCCCGGGGCAGCTCCAGCGCAAACAGGATGATAAGCAGGCTCACCGGCTCCAGATTGGGCAGGCCGCTCATAGCCTGCTTGCTCACCACCAGCAGTGCGCCCATCAGGCCGCTGAGCACCAGCCGCAGCACCCGGGTGTGCAGCGCCACCGGCTTTTTAGCCCTTGGTGTAGGTAAAGGCATAGCTGTCACCGTCGTGGAGCTCGATGTCCGCCACGCCCACCGTGGTCATCTCACCGGCAGCATCGGTCAGGCACCACCAAGCCTGATCCTTATCGTAGTCGGCAGTCTCGCCGTTCACGGTGGTCACAAAGCCGGCCTCGGCTTCTTCCTGACTGATGATCCCGGCCTCGGCCAGTGCGGTGCTCAGCTTTTCGCCGTCGGTCACGTTCAGCAGAACGCTGGAAACGCTGCCGTCCGCAGCGGTAACGGTGAACTCCACCGTGGCCTGTGCCTTACTGGCAGCGGAAGAAGCAACCTCGGAAGCGGCCACAGAAGAAGCCACAGAGGAGGCAGCGCTGGAGGCGGTAGAGGACGCGGAAGCGCCGCAGCCTGCCAGCAGGCAGACGGACAGCACAGCACTGAGGGTCAGAACGGCAAATTTATGCAGGTAGTTCATGGTTCAAGATCTCCTTGTTTCGTGTTTTGCGTGCAGAACGCATGGCAGATATAGTACCATGAAACCGGCTGAAAATCAACATTTTTTCTGCATGGCTTCAAAATATGCAGCGGCGACGCCCACCTGATTGGCCTCACTGCTGAAGGCGCAGGGCACGATCTGGCAGCGGGGCAAGCCCTCCATGTAAGCCTGTCCCGCCCGGGAGGCGTACAGTCCATCGTAGGCGTTGCGCAGGCTTTCCAGCAGCAGGGGCTGCTTGCTGATGCCGCCGCCAATGGCCACCTTTTCCACATCCAGCAGAACGGTCAGGTTGTAGATCTGCACCGCCACCGCGTGGCAGAACCGCCGCAGCACCTCCAGCGCTTCCGGCTCCCCGGCGTTGGCGGCGGCAAAAAAGCTCCGACCGTCCAGCGGGGCGTCCTCCGGCAGCGCCTTGCGGGCACGGTACCATTTGAGCAGGTTGCTGGTGCTGCACTGGCAGGCCATGTTCTGGTCCGGGGCGTCCCACGCCTCGGCATTGGTGTTGACAAAGCTGTACTCTCCGGCGGTAAAGTGCACCCCGCGCACCAGCTGTCCGTTGGCGATGATGCCGCCGCCCACGCCGGTGCCAATGATGAACACCGCCGCGTTGCAGCAGCCTTTCAGCGCGCCGTTTGCCAACTCTGCCATGGCAGCGGCCTTGCCATCGTTTTCCAGGATAACGGGGCAGCCGCACTTTTCTGCCAGCAGCTGCCCCACCGGGGTAGCGGTGTTGTACAGCAGAGCCCCGCCGTTGGATACATAGCCGGTGCGGTTGTCCACAAAGCCCGGCAGCGCCATGGCAATGCCGACTACCTCGCCCTTGTGGGGCGCATACAGCCGGTAGACTGTATCCAGAAACTGCGCCTGTGTATCCTGTGGCGTGGGCACTGCGCCGCTGTCCGTGCGGTGCATCTGCTCATCCATGACCGAGTATTTGATCTCGGTGCCGCCTACATCAAAAACCATGATCTTCATCTTGTAGCCCTCCCGTAAACGGTCGTTTTCTGTCCCTATTATGGCAAATCATCGCGGGAAAGTAAAGCCCCGGCGGTAAAAAAGAAAACTGCAAAAAACGCACCGGCTTGCGGTTGCAATCCACCCCGCCCTGTGATATCCTGAAAAGAGAGTATCTGTTATATAAAGGAAGAAACTGCCATGGATTGCAAACTGCGTGCCAAAAACTGCGGCGGCTGCCCCCTGCTGGGGCTGGACTATGCCGCGCAGCTGAAACAAAAGGAAGAAAAAGTGCGGGCTCTTTTGGGCAAATACGGCCCGGTGCACCCCATCCGGGGCATGGAGCAGCCTTACCACTACCGTAATAAGGTGATCTCCACCTTTGCTCCCGGCTGGGGTGAAAAACTGACCTCCGGCATCTATGCGGCAAACAGCCACAAGGTGCTGCCGGTGGAAAGCTGTCTGCTGCAGGACGAGGTGCTGGACAAGACGATGCAGGCGGTGCGGGCTGCCGCCAACGCCTGCCGCTACCAGCCCTACGACGAGGACAAAGGCATTGGCCTTGTGCGCCACTGTTTGCTGCGGCGGGGCGTAGCCACCGGGCAGGTGATGGTAGTGCTGGTAACGGCGCAGCCGGTGCTGCCGGGCGCGAAAAACTTTGTCAAGGCACTGCTGGCCGAAGCAGCGCAGCGCGGCGTGACTGTGACCACCGTGGTGCAGAACGTGAACAGCCGCAAGACCAGCGTGGTGCTGGGCGAGGCGGAAAAGGTGCTGTACGGCAAGGGGTTCATTCTGGACACCCTCTGCGGCAAGACCTACGCCATCAGCCCGCGCAGCTTTTATCAAATCAACCACACCCAGACCGAAGTGCTGTACGGCCTTGCGGTGGAAGCTGCAAAGCTGACCGGCAAGGAGGTAGTGCTGGATGCCTACTGCGGCATTGGCACCATTGGCCTGACCGCCGCCGACCATGCAAAGCAGGTGGTGGGCGTGGAGCTGAACCGGGACGCCGTACAGGATGCCATTGGCAACGCAAGACACAACGGCGTAAAGAACGCCCGCTTCTTTGCCGCCGACGCCACCCGCTGGATCCGCGAGGCAGCCGCAGCAGGGGAGAAGGCAGACGTGATCTTTATGGACCCCCCGCGCGAGGGCTCTACCCCAGAATTCCTTGCCAGCGTGGCCCGCATGGCACCGAAGCGGGTGGTCTACGTCAGCTGCAACCCCGTTACCCTTGCCCGCGACCTTGCCACCCTGACAAAGCTGGGCTATAAGGCCGAGGGCTTTACCCCGGTGGATATGTTCCCGCATACGGAGCATATCGAAACGGTATGCGCCTTATCCAAGACATCAGCGCACAGAGCGAGATAATTTGCAATGGATAGATATTTTTTTATTTTAACGACCATTGATCTTTTTGTGCTTGGCTTTATGTGCTTTCTTACAAAGCTGAGCGAATCTTTGAATAAAAAGCAGAAGCGCGGGTTCTTTCTGGCCTTTGTGCTCATTGCGTGCATTTCGGTGCTGGAAGTTATCACCATCGTGGTGGACGGTGCTCCGCCGGGCTGCCGCTGGCTGAACATTTTGTCCAACTATCTGGGCTTCGGGCTGACACCGGCAGTGGCGCTGTGTCTGGTATATGTGCTGGACAAAAAATCCATCATCCGGCGTGTATTCAAGGCGGCGGTGTGCTGCGAGGGCGCGTATCTGCTTTTTCTGGCGGCAACGCTGCCCTACGGGCCGGTGTTCTCGGTGAGTAAGGAGAACCTCTACGCCCGGGGCGGGTACTTCTATATTTATGTCATCATGTATTATGCCTCCATGCTGTACCTTATGGCGGCTACGGTGCGCACGGCGACGGCTTTTCAGAACCGCAGCCGCACGCTGATCTACCCGCTGATCCTGTTTCTGGGCGCGGAGACCGTGATTCAGATCGCACTGCCGGAGCTGCACGTCACATGGCTGTGCGTCACGTTGCTGTCGGTGCTGTATTATATCTATTGCAGCGAGATGTGGAACCAGCTGGATGCCCTGACCGGACTTTTGAACCAGAACAGCTACCTGAACCGCACCGCCGAGATGCGCCGCAGCGGCGGGGTGCTGGTGGTGTTCGATGTGGACGACTTCAAGCAGGTCAACGATCGCTATGGGCATCTGCAGGGGGATGTCTGCCTTGCCGAGATCGCGGACTGCATCAAAAAAGCCTATGCCCGCTGCGGCTACTGCTACCGCATTGGCGGCGACGAATTTTGCGTGCTGCTGAAAGACGAGGCAAGCGAAGCCCGCTGCGCAGCAACGCTGCAATCTCTGCTGGCAGAACGGCGCAAGACGCTTACCATTTTGCCGACGGTCTCCCTTGGCTCTGCCGCCTTTTCCGGGGAGGACGTGGTCGCAGTGAAGGACCGCGCCGACCGTGCGCTCTACTGCGCTAAAAACGAGCTGAAAGCCCGCGCCGCAGCGGCAAAGCCCGCAGACAGAGAGCAGACAGCCTGAAACACTGCCTGCACACCTTATAAACGGAATAAACGGAGGAACACCGATGAACACAGATTGGAACAGCCCGCAGGGCGATTTTGACACCGCTGAAAAGCAGGGAGAACTGCTGATGCTGCTCAGCCGACAGCAGGTCACCGTGCACACATGGGACGACCCGGACTTTGACTACATGGAAGAGCAGGATCTGGCGCTGGTGGTGCAAAGCCCTACCGGCACAGAGGATCTGCTCATTGAGCTGTGCGGGGAGTTCTCGGTGTTTTTTGAAAAGTGGCACGGTGAGTACGCCGCCACCGCCGAGGGCTACGCGCAGCTGCAACAGGACATCACCGCCATTCTGGACGGCAAGGCGGGCGCACTGAGCCTGTACACGGAGAACGGCTGGCAGGGCACGGTACTGTGCACCGAGCTGCCCGGCGCAGAGGATGCCGCAGCCGCTGCGGTGCTCAAGCGCTGCTGGCAGACGGCAAAGCCGGACGCCGCCCTGCCTGCGGACAGCCGGCTGGAGCTGGTGTGCTGGGACCCGGCACAGAACCGGAAAGTGCAGCTCCCGGCAGAATAATAGAGCAAAAAGGTCGCTGCACAAATGGATGCAGCGACCTTTTCTTATACAATTTGTTGTTTTTTCTTGCGATTCGCCATATAGTTTGCGAATGCGGAGGCCGCAGTGCCCAGCGCGATGCCCAGCACTGCGCCGCCAAGGACATCGGTGGGAAAGTGCACATAGAGGTACAGCCGGGTAAAGGCGATAAAGGCTGCCAGCACCAGCGCGGGCGCGCCCAGCTTCCGGTTTTGCAGCCAGAGCGCATAGGCTGCCGCCACCCCGGAGGCGGTGTGCCCGGAGGGGAAGGAGTGCCCGTGCGGACGCGCCACCGCCATGGCAAAGCCCGCTCTGCGGGTGCGCCGGAAGAGCAGGAGCAGCAGGGTGAACGCGATCCAGATCTCGCCGTGGGCACCGGCGTAATCAAAAAAGATGGAGATCGCATTCATTACCGGGTTGCGGAACTGGTACAGCCAGTCCAGAAAAGCAAACTCAAAGGGCATGGGTTCCTCCTTTTGGGCGGTGAAAGAGCAGACTTTTTATACAATATAGCATATAAATATTAAAAAATACAGAATGCACTGTAAATTTACCCTCAGGGCAGGGGATATTCCGCTTCCATCTGCGCCAAGGTGGGGTAGCTGTCGATGGCACCGTGGTGCTGCACGCTGAGGGCGCAGAAGCGGTTGGAAAAGGACAGATACTCGGTCAGGCGCTTGCGGGAAAGCTTTGGCAGCTCGGCGGCGGTCACGTCGTCCCGCTGCAGCTGCCACAGGAACGAGCCGATAAAGCCGTCCCCTGCGCCGGTGGTGTCTACCGCCGTCACCTTGGGGCTACGGGCGTGGGCACTGGCGGTGCGGGTATAGGCGCGGGCACCCTTGCCGCCGCAGGTGTACAGCACCAGCTGCACATCTCCGGTAAAAAGTGCGGGCAGTGCGGCTTCAATGTCCTCGGTGCCGGTGAGGAAGGGCAGCTCCTCGTCTGAAAGCTTCAGGATATGGGTCAGGGGGAGAAACTGCCACACGGTCTGGCGCAGCTGCTCCCGGTCCGGCCAGAGGGGGAAGCGGAGATTGGGGTCAAAGCTGAGGATGGCTCCCGCCTCCCGTGCGGCAGTGATGGCAGCCAGATGGGCGTAGCGCATGGGACTGTCCACCAGTGAGACGCTGCAAAAATGCAGGGCAAAGGCCTGCGAGAACCAGCCCGGGTCGATCTGCTCCGGGGCATACAGCAGGTCTGCGGAGGGTTTGCGGCAGAAGCTAAAGGTGCGCTGGCCGTTTTCCGCTAAGCTGACAAAGGCCAGCGCGGTGCTGGCTTTGCCGGTAAATTCCAGATGGGAAAGCTCCACGCCGCATCCGGCCAGCACCCGGGCAATTTTGTGGCCAAAGGGGTCATCGCCCAGCTGACTCAGCAGCGCACTGCGCCCGCCCAGCCGGGCAACGGCGGCGCAGACATTGGCCGGAGCGCCGCCCACCCGGGGGCTGAAGGCGGGTACTTCGTCAAAGCTGCACCCCACCCGGGAGGGGATCATATCGATCAGCGCTTCGCCGATGGAAAATAAGATCCTGTCGGACATAGGGCTTCTTCCTTTCTGCATTCAGGTGTGCCGCAAGGTGCGGCAGTGTTCAGTATACACCCGCAGGGCGCTGTGCGCAACTGCTTCTTTTATACGGTAATGGGCGGGTTTTGCGGTTGACTTGCGGCGGCAGATATGCTACAATTTCCAGACGTATGCAACAACAGGAAAAGGAAAAAATGTATGGATCTGACAAAACAGTTCTTTAAATATGTCTCGCAGAATATTTTTGGTCTGCTGGGCACCTCGTGCTATATTCTGGCCGACACCTATTTTATTGCGCAGGCCGCCGGTACAGACGGCGTTACCCTGCTCAACCTCTGCCTGCCCATTTATAACTTTATTTTTGCCATTGGCTCCATGATCGCGCTGGGCTCGGCCACCCGCTACGCCATTGCCAAGGCGCAGAACGATGCCCGGGGACAGCGGTATTTCTCCAACGCCATCCTTTGCGCCGTGCTGGCGTCCATCCCGTGGATGCTGGCGGGTGTCTTTGCGCCCGGGACGCTGCTGCGGTTCATGGGCGGCGATGCCGGTATCGTGGCACTGGGCATCCCCTACGCCCGCATTTTTCTGCTGTTCACCCCGTTTTTTATGTGCAACTACATCGTGTCGGCCTTTGTCCGCAACGACGGCGACCCCTCCCTTGCCATGGTAGCGACCCTGAGCGGCAGCCTGTTCAACGTGGTATTCGACTATATTTTCATGTTCCCCATGGGTCTGGGGCTGGCCGGTGCGGCGCTGGCAACGGCGGTATCGCCTATTATAAGCATCGCCATTTGCAGCCGCCACTTCTTTAAAAAGGAGAACACCCTGCAATTCGTGCGGCAGATGCCCTCGGCACGGCTGCTGGGGCAGAGCTGTCAGCTGGGCATCTCCGGCTTTGTGGGCGAGCTTTCCTCCGGCGTGACCACCACGGTGTTCAATTTTCTGCTGTTGGGTCTGGCGGGTAACGTGGGTGTAGCAGCCTACGGCGTGGTGGCAAACTTTGCGCTGGTGGCTACCGCCATCTTCAACGGTGTGGCACAGGGCGCACAGCCGCTGGTGAGCCGCTGCTACGGCCAGAATGACCACGCCGGAGCGCGGAAGCTGCTGCTGTTGGGCAGCGGCACCGTGCTGGTGCTGGCGGCGGTGCTGTACGCTGCGGTGTTCGGCCTGACCGATCCCTTTGTAAGTTGGTTCAACAGCGAAAACTCGGTGCAGATGGCGCAGTATGCCCACACCGGGATGCGGATGTACTTTGTGGGCTACTTCTTTGCGGGCTTCAACATCATGGCGGCGGGCTATCTGAGCGCTGTGAACCGCCCGGCGGAGGCTTCCATCACCTCCATCTGCCGGGGCATGGTAGCCATCGTGGTCTGCTCGCTGGTGCTGAGCGCGGTGTTCGGGATGCCGGGCGTATGGGCGGCCTTCCCGGCTTCGGAGCTGCTCACCGCCCTGCTGACCCTGTTTCTGCTGCGCAGAAAAGAGAGCGGAAACGCTTAAATATACATCTCCTGTTCCCGCATGGTCTCCTCGGGCGTAAGCCCGGCCTGTGCGGCGCGACCGGTCAGTGCCCGCCATTGTGCAGGGGACTGGCCGGTTTCTTTTTTGAATACCCGGCACAGGTAGTTCGCCCCGGAAAAGCCGCACAGGCTGGCCACCACGTCCAGCGTGTACTCCCGGTGTAGCAGCAGCCGCTGCGCGGCCTCGATGCGCACGGTGGTCAGGTACTTGCCCGGCGGCACGCCCACGGCGGCGGTAAAGGTGCGCACCAGATGGCTTTTGGAGACCCCCAGCCGCTCGCTGAGCTCCTCCACGCCGTACAGCCCGGCATAGTTGGCGCGGATATCCTCAATGGCGGCCTGCACCAGCGGCGGCAGGGCGGGCGCGGCGCTGTCGGCATCCGCCAGCTCGCACAGCAGGGCAAAGACCAGCTGGCTGCGGGCACGGCTGTGGGTGGGCTTTTCCTCGGCAAGCCGCCCCATCAGCTCGGCGGCGGCAGGGCAGGTCTCGCCTTTGGCAAGATAGGGCAGCTCCCGCAGGCCGTTCAAAAACTGCGTGCTGGCCTGCCCGGTCAGCTGGACGCACAGCAGATGGCAGCTGTCCTCCGGGGTCAGGGTGAGCGGGGCACGGCTTAAAATCAGGTGCCCCGCTGCAGCGGACTGCGGCGGCAGCACCAGCACAGAGCCGGAAGGCGCAGCCGACGCCCCGGGCAGAGAAGCCGTGCATCTGCCGCTGGAAACAAGGCAGACCCACAGCCCTTCGCCGGTCAGGGTGCGGGGCGCAGAAAGCTGCACATCCAACAGTGCAGCCGGTGCGGCGATGGTGTTCCAGTCAAACAGCAATATCTGACACCTCTAATCAATAAAATGCTATTTTATATCACAAAATTATCTGTTATTATAGTACCAACGAAACAACACGCCGTCAAGGGCGTGAAACACCAAATATTTACGGAGGATAACGATTATGGCTTCCATTAGCTGCCAGCACATCTACAAGATCTATCCGGGCGCAACTGCCCCGTCCGTTACCGACTTCAACCTGGAGATCCAGGATAAGGAGTTCATCATCTTCGTCGGCCCCTCTGGCTGCGGCAAGTCCACCACCCTGCGTATGATCGCCGGTCTGGAGGAGATCTCCAAGGGCGAGATGTACATCGGCGGCCGTCTGATCAACGACGTTCCCCCGAAGGATCGTGATATCGCCATGGTGTTCCAGAGCTACGCTCTGTACCCCCACATGACCGTTTACAAGA
>OGJX01001883.1_pt1 | contig 10646 bp, 6 predicted proteins | sample 1572381 | NCBI WGS metagenome assembly OGJX01 (sample SAMEA2582085, study PRJEB24529) | metagenome | biome: Human gut stool | place: China | collected 2011
CTGTAAATCTGCGGAAAATCTTAAAAACTTCATTCTCGTTTTCTGTTCGATAATCATCATTTTCCTTGTCGAAGTAAATTCCGCTGGGATAGACTAAATTTTGTATTTTTTGCCTATTAGAGAAATTACTATCACTCCACAAACCACCTAATTTACAGGACATTTCAATCGTTTGATTGATATATTTCATCATGTTCGATAAATTTTTCCCTGCATCTTCAAGCTCTCGTCTGATTTCTGCTAATCTCGAATTTAATTCGCTCATAGTAGCCGTATATATTTCACTATTAATTTCTCCCAGACCAAACCGAACTTTGACTGTATTAATTCGATTTTCACACTCTGTTTTCCGTTTTAAAAGAACTTTCTTTGTTTCACCTTTATTTTGATTGTATTCTTCAAAAACCTTTCTTAAAACGTCTGTAAGTATCGGGATAAGTCCATCTGGTATATTATATTCATTTAAAAGATTGATATACTTCTGATGCAGTTTCTCTGTGCTATGATTACTTTTACACCCTTTCTTATTGCATTTATAATAATCCCGTCCACGTGCTTTCACTGTGTATCCAGTTAAATAGCCACCACAGTCCGAACAGATAATATGCCTTTTCAATGGGAACGGCTCAGTAATTTCTTTGTGTTCATATCCTGCATTCGATATATCATTCACTTTATTAAATATAGCCTCATCAATTAATATCTCTTGATTACCTTTTATAATTTCATCACCCAACAAACTATGCTGTATATACCCACAATAAAACGGATTATGAAGAATTTTATTTAAATGCTTTCGGTCAATGGATAACCCCAACCCCTTTAACCGATGAACTATTTCTATATCTTTAATCCCCTCTGTTGCTTTCCAGATAAAAGCATTACGCAGTATCTTGCCTTTTTCATTCACTGTAAGAACGTGTTCTCGACCTACTTTTAGTTTATCATAACCTAGCGGAGGTTTTGAATACCAGTTGCCATTTCGTAAACACTCCACCATACCTGTGATACATTTATCCTTTCGAAGGTTATTCTCAAACTGATTAAAAAGAAAGATAACATCTTCCATAAATCCACCTGCCGCACTATCTGGGTCAGTAGCCTGCGTTGCAGACACCACATATATTCCTTTAGCTTTGAGATATGCTTTTGTCATCATCGCCTCATAACCAGCCCGACTGAAACGGTCAAATGAATAGACAAGAATTATATTTATCTCTTTATCTCTAGCCACCTCTGCAATCATTTCACGGTATAGTTTACCTTCAACTTTTGCACTCTCATTCGTACCGCCATAATACTTTTTTATACGAATAGCATGACTTTCTGCATATTCCGTACATATCCTTCTCTGACTTTCTAAACTGCCATTTGTATCAGCTTGCCGCTCCGTTGACACTCGCGTCCATACAGCAGCTACTTTATTTGTCAATTTAGAAAACTCTACTACTTTCTCTTTACTTTTTTTCTTACTCATCAATCATTAAATTAAAGGTTAAACGTAATAACACCTAATGTATAGAAGAACTCCAGTATCTTTTTTTGTTCTTCTTTGTCTAAAATACCTATTGCTTGAAATTTCTTATCATAAACTTTCAATTCATCCTCATCAAACATTTGTTACAAAGGATTATTTGCCATGCCATTGCACAACTTATTTTCACACGTTCATGCAAAATCCACAGAGCAGGGAAGTGCATATACATGAACGTGCTTCCTGCTCCTAACTTGTTACAATAAAATTGAATTTGAAGTATCTTTCGCGGTGGATTTACCTTTCTTCCAAGCAAATATACGACTTATAGATTATTTTGCCACCCTATTACGTTAATTTATACTAAAGCGACTAATTTACGAAGAGTATTTACACTCGTACCAGTCAATTTAGACACATTTCTCAAAGAGTAATTTCTTTTTAATAGTTTAATTTCTTCTTTATACTGTTCTTTCATCTCCGATACAGTTTTACGATAACCAGTTTTACGTCCAACAACCCCACCATTTTGTATGTGATGCACATATCCGCTTTCCATTCGTTGTCGAATTGTAGTACGTTCCATTCTAGCAACTTCCAGTAAAATAGTAATAAGAAATTGTGCCATTGGATTAATATTCCCCAAGCTATCCAGCGTTTCAATATTATAATTCTTTACACATAAACAAATTTTCTCATGGTTAAGTAATTCAATCACTTTCAGAGCCTCCAGCGTATTCCGTCCTAAGCGACTTATTTCAAGTACCAATACTTTATCAACGTGGTTTTCTTTTACATACTGTATCAGTTCAATGATTTCACAACGTTCATCATTACTTTTAGCCCCACTAATTTTATTAGCAAATATTTTCACTATATTCAAATCGTTATTCAATGCATAATATTTCAGTTCATTAACCTGACGGTCAAAATCTTGTGCCATTGTACTTACTCGTGCTAAAATTACTGCTGTTTTCATATTAATTACTATTTAACTGTACAAATATACGGTTCCAGTTTCAAATTGGCACAACAATCATAGTTAATAATCTCTAGACCAGACGGTTAATCAACAAAATCATCTGTATCAAAATAAAATATGCAACTAAACATTTATAATCAAAGTAAAGCTATTATCTTTGCACTGACATATTAGAAATTTAACGTAGAAGCGTTTAGGATATTATCTCGTTTTCAGAATCTGGTAAATATTACAATAAACAAAGTTTAGATTCTGTATATCAATAAAATAACATTTTTCCTATCTTGTCAAAGGAACAATATAGAAACAAAATCAATATTTTAAGCGATTCTCGGTTTTTCGTATTTCAGTTAGTTTCATCCCTTGCACTTGATCGCATTCAAAGTGCTTTTCAAAGCAGTTTTCCGATTATCGACCTCTTATCCGAAGAATGCCGTTCGGCAGTTCATCGATGAATTGTTGCAGCCAAAAAAGGAAAAAATGGGCTGTGGTCTTTGTCTCATATCTTCATTGAAACTTGTGTTTTCTGCAAAGGTAGTTGCTTCTATAAAACCATAGGCATATAGAAAGGCAAATATGCCTACCTAAATATAGTTTACTTTGATTTAGCATATATAAGGCTAATGCACAAACTAAACTGAATTTTCAACGCATTTCCATAATCTGACCACTTGCAAAATATACAGCCAAAAGAGAAGAAAGGTTCACCGCATATTTTCTCTTTTCGCTGTAGTTTTTGTTTTATGTTATATTTCCTACGACGTAAGCCTGTCTGTTTTACTTTCAAGGCACATTCTACTCAAGTTGTAAATGAAAGACATCTTTCAAAAAGATAATGGACAAATACATATCGACCTTGCAAATGGCTGATTAAATTGAAGTATCGTAAGTGTGTCAAATTATTAACCAATCTAGTATATTAAATAAAACTGGTGGATATTGGCAGAATTTACATAAAAAAAACAGTGGATATTGACATGATTAACAAACAAAAGTTGGTGGAAAATGCAAAGAGTACTATATTTGCATACCAAAATTAACGAACATGGAGAAAAACGCAATATTATTTAAGCGCAAGATGTACGACCGATTGCTCAAATGGAAGAGGGAGCGGAACGGTGAATCAGCCATTCTTATACAGGGAGCAAGACGAATCGGAAAGTCCACACTTGCAGAAGAATTTGCCCGTAATGAATATGAGTCCTACATTCTCATCGACTTTGCCATTGCGCCAGTAGAAGTACAGGAACTTTTTAATGATATATCAGACCTAAACTATATATTCCTTCGACTGCAACTTATCTATCGTGTGCAGTTGATTGAACGCAAGTCTGTAATCATATTCGATGAAATACAAAAGGCTCCTTTGGCTCGTCAGGCTATCAAACATTTGGTTAAAGACCGTCGATACGACTATATCGAGACCGGTTCACTCATTACCGTTCACAAGAGCAGTCAGGATATCCTGCTGCCGAGCGAGGAGACGCGGGTCGATATGTTTCCGATGGACTATGAAGAGTTTCGCTGGGCGTTGGGCGATACCGCCACGATACCGTTGCTGCGTACGACGTTTGAAAAACGCATACCGTTAGGCGATGCCGTTCATCGGAGAATGATGCGCGATTTCCGCTTGTATATGCTGGTTGGAGGTATGCCTAAAGCCGTAGCAGAATATATTAAGACGAACAATCTCGGAGCGGTAGATTTAGTAAAGCGGGATATTGTCTCGTTGTACGAAGAAGATTTTTGGAAGTTGGATGACACGGGCAGAGCTACCGCATTGTACGATGCTATACCTGCACAGTTGAGTAAGAATGCCTCGCGGTATCAAATAGCATCGGCTATACCCGGCGAAAGAGCAGAGCGGGTTGCAGGCGTAGTCAAAATGATGAATGATTTCATGTCTGCAAATGTTGCATATCATTCCAATGATCCGAATGTTGGACTGGCTCTTACAATGGACAATGAACGTTTTAAAATATACGCGTCCGATACCGGAATGTTTGTCACACTGGCTTTCAAGGACAAGGATTTTACCGACAACATCATATATGAAAAGTTGCTGAATGACAAACTCAGTACTAATTTGGGTTATGTCTATGAAAATGTTATTGCGCAAATGTTGCGAACCGCAGGTAAACAGTTGTTTTATCATACGATACCATTTGCAGACGGAAAGAAATATTATGAGGTTGATTTTTTAATATCGGATGGTCATAAGGTGTCGCCGATTGAGGTGAAGTCCTCGGGTTACAAATCGCATGCATCGTTGGATGCCTTTTGCGATAAATTCTCCGACCGAGTTAAAAATAAATATATCATCTATACCAAAGACCTAAAACGAGAGCAAGGGATTGACTATATCCCTGTATATATGACAATGTTCTTGTAAGAGATTGGATGGCACTATATAAGACTGGACTCTTCGGAATTTCCGAGAAGTTCAAGCCTAAGATGAAAATTATTAGTTAAGAACCAATGACCTTTGAATGATTCATAAACTAACATATAATAATAGGGTGTTATCTGCAGAGGAGAGAGCCGAATTCTGCAGAATATCAGACGAATATATAAACGAGTTTTCCGGGTATGTTGAGGGCATACACCAATTTGCAAATGAGTATCATGTATCAGACAATTCGGATTACAATAAGATAACCAAGACGATAATAGATATTGAGACTTTTACCAGTTATGCTTTTTGTGATTGCATTGTTCTGAACAAGTTGTTTGTTAGGGCGACAAATCTTTATGAAAAAAGTTTTGTTCGAGGAAAACTGAAAGTTCAACTCAATGAAAGTTTCAAAAGACTATACGGGTTCAAAAAAGGCTATAAGTATTCATATTGCGCTCAGTTAGAAAGTATCGTCACTATGTTTCCCGGATTCAGAAGAGAGTTTGACGAACTATTGTCGGATTTAGAGCAAATCTCGAAAGATTCTTGGTGGAAAGATGTGCGGGATGCAGAAGTACATATTGACATATTTAAGCTGTATGAACTGCGGCACGAAGAAATAAATGAGAGCAAGATTGTAATGGAGACTTGGCAACTAATAGATTTGTTTAATCACATTAATCGTTTTATCTGCAGATTGCATAGAGTCTATCTCAATTATATAACAGCACAGTTCATAAAAGAGAATGGCTATATCCCCAGTGTATAATAGTTATAGACATAGAATAACGAATTAGTGAACAGTGAGATATTTGTTCAGTAACTGATTTAATATAGCAAATGACTAAAAATATAAAAGATATTACAATGGATGAGGAGGAGAAACTTGATGCTTTGAGACAAGATTTCTTTTCCTATTATCGTCGAATGAGAAGTAATCTGTTTTCGGATACAGAAATTGTATATGAGACGAGATTAACAACTGAAGTATTTGATTTAAAACTCCAGCAACTATCGCAGGATAAGAAACAGTCAGAATTTGAAAATTTTGCGATTGCGGTAGCTTCTCGTTTGATTACACCGAATATTAAACCGCAAACAGGTCCGGATGGTGGCGGTGATGGAAAAGTAGATGGGGAAACATATCCTGTTGATAAAGCAATATCGGATAAATGGTGGATATCAGAAGGTAGTACAGGCGACCAGAAATGGGCTATCGCTATCAGCGTTCAAAAAAGTTGGCAGAGTAAAGTTGAAGCTGATGTTAAGAAAGCGGTGGAGACCAAACGCGGATATACCAAATTACTTTATTTTACCAACCAGAAAATAAAATCCAGTTCACGGCAAGCTAAAGAAGATGAATTGGCACAGCAGTATGGAATATCTGTAAGCATATTTGATGGAAAGTGGTTCTCATTTGCTGTATTTGAACAAGGTTGTTTGGATATCGCCATTGAGAAATTGAATTTTTCCGATGAGTACCGTAAAAAGACTATAAAAATAGGACCTAACGACAAAGAGCGGAAGTCGGAATTAAATAAGATAGAAGACGATCTTATTAAGCATACAGTCGCGGACCTCGATACTGATTATGTAAATGATCTTTTGAAGACTTGTATTTTAAGTCGAGGGTTAGAAAAACCTCGAATGGAGACTGAAGGGAGATTCAATCGTGCTTTAAGAGAAGCAAAAGTTCATGGTACATCCATACAAATATTTAATATTATTTACAACCATGCATGGACTTCATTTTTCTGGTTCCATGATGTTGAAGCTACCTATTCAGACTATTTAAAGTTAAAGGATTATACAAAAGAACATCCGACCGTACATACAATAGAGCGGCTGACCAATATCCTCACTAATCTTGAAAATGTAATATCATTGGGACTGTTTGATACAAGTAAGTTTGCCATTGAGGTACAATTTATTAAGGAATTAAGACAGTGTTCCAAATTATCTCAACCATGTCAGTTGTTTTTAGACTTATACATATCTGAGCATAGATTATTCCAATTGATTAATCGAAATGAAGATTTAACGGACGAGTTACAGACACTAACATCACTTATAGAGCAGTGTGCTAATTATCTTGATATTAGTTTTAGTGCACAATCACGGATCGTTGAGTTGCTGGGACGAGTAATATCTGATAATCCGGAATTTGAGCGACTCGTTGATATGATCGCAGACATATCTTCAAAAAGAGAGTCGGAAGTTCAGGGTGCTATGACACATTTTACTCGTGCTAACGCCTTAATGGAAAAAGGAAACTATGTGTCTGCTATCAAGCATTTGGGACATTGTGTACAATCATTTCTTAAAGAAGGGTGTGAAGAAGAATATGTCAAGTCTTGTGGCAATATGGGAATGGCGTTATATCATTTGGAGCTGCCCTATAGTGCTGAGGCGTATTTGGTAAAAACAGCATCTTTCCTTGTCCGGGATTTCTATGAACATGGAGCAATTCCTCATTTGTTGATTACCGTTCTCTCAACGCTGTGTGAGATTGAGTTGATGCTTGGTAGATTGGTGATGTATTTGAATTGGAGAGAATTGCTTTTTATTATTTCTCGCAATGGACAAGAATTTGAAAGCGAGTTATTTTTAGAACGAGATACTATAGCAGATGGTGGTTGGGCTTGTCGTTTTGCGATGGCAGACACAGGTAATCCGGAATTCTCTATACTTCCTGATATCCTTGATAGATGTGATATGCCTCTTTCTACTAATTATCTGAAATACGCTCTTGGATATACCGATGAAGTAGATGAACATTTTGCAGAACTTATAACTGCTGGTAATTGGCAGGATTTATTGCTTAAACAGCCTATTCATGAGCAGTTTTGGGGACAATTATCCATAGCTACTGACGAAACAACAACACTCTCAACGCTTGCCAATAACTGTAGATTTTATGTAACATATGATAACAGCATTCAGAACCAATTGGTTGCAGAAACATTTTTAGCCTCTGTGGAAACTATGCTGGCAACATTTGCCAACATAGAATTGGTTATTCTGCAGCCAAAGATACAAATCCATATAAAGGAGACGAAAGAGGATTCATCACTATGTAAAGGAGATACAAATACAGAGTACATCTTTTATGTGAATCATGAGACTTTAACAGATCTTGTCTATTGGAATTGCTTCGTTTACTTTATCGGATTCTTTATGTCTTATAACACTGTCTCCAAAGATGATGTTAAAAAGTTGTTGGAAGAACGTCAAAAGAGTGAAAAGATAATGGATCGGGTATCTTCATTGATGCAACTGAATAGGTCTGTATATTTTGTTCTTGGCGATAATTTTAAGTATTCTATTAGCAAATGGCAGAATGCAAATGATAAGATTTATCCATGCTTAATAACTAGACCGGCTGTAAAGCCTCTAAAACGCCATAAATCACAACAACAAAATATGTCTGTCTATACGATATCATCCAATATGCAATGGTGGGACAATGCCCAATGGTCTGGGGTAGGATTTGTTTTCGACAGAAATATGGAACGCCCGCCCGTTCTTGCATTCCTATTTAAGGACGTTGAGGAAGGGAAAAAGATAATACATGAGTGGAAATCAAGTATAGGGCAAGGAAAACCCGATATAGAAATACAGATAATAAAAGGTATAAATAAGAATCATCCAACATGGTACCGTGTATGTGTAGCTCCTGTAGTATCTGAGGATGATAGATATGATGGTCGTTATGTAGGCATAATGTGCAGAAAACATACTATGACTCCAACTGATTCGAAGAATCTGGATGCATTTGAACAGATATATCCTCGCTTCGACAAATGTTGTATAGTTGCAGCGTTGATTAGTGATGATGCCAAACAGCTTTTGAGGTCTATTGACTTCAATGAGTCAATAGAATTGAAAGTTATTATCACGGACGCGTGGCGAGTGTCTGCTATGGATAGTACATGTAATGCATTGGAATGGGACGATGATCCAATAATTCCAGAAGAAGAAAGTAAAACAGCTCCAGTCCTAGCATTGTTAGAAAATTTACGAGAAATACAATCTAAACACTAATGAGTGTTTGTCTTTTTACAATGAGAAATCAAAGCATGTGAATTTTATTTGTCATATAATAAAAAACGAATAAGTTGGATAAGGGCTACGTTCCTGCTTGCAGATAAGATGACAACATTCCAGACAGCGTGAGACTGTCGGGGTATTAGGCTCCCCCGAAAAGAATTTCGTGGACAATAAGTACGCCAATTTGGTTTCCGCGAATGGCAATGTACTTACATAGAGATCGGAATATAAGAATCTCTCATGTCCTGAGTTTAAGAAGAAATATAAAAGCACTATGTATGGTTTGGTCAAACACAGTGCTTTTCCATTTTGCGAGAGATTCCTGCTTTATATTTTCAGTTCCTTGATGGCTCTTTTTATTCCGCAGATGACCGATGTCTTGTTGTTTCTGACAGCGGAGAGTGCCGATGAAAGACTGGAAGCGGTAATGAACCGTGTGCCGTCCTTGGATTGCAGGAACTGCCCTTTATCCAGAACGGACTGCCAGCGGGATTGGATGAAGGAGTTTTCGAGTAGCACATCGAAAAGGATAACTACATGACGAAGATTATTCACCCGGATATGAAAGCCCTCCTTGCAGGAAAAGAGAGCTTCCATATCCTCGATGCAAACCTCTGAAACGCAAAACAGATGATAAGCATTGGCACAAGCTGTAATACCTATCATCTGTTTACGAGTGAGATTGCATCCAAAAGAAAGAGGATAAATTCTTGTCGGTCCATCTTTGCAGCACGTGACGGACTGTGATGGTGGCACAAACGTATCATACGTTCGTTTCAGTTCCATACACTTCTCGAACGAGAAGTCTGCTTCGGTAAAAAATGCTCGGATAAGATGGGAGCAATCGTTTAATAGCCCCTTGACGATATGAATGTTCATTTCATGGCAGTTCCGGCAGACCGCATGGTCACAGTCGATATACCGGTGGCTGTTTACGAAATCCTCCACGTAACGGTAGTACTGCTTATTGCCCGTCACGACATCACGGAGATACATTGTTTTTGCTTCAACGAGCAATGCGAATAATTCTTTCGCTACATCCTGTTCTGCAACAAAATGGTGCAGATGTTTTTTCCCTCCAAAAAGAGAGAGGGCCATTGTTAGGTCTTTTCATGATGAAATATTTTAAATTGGATTTATATGATATATTATAAGAGTGTTGCTCCGATAAGAGAATCCTGTCGGAACAACACCCTTATAAGTGATTACATATCTGATGTTCATTGCATTGTTAATCGAATAAACCGTTGGTCAGATTTACTGCATCGTCTTTTTTCTTATTGACGATTTTGGCATACACTTGGGTCATCTTTACAGATGTATGACCGAGCAATTTAGATACAGTGTACAAATCGGCCCCCAATGTCAGCATCATTGTGGCGAACGTGTGGCGGGCGGTGTGGAAAGTGATAGGCACTGCAAGGAAAAGCGTAGAGGTGAAGATTAAACGTAAGTCGTTTGAAATGAGCAATGTTTCTGTATTTTGCTAAATGTGGAAAATGCAAACGGTAACGGAATATTGAGGTCATTCGGTTACCAAACCGTTAGCCGGGCAGTTACCGAAACGGATGTCGGTAACGGTAGGCAATGAAAAGAAGTCCTCACCGTTTCGTTTGCGCTCATCCACAGTATTTTGCGTATCAAGGAACGCTTATAGACAGGCTAATTTTGCCAACAAAAAATATAAGCGTATGAAAGTGGAAAAATTCAAGGTGCTGCTCTACCTGAAAAAGAGCGAGCCGGAC
>OGJX01001892.1_pt1 | contig 10561 bp, 9 predicted proteins | sample 1572381 | NCBI WGS metagenome assembly OGJX01 (sample SAMEA2582085, study PRJEB24529) | metagenome | biome: Human gut stool | place: China | collected 2011
CTGTGAAAAGGCAAAAAATAAAAAGGGGTGCGTCACAGACTTATGACACACCCTCAGAATTGCTTTTGAATAGAGAGCAACTCTAATAATCTTTTGGCGTGGTCTAAATTCATCGAAGCACAATGGATTAGAACTGCAATATTGTCTTGTTCTCTTTTATTTGGAAGAACTATAGGCATTTTGAGAAAAGTCTCTTCTTTTAATCGCTTAGAGCCTGTGCCTGTTGTCAGAGCTTCTGCTGGTTTGTAATATTGAGGTGATTGTAGTTGTGCCAACAGGTATACTGAATTGCACTTCATTTCATCAATGTCAAAAGATGGTATGTCTTTAGATGTAATACCATTATCCAAACTTATGGGTACAATACCAATTGCTCCATTATGAAAGTTCTGCTTTCCATAAATAAGTTGTCCTGCTCTTCTACGATAATATTGAGTAGCACCTAATTGTAGATTTTCTGCACTGCTTTTGCACACACCATTGCCATGTAATCGCACAGTTATAATATCATCGATATTAGCTTCGGCTCTTATCTGCTCACTAATCGAACATACATCACCAACAATAGCATTTTTTTCTTTACGAAGAATTGTGCAATCTACAATTCCCTTGATTAGGGACTGCAACTTGTCAATGATTTTGTTTTGGGTAGCTATGCGCTCATCAAGAAGAGACACAAGATTAGCTATTTTTTCTTGCTCTTTTAAAGTTGGAAAAAAGAAAGATATACCTTTTACAATGTCAGCTGAAAGATTTCCCTGTCCTCCTTGTAAGTATTTTCTAAGATTTTTTGAAACGTGTTTATTCCAAACTGATTCTATAAATTTCTTGTTTTGCTTTGTTCTAATGCATAGAATAGCTTGATTGATAGCTCCTTTTATTTTAGAGACTGCGATATCACCACTTGTTGCACCATACATTGCCAATAATAAATCTCCGACCTCTACCATTTTGGCAGAAGAACTATCAAATCCTGCTTGTGTTATGAACAACTCTGTACTATCAGCATGGAGTTCTCCAGAACGAATAAATGCAATATTTCCTCCATAGAAATCTTTGTTAGAAGAACTTGGTGTGCCACCCGAGAAGAAAGTACAATTCTCTGATAGCTTACACTTTTCCCACTCCCCCTGAAACTCCTTAAATCTGAGATTTGGGACTTAATGGTTCTTTTTTCTCTAATTATATATGTACACCTTCAAAATTAAGGATTACAATGACAACAAAAACAATTAGAGAAATTGCGTTGGCTTGGAAAACAGACAAGCAACGCTACGTTAAGCAGTCTACATACGCTGCTTATGTGTTAATTTTGGAGAATCACATTCTGCCATCATTTGGCGATTGTGAGGCTCTGAGTGAGAAACTTGTGCAGGAGTTCGTTTTGCAGAAACTAAATGGCGGTCTCAGCATTAAGACGGTGAAGGATATTCTGATTGTCTTGAAAATGGTGATGAAGTTCGGAGTAAAGAACGAGTGGATGAGCTATTGTGAGTGGGATATCAAGTACCCAACGACAGAGACCAACAAAGAAATTGAGGTACTGACAGTGGCACACCACAAGAAGATCCTCGATTTCATCAAGCAGAACTTAACGTTCCGCAATCTTGGTATTTATATCAGTCTGACTACTGGTTTGCGTATTGGAGAAATCTGCGGTTTGAAATGGTCGGACATCAACACGGACAATGGTACGATTGTAGTGAACCGCACTATTGAGCGAATCTACATGGTGGAGGGTGAACGCAAGCACACAGAGTTGGTCATCAACACACCAAAGACCAAGAACTCATGCCGTGAGATACCGATGACCAAAGAACTTCTGGCTATGGTAAAACCTCTGAAAAAGGTGGTAAACACAGACTTCTATGTACTGACCAATGAGGAAAAACCGACTGAGCCTCGTACCTACCGCAACTACTATCACCGCCTGATGAAGCGTCTTGATATCCCTCGGTTGAAATACCATGGTTTGCGCCATAGTTTTGCTACACGATGCATAGAGAGCAATTGTGACTATAAGACCGTAAGCGTGCTTCTCGGCCATGCCAATATCACCACAACGCTTAATCTTTATGTTCATCCAAACATGGAGCAAAAGAAAAAGTGCATCACCAAGATGTTTAAATCTCTTGGAAAGTAGGGGAGATAGTGGATATAAAAAGCAAGGGATGGAGGTGACTTAATATCACCTCATCCTTTGTTTACGGATTATACAAAAGAAAGATATTACATTATATTCTTCTGCACCATTGTCTTTATCACTTTGGATTTTTCTTTTCATACTTGGTTCCTATAGTGAAAGGATACGGCATAACACGTGCCACATACTGAAGCGTTTCATCGTCAGAATCGCTCAGATGATCATCAGCAAGATTGCGAATGACTTCGGATCCTTCAAGCAACTTTTCCTTTTCAAATTCATCAAATGCAAAAACATACTCCGATTCATCCAATTTACCCTGGACAAAGCGGAACATCTTACCTTCCGTTTCTCCCACCTCCTTGTGGTATTTTTCGTAATCACTCTCTGAGAACTCTTCAAAGTCCTCTTCCTTTGGAATAAAGCCTATCTTGAATATTATCTTTATGGCTTTTCCTCCTTCTAAAAATAGATCTAATGGATTCATAATTTAAAATTAAAATTATTGTATAAGATATATCCGGTGACAAATATATTAAAAAAGTAAATAGGTTCAAAGCATTTTTTGAGATTTAACATAATTTTAAAGCAAAAATGTTATATTTAAGAATTTTGGTGCTATTTTTGCAATAAAATAGATAATTATGATAGAATTAAGACTGAGAGAAATATTAGCAAAAAGGGGAATTACCTTAAAGGATTTTGCAGCACAATCCGGTTTGAGTCAATCAAATCTGAGCAATTATATAAACGGCAAAATTTCTCCTACTCTTGATACAGTTTCTCGTATTGCTTCTCATTTGGGTATAGATGCCATTGAACTTTTTAAAGAAAAGGATGAGGTGGAGTTGTATGCTAAATATCACGGTAAACTTTATCCCATAACCAATGAAGATTTGATCTCTATCATTTCAAAGAAGGAATGAACGATAACGGCTGAGTTTGATTTATTCTATTTCCTCAAACACCACCATATCCACGCTTCTGAAAATCACAACAAGTTTGTGCAGATGAGTGGTCTTTACTTCTGATTTTACGACATCACTATCGGCATAGCGATTAACCTGAGCAATGGCTGCCTCCCGAAGCTTTGCTACCAGATCATCGGTTGCGTCTGACTTGCAATATTTCAATTCCACTATGTAAGAATGCTCCATGTCTGGATAGTTCTCCAAGAGTGGGCGCAAGAAAATGTCGGCATAACCAGACTGATTATCCAGTTCTGATATAGGGCGATAGAACATGTTCTGGCATGTCATAGCCAATGTAAAGCCATGAACATACGATTCTCCTTTCTGACGATCTCGCTGAGATGAATAGCGCTTGATGGCATCAGCTATAAAGCCAAAATAGGATTTGTAATCCCCATCATAAGCTAAACCACTCTCCAAATCACTCTTCAGATAGGTATCGTAAGCCAGTTGGTTCTCCTTGTATGTACTCAATAAATAAGCATAAATCTGCTCTCTTACCACTTCATTAGGTATCACAAACTTGGTTTTCCCTCGATATGTTCCATCTATCGTCAACATACCAAAGTAGAAGAGTAAACTGACAAAATTGTCTGGGTCGTTGATACTTTCAGCAGGAAATCCCTTCTTTAGGGTGCCCGCAACGAAACCATCCGTTACCAAATGCTGGATGATACTGGCATCATTGGCAAACTCCTTGTCATGGCGGATGAGCATGCGGAGCTTATTGTAATCGACACGAATGTTATCCTCTATCATATCTCGAGGAATATCACAGTCATTGTGGATATATTGGTCGATGAAATATAGCACCATCACAGAGTTATACATCGTTACCTGACCATAACTGTTGATGGCAAAGCAGTAGTTGTCATACCATGGTTTCATGACCTGGATAAGTTCATCTACAGAATGATGGAAAGGACAAACTGAGGAATAGTAAGTAAGCATCTCACGCACTTCTTCCTCTGTAAAGCCTGTCATCTCGTTAAATTCTGCACTCAAGGAATAGTTGGTTCCAATGTTAAATCCGCTCGTCAAATCATCCATTGTTACAGGACTTACTCCAGTCACGAATACTCGCTTCAGGGATGTGCTTGTGGCAGATTTTAACGCATCAAAGAATAAGCGCAAATAGCCTTCGCCATGCGTCTGCTTGCGATAACTGGTCATGTAATGCGGCTCAGCGAGGATCTTATTGGTGAAGTGGTCGTATTCATCTATGAAAAGATAGATTTGCTGACCAACTTTAGTACATTCTCTACATAGATATTGCAATTGGTCAATACAGCCTTCCTGTTTGTTCATTTCCTCCTTTATATCTTTAGGGAGATACTGCTGATAGACATCACAAAAATAATCATAAGCAATATTGCAAGTTGCATCCAAACCGTCCTTATAATCGTCGATACCTGCTGCTACCACAGAAAAATCCAGATTCAGCACCAGGTAAGAATTACGCTCCGGCGTAGGATTCTTCCCGATATAAAGGTCGCCAAAGAGTTGATCAAACTTCTCTTTTTGCTTCACATCATAGTAATTCTGGAGCATAGAAAGGGTAAGACTCTTGCCGAATCGGCGAGGGCGAATATAAAAGAAATATTTATTTGCAGCCTCCACTTCTTCTATAAATGGAGTCTTATCTACAAAATAGCAGTCATCCTTTCTTACATCCACGAAATTCATCATGCCGTAAGGGATACGCTTGCGATATATGCGTTTCTTCTTCTGTTCCATATCCACAATTATCAGGTACTTTCGAGTGCAAAGATAAATATTTATTTTGAATTATGCAAATTGCTCCGGATAATTTGCATAATTCTTATCTGAATTTTTTATGAAAAGCTGGGATTGTTTCAGATTTTATTTGTACTTTTGCCAGTAGAATTTAAATCAATAGTATTTTATGATGTCATTCCTTACTCGCATATATCCATTCAAGCAGAGCAGACACTGGTTGAGAGATGGATTTTTCTATGGCCTTGTCATTTGGGCTATATTATATTTTTTGCAGCCTTTCGGGTTCTGTCTGTATCAGGGCAATAAATGTCTTGCTGCTGCCTTGTTTGGCATGGTCACTTTCGTGTGCTATGCTCTTTATTTAGCTTTGGTATTGAAGCGCTTTCACCGAACTGTCAATCCCTGGCGCATCTGGCATGAAGGAATGGCAGTACTCGGACTGATTATTATGATTGCCTTTTGTAATTTTCTTTTATCCTCATTTCTCTTTCATTATACAATCACTATCAGGCTTTTTCTGTTGTTTTTGAACTGGACGATTATTGTAGGTATCTTTCTGACTTTGCTGTCAGTCGGAATACAATACAACAGATATTTAAGAGACAGAATGGAAGATTTGTTGCACAAAACGACTCAGGAACAAAAGGAGGTGATTATTACGATCCACGATACGAGCAGCAGGGGAAATGATCTTGCGATGCCTATCAATGATCTGCTTTATATCGAAGCGCAGAAAAACAATATCTCGGTCTGTTTTGTAAAGGAGGATCATGTCGTTTCTGTTGATGTTCATAATACGCTGACGCGTACTCTGGAAGAACTGAAGGGATATGATAATATCTTCCAATGTCACCGTTCTTTTGCCGTCAATGTGAACAATATATCTTCGGCTAAAGGTAATTCTAACGGGTATCAGTTGAAACTGGATAAATGTGCTGATATTATCCCAGTTTCGCGGTCATTTGTGTCTCAGTTTAAGACATATCTTACTTAGTTATTCGTCCTTTTAATTAGTTGCTCGTCATCATAAGTTGTTGTCTGTCATAGGTTTTAGCTGTATATCCTGAAAATTTGGTTAGTTCCGTTTTGTGCTGTATCTTTGCAGCATGAAACAACGAATGATACATATCGCATTACTGCTATTTATGGTAGTTGATCTGACTGCTCAGACTCTGATTTCAGGAATGGTCATGAGTGGTCAGGAACCTCTTGTTGGTGCCAACGTTTTTATCGCTGGTACTATTGATGGATGCCTGACGGATTCTCTTGGAAGATTCTCTTTTTACACTTCCAAGACAGGAGAAATAACCCTGAAGGCAACCATGATAGGCTTTGAGGAATACACACAGGATTCTGATGTCAGCAAACTGAAGCATCTCACCATTTCAATGAAAGAAAAGGCTGCAACAATCCAAGAAGTTGTAGTATCTGCCAGCACTTACAGTTTTGGAAAAAGTGATCATTTCAAGACGATGGATGCGCTGGACGTGGTGATGGCAGGTAATTCATGTGGAGACATTGTGGCAGCTTTGCAGTCATTGCCAGGAACGCAAAAGGTGGGAGAGGATGGCAAACTCTATGTAAGAGGTGGCGAAAGCGAAGAATGTCAGACTTTTATCAATGGAATGCACGTACTTGTTCCCTATAGTACCAATGCCGAAAATACAGCAGTGCGAGGCCGTTTTTCTCCTTTTCTGTTCAAGGGAATTTGCTTTTCTCTTGGAGGTTATGGCGGAGAATATGGGCAGGCTCTTTCATCTGTTCTTCCGATGGAGACTACCGATGTGGCTACGAGCGACAAATATGGAGCCAGTGCATCACTGGTGGACTGGAATATCGGTGGAACTAAGGTGTTTGATACCAGCAGTCTGTCATTTAATGCGGCAATGACAAGCATGGGTATCTACAACCAGTTGTTTTCTGAAAGATTCGATTTCTACAAGCCATACCGGAAATTATCTGGCGAGGCCCAATATAAGAGGGAGTTCAAGAATGCTGGAATTTTGAAGACATACGTTGGCTATGATTTTACTTCTGTAGGGCAACGTATTGATGATAGAAACCTATTGCTGAAGGAGAACAATGTTTATACAAATGCTACCTATAAGGCAGCTATAGGGGCTGGTTATACCTTCTTTTGTGGTATGGCAAATTCATCGGTTTTCAATGATATAAAAGATGCCAAGGCTGCTGGTGACAGTTTTTATAATTTCAGGAATGAGATACATCTGAAGACAGAAATGCGCAAGGTTTGTTCAGATGTACTGAAATTGTCGGTCGGTGTGGAGGATTATCAGCGAAACAGTTTACTGGAGTATGATTCCTATTGCTACACCCTGGATTATAACATTCTGGCTGCCCATGCTGATGCCCAGTGGAGGATGCTGCCCGGTGTGTTTCTGAATCTTTCAGCAAGGACTGAATATATGTCGCATGCGCAGTGGCTGTTCATGCCAAGAGCTACACTCTCTTATGTTCCCAACAAGATTTTCCAAATTTCGCTTGTTGCGGGACGGTATAGTCAGACTGCAAGTGATGATAATCTTGCCACCAGCAACTATTCTCTTGGGCAGTGTACTGCTGATCATGCTATCATCTCCATGCAATATAAATCGGCGGGTACACTTGTAAGGATAGAACCCTATTGGAAGAAATATCATCGTTTGCCTTTATGGGATAAGGGTGTTTATCTTCCGAAAGGATATGGGACGAGTAAGGGGTTTGATCTCTTTGTGGATGACCATTCTCTTTGCAGGCGTCTTTCCACCACCTTATCTTATTCATACAATGACTCCAGGCGTTTCTATCTGGATTATACGGAAGAACGAACACCTGCTTTTGCTTCCAGACATAATCTGAGACTGACTGCGAAATATTCGTTCGGAAAAGCTATTCTGAGTTTGGCAGAATCTTATGCCAGCGGTCGTCTCTTTCTGCAAGGTAAGACTCCGCCGTATCACAGTGTAGATGTAAATCTGACTTATTTGCTGAGTCCCAAGGTGATTATTTATTCTTCGCTGAATAACATCCTTGGTCGCACGAATGTTTTCGGATATGATGCCAAGGGTCGCCCGATTGTCTCATCCCGCGATAGATTCTTTTATATAGGTATATTTGTTTCACTTAAAAATAACAAAGCTTATGACATTTCAAATTTTTAAAAAGTTCATGTTGATGGGGATCTTCTTTTTGATCTCTACTGTAAGTATTCATGCTCAAGAGCCTAATATGCAGGCACTTATCGGACAGTCTCTTTCCAAACTCCAACAACCCACTCCTGAGAAATTCCTGAATTGTGTTGCTGAGATGAAACGTATTGATGATATGTTTCCGGATAGTATTCAACCTAAATTTCAGATGGTGTTGCAAAGCCTCAATTTTTCCGTTATGAATCCGCATGCTCCGGAAACAGAAAACCTGATGGCTGGAGCAGAAGAAACCATTGCTAAAATGGAAAAAATGAGGAATTCAAACCAGTCTGATATCTGTACCCTTCGAGGTTTTTTATGCATGGTACGTATCGTACAGAATCCTGTACAAAACGGCCAGCGCTATTATCTTGATGTCATGCAGAACTATGAGAAAGCGCTTAAACTCAATCCAGATAACCAACTTGCCAAACAATTACAGCAAAAGTTTTTTGAGGGTATGAAGAAGCAAACTGGTTTATAAAAAAGTGATATGCTTCCGGGTATTTACTCCGGAAGCGTGATTTCTCCTGCCAGTGACTGTTTCAGTTTTTCGCGCACCATGCGGTTGTCTGGATATCTGCCCTGCAGGTACATCAGTTTGGTGACAGCAGCCTCTACGGTACTATCGTAGCCGCTCACCACATGAGCTACCTTGAGCTGGAACCCAGCACCATATCTCTCCATATCCACACATCCCGTGATGCACTGGCTGATGTTGATGATGTTCACACCGCGATGGGCTGCCTGATCGAGCAGTCGTATGATCCAAGGGGCATGAGGGGCATTGCCTGAACCATAAGTTCTCATCACAATACCTCGCAGAGATGGTGATTCCAGGACGTGGCGGACAATGGTATCCTGAATGCCTGGGAAGAGACTGAAAACGATGACGTTCGGATCCAGTTTCATGTGAGGTACCATCGGCTTGCGATAGTCTGGCTTCAGAATGTGGTGCGGATGGAAAGAGAAGTTGATACCTACATCACAGAGATGAGGATGGTTGAAGGAATCGAATGCATGAAATCCTTCTGCATTGATCTTCGTAGTACGGTTGCCGCGCAGCAACTTACCATTGAAGAAGATGCAGACCTCTGGTACTAACGGATGGCCTTCCAGATCTTTCATGGAGGCTATCTCGATGGCAGTCATCATGTTCTCCTTGCCGTCGGTACGCAATTCGCCGATAGGCAACTGGCTACCGGTGAGAATAACAGGCTTGGTCAGGTTTTCGAGCATGAACGATAGGGCAGAGGCGGTGTAGGCCATTGTGTCCGTGCCATGCAGAATGACGAAACCATCATAGTCATTATAATTGTTGGCTATCATGCCCACCAGTTCAGCCCATCCCATTGGGTCCATATCGCTGGAGTCTATCGGCGGGTCGAATTTTCTCACATCAATATCTGCCTGAATCAGTTGGAATTCGGGCATAGATGAAACCAAATGGTTGAAATCGAGAGGTTCGAGAACGCCTGTATTTGCGTCCTTTCCCATGCCGATTGTACCTCCTGTATATATAATGAGAATCTTTGGTGTTCCTGTCATTTTTGAAATATTTAGCAATTTGTCAATTAATCGCCTGCAAAAATACGGAAAAACTTTGTAATGGCAAAGAAATATATGATAAAAAATGACGAAGAAGTGTCTTTTTGTTAGTTGTGGGGAAGGCGTATCCTCAATGTTTTCCTGCTAACCCCCTTTTATTTTCTCTCATCATTTTATTTTTTTCCTTATCTCATTTCTCATTTGTCATTTCTCATTATATAATATAGGTTGTAATGTATTGAAAAAGAAAAGTTATGAAAATTTAATGCAAAATATTCGCTTGTTACAAAAAGAAGTATTACTTTTGCATTTGATTTAATAAAAATACTAAGTTGTTATGGTAAAAATCACATTCCCAGACGGATCTGTTCGTGAGTATGAACAGGGCGTAACTGGCTTACAAATCGCCGAGAGTATCTCACCGGCTCTCGCTCGCAACGTTGTATCTTGCGGTGTAAATGGTGAGACAGTAGAGTTGAACCGTCCTATCAATGAGGATGCGAATGTAGAACTCTATAAGTTTGAGGATGAGCAGGGTAAGCACACATTCTGGCATACTTCTGCACACTTGCTCGCTGAAGCTCTTCAGGAGCTTTATCCTGGTATTCAGTTTGGTTTCGGTCCAGCCGTAGAGAGCGGTTTCTTCTACGATGTGATGCCAGCTGAGGGTCAGGTGATTTCTGAGAATGACTTCGCCAAGATCGAGGCTAAGATGTTGGAACTTGCCAAGAAGAACGAGCCTGTGGTTCGCAAGGAGGTTTCTAAGGCTGATGCACTCGCTGAGTTCAAGGCTGACGGTCAGGAATACAAATGCGAGCACATCGAACAGGACTTGGAGGATGGCACTATCACCACATATACCCAAGGTAACTTCACCGACCTCTGCCGTGGTCCTCACTTGATGAACACTGGTCTGATCAAGGCTGTGAAGATTACAAGTGTGGCTGGTGCTTTCTGGCGCGGTGATGCCA
>OGJX01001905.1_pt1 | contig 10480 bp, 9 predicted proteins | sample 1572381 | NCBI WGS metagenome assembly OGJX01 (sample SAMEA2582085, study PRJEB24529) | metagenome | biome: Human gut stool | place: China | collected 2011
GATCTCCGCGTTGTGGTAGACCCCCTCAAACTCCCAGAATACATCCTGTTCCAGCCAGCTTTCCGGCGCGGTGAACCGCTTGATGTAGCAGTAATCGTATCCTTCGTACCAGCAGCCGTTCACGCCGCTGGGGCAGTGCGCTCCGCGCGGCTCGGCAAGCATGGCATCGTGCGGCAGATCCACAACCACCGCCTTGTCCATCTCGCTCAGTCGGCTGAAGCTCCAGCCTTTATTCCACTCGACTGTCTGCATGTGACACGCTCCCTTCTCTTCCCGGATACCATACCACAAATCCCCTCAAAATCCCCGTTTTGTGCGCAAATGGTCATTTTTTTGGCACAAGCCAAAAAATCTTCTGGCATTTTTGACAAGAAAATTCAGTCACAATTTGTTCACAATGCCCAGAAACAAAAAAATCCCGACCGAAGTCGGGATCCGGGATTCAATTCTGTTCCAGCGGGATCAGCACCCGCAGCTCAAACCAGCCGTCCCGGGTGGACACCGTTGCCGAGCCGCCGTACTTCCGGGCGGTCGCCTGAATGCTCTTCAGACCGAAACCGTGGTACCGCCCGTCCGCCTTGGTGGTGATGGGCAGCCCGTTCTCGAACTTCAGCGCACCCTCATAGCAGTTCTCGATCCGGATGGCGGCAAAGCCCTTCTGGCGCGAAACGCTGAGATGGATCAGCCGCCGCTGCGGGTCTGCGATCTTGGAAACGCTCTCGATGGCATTGTCCAGCGCGTTGCCGAACAGCGAGTACACCTCGCCGGGCTTCAGGAAGTCCAGCTTTGCACCGTCGGCGATGTAATCCAGCTGGATGCCGCGGCCCTTGCACACGATGGAGCGCTCCGCCAGCAGCACGTCCAACGTCTCATTGCCGGTCTTGACCGTGGAACCGTAGATATCCACCGCCTTTTTCAGCTCGTCCAGCTCCTCGGTCGGCACCCGGCTGCCCAGCGTGTACAGCTGCTTGCGGATGTCATGGCACTTGATGTTGATGAGCTCCACCGTCTCCTTGGACAGCTCCATCTGCTGGCGCTGCTGGCGCATCATCTGCTGCAGCACCATGTTGTCCCACTCGGCGTCGCTGTGCTGCAGGATCTCACACAGCAGGAAGAACAGCAGGATGGTGGTCACCTCGTCGTAGACGCTGTAGACGGTAAAGATGCGCGGGGCACTGTCCACACTAAAGGCGTTGAACAGGTTGACGAAGATGTTCATGCTCAGCTGGTAGCCCACCATGATAAAAGTCATCGTGCGCCCGGGCAGTGTGCCCAGATTGCGGCTGTGCAGCCGCCGGGTGAGGGTCAGGCAGCACACCGCGAACAGCAGCACGAAAAGGCCCAGATAGACCCACCGGCTCCAGGCCCAGTACTGCCGGTCCATGTGGTACACCGCATTCTGCAGCAGCTTGGCCCCCCGGTAGATGATGTGCTGCATGGTGCCCGCAGCCGTTGCATAGAACACCGCCCACGCTGCCGCGATGCGGAAGCACAGCCGGATACCCACCGCCGCGATGCTCCACAGCAGAAAGGTGCGCAGCGACTCGGTGTAGAGGTTGTGGGGCACCTGCTCCCACACGATGGTAAAGCAGGCCTCCGCCAGCAGGATGCCGGTCAGCCGCGCCGCAAAGCGCTCCTGCCGCTCCAGCTTCCAGGTGGTGGCCGCCACGCACGCCAGCAGTTCCAGCACATAGCCGTGGCGTTCAAACAGATCGATGACCGTACTCATAGCACAAATTCGTTGCCCATGCTGCGGGCCAGTTCCTCCATGAATTCCTTTTTGCGCAGACGGCTGATCTGCAGCTTCTCCCCGTTGGAAAGCACTACGTCGCTGCCGGTGACGGTCTGGATGTGCTTCTGGTTGACCAGATAACACTTGTTGCAGCGCAGGAAGCCCTTGCCGTGCAGCCGCTGTTCGGCGTCCTGCAGGGTTCCGGTGCCCGGCAGCTGGCCTTTTTCGGTGTGATAGGTCAGCTTGTGGCCCTGCACCTCGATGTAATAGATCTCCCACAGCAACAGCCGCTGGGTGCCGGTGGGCAGGGCCACCATCACGCTCTCGGCGGCGGCGCGCCAGCGCTGGGCCGCACGGTCCAGCTTGATGCTCAGCGGCCCATACTGGGCAGGCTTGATGATGTAGTCCAACGCATCCACCTCATAGCCCTTGACCGCAAACTGGGCCATGTTGGTCACAAAGATCAGGATGACCTGCTGGTCGATCTCCCGCAGGCGGTGGGCCGCCTCCATGCCGTTGATGCCCGGCAGCTCGATGTCCATGAACACGATGTCATAGTCGGCACGGTAATGTTCCAGAAACGACGCCGCATCCCCGAAGGCCGTGGTCTCCAGCGGGATATCCCGCTCTGCCGAGTAGCGGGCAAGGCATTCTTTCAGATGTTCCAGCTCTCTGGGGCTGTCCTCCACGATCGCACAGCGCAGCATCCGGTTCTCCCCTTCACAAAAACTTTTCGGAATCAGTATAGCGCAATCTGTAAAAAATGGCAACAATTGCCCTTGCACACAATAAACAACCACCAGCCGAGCTGGTGGTTGTTCCTTCATTTTTGTCGATTCGTGTCCATTGGGAAACAGCTGAAGGTTTTTCACGCTCACAGGGTCCGGCCTTGCCCACATTGCAAAAGCCAAAATATTTTCAACATTCAATCAAAAAACAAGGCAATGTGTTGACTTTTGCGGAAAGTCTTGCTATAGTATGAGATACAAGGATTCCATATAGGTTCTGCGTGAGAGAATGAGAGACGCACAACAGCCCCTTTCGGCTTGTGGTGCGTCTTTTTCTTTTTGCAAGGTTGGAATCTTCTCTGCGTTTTTCCGTGTGCACCGGAAGTACAGCAGTCCCAAAGACCCGATGGGAGAATGGCCATTCCCGTCCATCATCACAAGAATGACACGATACCAAGAGACTGTCAAAAGGAGAACAGAATCATGAAAAAGATTTCGCGGAAAAGTTTCCTGAAGCTGGCAGCCGCCACCACTGCCGGAACTGCTATGGCTCCCGCTCTCATGGGCTGTGCCTGGCCTGACACGCAGGACCACACCCCCTACAAAGGCGATATCGTGTTGCTGCTGAGCAACGATATCCACTCCAATCTGGGTACTTCTAAGATCATGAGTACGGACGGCTCTACCCGGATCACCGGCGGCGTGGCGCGAATGGCCGCCGCACAGGCCGGGGTACGCCACCGAGCCTTTGGCAAAACCCTGACCTTGGACGGTGGTGACTACTCCCAGGGAACTCCTTACCAGGACGGCTATCAGAAGGGCTGGGAGATCCTGGCCCTGGCCGAAATGCAGGTAGATTTCTGCACCCTGGGCAACCACGAATTCGACGTGGGCGATCAGGCCGTCGAAAACTCCTGGGTCAACGCCCGGAAAAACCGGCTGCGCTACGGGGTCTACCGCAAACTGCCCCAGTTGCTGGTATCCAATATGTTCATCAAATACAACGCCAACGGCGAGCCGATCTCTTATACCAGCGCCGACATCCGCCCCGATGACCTGAGCACCAATGCTTTTGGTGCCGGGGCCTACGCCAAGACCGGAGCCAAAAACTACGCCATCCGCCAGGTAGCAGGCTACAGGGTGGGTCTGTTTGCCCTGGAAGGCGAGGAGTCCTACGGCTACTGCAAGAACTCGGACCTGACTCGGATGGACTGTGCCGAGGTTGCCAGAGTCTATGCCCGTTTCCTCAAGGAGGAGAAGGGCTGCGATCTTGTCATCGCCATCAGCCACTGCGGCATGGAAGAGGACCGGGCCACCGCGCGGGCTCAGGAAGGCTTCCTGGACGTGATCCAGAACGCTCACGACCATCTCGCCTATGACCAACCCATCGTGGAAAACGGCGTGATCATGACCTCCACCGGCTGCTATGCTCAAAACATGGGCGTGCTGAGCCTGCAAAAAACATCTGTCGGCTGGACCTGGGTGCCCGAGGAGACCTGCTGCTATGAGCTGACGAAGGCATACGACTACGAGGATCCCCGGGATCTGTCACCGGAAGCTCTGGCATACCGGAGTATGCAGGATCTTCTGGCCCGCTACGACGCAGACCTGACGGCACCGGACGGCTATTTCTCCAAGCTGGGTCTGGACGATGTAACGCCGGACAGCGTGGTGATGACCATCCCCACCGGCTACGACTATATCCAGTACGAAGACGGAAAGGCCATCGGATACACCTACATCCAGTCTCCTGTCACCGCCTTTATCTGTGATTCCTTCAATTATGCCTCCGGCTCTCAGGTATCCTTCGTGTTCGGCGGCTACGTCCGCACTGCGCTGTATCAGGGTGACTTTACCGTCGCGGACGCCTTCAACGAGCAATCCACCGGTGAATCGGCGATCGACCACAGCGCGGGCTCCAGTCTGGTGGTCTGCGACTTGTCCGGTGCACAGCTGGCATCCATCTGTGTCTTTGATGCTGCGTGCTCCGGTGTCACCCCTCAGGGCCGGACCTACGGCGGTGCCGGCACCCTCCACACCGGAAATCTGCGCTACCGCTATCACATTTCTGACGGGCAGATCTCCTGTGATGTTTCCAGCATCGAAGTCTATTTCCCGGAGAGCGACAGCTGGCAGCCTCTGGACTTCCACAAAGCCTACTCCACCTCGTTCACCTTTGAATCCTCCCAGAACTTGGTGAGTCTGCTGCCCTGGGCCAGCAAAATGGCCACAGGGCAGGCGCTTCCCTTTGCCCCCTACGATGAGGCCACCGGCACCTACATGGATGTTCCCTCCGACAACAAATCGGAGGAATACTACCGGTTCTGGGCTCCTTATTGCCGTGGCAAGGGCGTGCTGGAGGGCACCAGCTATGAACTGAAATCCTGGACAGCCCTGTATTACTATGCCGCCAGCATGAACGGTACCTTATCCGATGCCTACACCCCGGACCATCTGATGCAGACCCGCATCCAGGGTTGATTTTCCAACAACTTCTGATGTAAAAAGCCATACGCCCTCGGCTGCGACCACGGCAGGCCAGAAGATTAAATCAAAAACAGCTGGATGCTTCATCTGAACGATGATACACCCAGTTGTTTCTTTTATTGGCACAGCCTCTCTAACAACGCCGTGCAACCTGCCAGCACATCCCGCCATGTGTCCTCGAAATTTCCAGTAAACCACGGGTCGGCCACATCGTGCGGCGTACTGGTATACGACATCAGGAGGGAGACCTTGTGCAACGGGTCGTTCCCTACAAAACGAGCCATATCCCGCAGGTTGCTTCGATCCATTGCAACCAGATAATCATAGGTATCATAATCCTGCCGTGTCATCTGACGCGCCGTTTTGCCTACACAGGAAATGGCATGGTCTGCCAATTTTTGCCGAGCGGGTGGATAGACCGGGTTGCCCACTTCTTCCGCACTGGTCGCAGCGGAGGCGATTTCAAATTTTTCTGCAATACCAGCTTTTTCCACAAGGTCTTTCATAACAAATTCCGCCATGGGACTACGGCAGATATTCCCCAGACAGATGAACAAGATTCGGGTCATTTTCTCTCAGCTCCTTTGGGCAACAGTATACCATTGTCGGGACAGTATTGGAATGGGCTTTTCCCTGCTCTGCCAGAACGTAACGAAAAGCATACCCTCCACCAACTGTGCAAAGACATCCGTCCAGCCCGCAGAATGCCAGCTTCTTTCGGAGATTGGAAACGGTATTGCCAACCACTTTTAAGGTATCGGCGCAATCCTTTCCCCATACAGCATCAAAAAGCTCTTTTTTAGAGAGCGTCGTTCCTTCGCAGACTGCCAGCACCCACAACAGGTCGGATTCAAGACGTGTCAACGAAATATTTCTGCCGTTGGCTGAAATTTCATGTCGGGTGTTGTCAATCACCAATCCCGGCAGTTCCAGTTTTTTCTTTGCGCAGAATGTGATCTGCTCCGCATCAATCTGCGCCTGTTGCAAAAGGCTCAGAATCGTTTGCTCCAGTGCCGGGTCCGGGGTGTTCGCTCGTATCACAATCATGGAAGGCTCCTGTGTCACCGTTACTCTGCATCCATTTCGCGGATCAGATTGACCATTTCGATGGCGCTGACCGCGCAGTCATAGCCCTTGTTTCCGGCTTTCGTACCTGCCCGCTCGATTGCCTGCTCGATATTTTCAGTCGTCAGAACGCCAAATAAAACAGGAATACCGCTTTCCAGCGAAACTGCTGCGATGCCTTTTGAGACTTCGTTGCAGACGTAGTCGTAATGGCTGGTAGAGCCGCGAATCACTGCGCCAAGGCAAATCACAGCATCGTACTTTCCGCTTTTTGCCATTTTGGAAGCAACCAGCGGAATTTCAAACGCTCCCGGCACCCATGCGACATGAACATCATCCTCGCTCACATCGTGCCGAAGGAGTGCATCCATTGCCCCGCCAAGCAGCCTTGAGGTGATGAACTCGTTGAATCGTGCAGCAACGATACCGACCCGGATGTTTTGTGCAATCAGTTTTCCTTCAAATGATTTCATTGTAAAATCCCTCTTTTCCTTAATAACTCAGGATATGTCCCATTCTTGCCTGCTTGGTTTTCAGATAGAACAGGTCGTGCGCGGTCGCAGTCATCTGAATTGGGACACGTTCTGTAATCTCCAGACCGAACTCGGAAAGTTGGTATACCTTATCCGGATTATTGGTCAACAGGCGCAAACTGTGTGCTCCCAGCTCCCGCAAAATCTGTGCTCCCATATAATACTCCCGTTCATCCCCATGGAAACCAAGGGCGAGGTTGGCTTCCAGGGTATCCATGCCCTGTTCCTGCAACTCGTAGGCACGCAGCTTATTTATGAGACCGATGCCGCGCCCTTCCTGCCGCATATAGAGCAGGATGCCACGCCCCTCCTTTTCAATTTGCGTCATCGCCGCAGCCAACTGCTGTCCGCAATCGCAGCGCAGCGAACCGAACGTATCACCCGTCAGACATTCCGAATGCACCCGGCACAGGACATCCCGGCCATCACCGATTTCACCTTTTACCAATGCGATGTGATGTTCTCCGTTCAGGCGGCTCACAAAACCGTATGCGCGGAAGTCGCCGTATTTTGTCGGTAGATTTACGGCAGCCACCTGATCGACCAGCTTTTCGTGACACTTACGGTACGCTTGCAAGGCTTGGATGGTGATGAATTTGATTTGGAATCGTTCTGCCAGCTGTGCAAGTTCCTCCGTGCGCATCATAGTGCCATCGTCCCTCATGATCTCGCAGCAAAGCCCGCACTCTTTCAGCCCTGCCAGACGGCACAGGTCTACGGTGGCTTCTGTGTGGCCGTTCCGTTCCAGAACACCATTTTTCCTTGCCAAAAGCGGGAACATATGACCCGGTCGCCGGAAATCTTCTGCTTTTGCGTCTTCTGCTACACAGGCCAGCGCGGTAATAGAGCGTTCCGCAGCAGAAATGCCGGTCGTGGTTGAAATATGGTCGATGGACACGGTAAAGGCGGTTTCATGGTTGTCCGTGTTATGCCGAACCATCTGCGGAAACTTCAGCTTCTGTACAAAGGCTTCCGACATCGGCATACAGATCAGACCTTTGCCGTGGGTCGCCATGAAATTGACATTTTCTGTTGTCGCAAACTCAGCGGCACAGATAAAATCGCCCTCGTTTTCGCGTTCCGGGTCATCCGTCACCAAAATGATCTTGCCTTGTCTCAAATCTTCCAGAGCTTCAGGAATGGTATTGAATCTCATTGTTGTTTCTCCTTATTCAAATCCGTAGCGTATCAGCATTTCTTTCGTGACAGAGCTTTGCCGGTGTTCCTGCGGTATCGGCTGAAACAGCTTTTCGACATACTTGCCAAGGATGTCGGTCTCCAGATTTACCACATCGTTTTTGTGCCTTTGACACAGATTTGTACAGCTGACGGTGTGAGGGATGGTGGACACTGAAAACGCATCCGAACTGACTTCTGCCACCGTCAGGCTTATACCATCGACCGCGATGGAGCCTTTTTCCACGACATAGCGCAAAAGATTCGGTTCCGCATGGATGGTAAACCAGACCGCATTGTCGTCTTTTTCGATTCGCAGGATGCACCCGGTGCCATCCACATGACCCGCCACAATATGCCCGCCGAACCGTCCATCCGCAGCCATTGCCCGTTCCAGATTGACCCTGCTCCCGACCATAAGACCTGCAAGAGAGGAGCGGTTCAGGGTTTCATGCATAACATCGGCAGAAAAGCTGTCTGCAAAAAGCCGGGTAACGGTCAGGCAGATGCCATTCACTGCGATGCTGTCACCGATTTTTGTGTTTTCCAGAACGGTCCGTGCCTGAATGTTCAGCACTTCCGAATGCTGCCCATGCGTGATCTGCTTTACGGTTCCGACTTCTTCTATAATTCCGGTGAACATGGATACTCGACCTCGCTTTCAATCAGAATATCTTCGCCAAGATGGGTCAGGCTGCTGTTTTTCAGCCGGAATGCTGCACTCGGCATAGGAACTCCTGCACCTTCCACCGGTGTTTTTGCTTCCTGTCCGCCGAACAGCTTTGGGGCAATGTACGCCTGCACCTGTTGAACAACGCCGCTTTCCAATGCTGCCCAGTTCAGTGTCCCTCCGCCTTCCAGAAGAATGCTGTCGAGTTGTTCCTGACCAAGTTTTTCCATAAGTTGTACAAGGTCAATGTGACCGTTCCTTTTGTCCAGACAAATCACTCGGCACCCAGCCTGTCGATATATCGCCTGCCGTTTCGGGTCGGCGCAGCAGGTCGCAAGGATGGTCGGGATCTGTTTTGCTGTTGCGACCACCTGTGCTTGCAATGGTGTCCGCAGCTGAGTATCGCAGACGATGCGAACTGGATTTTTTCCGTTCTCCATGTGGCAGGTCAATAAGGGATCATCGGCAAGAATGGTTCCGACACCGACCATGATTCCGCTGAAACGATGCCGCTGTTGTTGAACATACGCTCGGGCAGCTTCACTTGTAATCCATTTGGATGCGCCCGTAACTGTGGCAATTTTTCCGTCCATTGTCATGGCATACTTCATAGAAACAAACGGGCGTTTTGTCGTTATAAAATGGAAGAATATCCGATTGAGTGCGTCGCATTCTTCCCGCAAAACGCCTTCCGTCACCGCTACCCCCTGCACCCGCAAAGCAGCAATTCCTTTTCCCGACACCAGCGGGTTTGGGTCTGCCGACCCCACTACGACCCGGCTGATGCCCGCTTCCAGAATAGCATTCACACACGGCGGCTGTTTCCCAAAATGACAGCAGGGCTCCAGCGTCACATACATCGTTGCCCCTTCGGGGTCAACAGCGCAGGATGCTAACGCATTTCGCTCCGCATGGGGCTGGCTATACCGTTCATGCCATCCCTGCCCGATGATCTGACCATCTTTTACAATGACAGCACCCACCATCGGATTTGGGGATGTCCATCCGCATCCTTTTTTCGCCAGTTCTAAGGCAAGACGCATATACTCTGTATCGTTCATCTCTCTGCCTCCAAATAAAAAAGCCCCGAACCAGATTGTTCAGGACAAGGCAAACAGGCGCAGTATCTCCTGCGCAAAAAGAAAGCTCTGAAATGCAAACGCATCTCAGAGCAACTTCCATGAGCACAGAGATCTTGTGGTTTCTCTATGCTTTCCTATCTTCTTTCATCCAGACTGTACTGTCGGCTTCGGAGTTTCACCGAATCATGCCTTGCGGCTCGTGGGCTGTACCACCGGTAGGGAATCGCACCCTGCCCTGAAGATTCTTGATTCAATTTCTGGGAGCATTATAGCATGGTATATAACCGAATGCAAGCCCTTTTTGAAACCGGGATAAAACCGGGATGGAACAACGTTTCGTAGAAGAACCTTGTCAAGAGGGCTGGCACCGTCCAGTCCTCTCTCTTTTTGCCAAAGTTTCCACCGTGTTTTCTTGCAAGCTGCCGAAAGTGACGTGTTTTCAAACGCGAGCTTGCCGCATGGCAGGCAGAACAGACTCATCACACCCCCAGCAAAGAGAAACAGAGCGTTCCCGACGGGGAACGCTCTGTTTCTCATATCGCTGTCGTATGTGGATTTTGGCAGGGTGCGTCCGGCAGGGCGCACTCTGTTTTATTTTTTCAGAACTGTGCACTCATACGGGCGCAGCACAGCAGCCGTTTCCGTGTAGTTGCCCAGCAGCTTTTCCGTACCGGCCCACCCATCCGGCAGGGTGACGGGTACTTCGTGCGCTGTCAGGTTGCACAGCACCAGCAGCTCTTCTCCGTCCGGCGCACCATAGCGGCGGTAGGCCAGCAGGTCGGCATTTTCCGGGAAGAGGAACTCGATCTTTCCCTCGCTGATGACCTTGTGCTGTTTGCGCAGGTGCACCAGCGTCTTGTAGAAACTGCGCACCGAGTCCGGGTCGTCCATCTCGGCGGCGGCGTTGATGGTCTGATAGTTATCGGCGGTGCCGATCCACGGCGTACCGGTGGTAAACCCGGCGTTCTCGCTCGCGTCCCACTGCATCGGGGTGCGGCTGTCGTCGC
>OGJX01001908.1_pt1 | contig 10455 bp, 8 predicted proteins | sample 1572381 | NCBI WGS metagenome assembly OGJX01 (sample SAMEA2582085, study PRJEB24529) | metagenome | biome: Human gut stool | place: China | collected 2011
CAGAAGTCATTCTTTTGTCTCAGCGCTTGGCGCTCAAGTATAATACCACACCCCGGGGCTCTTGTCAACACTTTTTGACATCTTTTTTAAAAGAAAATTGAGTTTGCTTCACCCATATTGTGATTTCTCCCTCTCCCCCATGCAAAAAGGCCGTCCATGCACTGCACAGACGGCCTTAGGTTTATATATAATTACTTATATAATATGCGTTTAGCGGATCTCGATGCCCAGCTTGAACTTCAGGTTGCCGAGGATCTTCTTGACCACGCGCTCCACTTCCTCAGCAGAGACTTCCTTCTTGGGATCAGACAGGGACAGGCTGAAGGCCATGCTCTTTTTGCCTTCGCCGAGGTTTGCGCCGCGATAGATATCGAACAGCTTGACCTCGCTGACCAGCGGGCTGGCCTTGCGGATGGTCTCCTCGATCTCGCCGCAGGACACGGTCTCGTTGCAGACCAGAGCCAGATCGCGCTTGACCGGTGCATAGGGGCTGAGGGGCTTATAGCGCAGCTCGCCCTCTACGCAGGACATCAGAGCCTCGTAGTCCAGCTCGCCCAGATAGATGTTCTGGCTGTCCTTCTGCTCCTTGGCAATCTCCAGCTCGGCGTTGATCTCGTTGGCAAGCTTGCCGAACACGCCCAGACGCTTGCCGTTGCAATACACAGCGGCACTGATGCCGGGGTGCAGCCATGCGGCAGTCTCGCGTTGATAATCAAAGGTCAGGCCAAAACCGGCTGCCAGTGCCTCCAGTGCGCCCTTGACGGTGAAGAAGTCCTCCTCGGGGCCAAAGGCACCGATGCAGAGGGTCTGGCGCTCGTGGGGGTGCTCATTGATGGGCAGCTCCTTAGCCAGATAGACCGGTGCCATCTCGAACAGGCGACCCTCGGCGTTGCCCTTTTTCAGGTTGTCCACGATGACGTTCAGCATGGAGGGGGTCAGCAGTGTGCGCATGATGGACAGGTTCTCGCTGATGGGGTTCAGGATACGGATGGCCTTGCGGGCTTCGTCCTCAGCAGGGATATGCAGCATATCCAGCTCGGCGTTGGAGTAGAAAGCCAGCGTGGAGGCCTCGTAGAAGCCCTGTGCAGCCAGCAGGCGCTTGGTCTTGAGCTGCTGCTTCTGGTCGTAGTTCAGGCCGCCGTTGGTAACGGAGGCAGTGTTCAGGAAGGTGGGCACGATATGGTCGTAGCCGTACTCACGGATGACCTCCTCGGCCAGATCCGGGAAGCTTTCCACGTCATCACGGTACAGGGGTGCGGACACATCCCAGCTGCCATCGGCCTGCACGTCCACAGTAAACTCCAGACGCTGCAGGATGTCGATCATGGTCTGGTCGGGCACGGTGATGCCCAGCACGCCGCAGATCTTAGCCGGGGTGGTGACGATGTGCTTGCGCTCCAGCGGGCGGCCATCGGTCAGGTCGTATTCCAGCGTAGTGATATCACCGCAATCCAGCTGCTGGATCAGGTGCAGAGCGCGTGCCAGACCCAGCTGCGGAGAGTAGCGGTCCACGCCCTTCTCGTAGCGGGCAGAGGAATCGCTGTTCTGACCCAGTGCGCGGCTGGTCTTACGCACGCTGTCGCGGGCAAAGGTAGCGCACTCGAACAGCAGGCTGGTGGTGTTATCGTCCATGCCGGAGTTTGCGCCGCCCATGATACCGGCCAGTGCCACCGGCTTTTCGGCATCGCAGATGACCAGATTGTTGGGGTTCAGGGTGAACTCCTTCTCGTCCAGCGTGACGATCTTTTCGCCCTCATGGGCGCGGCGCACATCGATGGTGCGGCCGACGACCTTATTCAGGTCAAAGGCGTGCATAGGCTGCCCCATCTCCAGCAGGGTGTGGTTGGTGATATCCACCACGTTGCTGATGGAGCGCAGGCCGCACAGTGCCAGATGGCGCTTCATCCAGCGGGGAGACTCGCCCATGCGGATATTGCGGACATAGTGTGCCATATAGCGAGGGCACAACTCCGGTGCTTCCACCTTGACGGTGATGGGAGCGTCCGGCTCGCAGACGGCCTTGTAGTCCATGGCGGGCATGTGCAGGGGCTTGCCCAGAACCGCAGCTACCTCGCGGGCGATGCCCAGAACGGACTGGCAGTCCGGGCGGTTGGCGGTGATAGAGATATCAAAGATGTAGTCATCCAGACCCACCACGGGGGCGATGTCGGTGCCTGGGACGGAGTCCTCGGGCAGGATGAGCAGGCCGTAGACCTCAGAGCCCGGGAAAAGGTCATCGTTCAGGCCCAGTTCTGCGCCGGAGCACAGCATACCGTTGGACTCCACGCCCTGCATCTTGCGGGCCTTGATGGTGATGCCGCCGGGCAGGGTGGAGCCATCCAGTGCGGTGGGCACGCAATCGCCCAGCTTCATGTTGGCAGCACCGGTGCTGATGCGGATCTCGTGGCCGTAAGCGCCGCAGTCCACCACACATTTAGTCAGGTGGGTGCCCTCCTGCTTTTCCATCTCCACGATCTTGCCGACGACCACCTTGCTGATGCCGGCATCCAGCGGGATGAGCTCTTCCACCTCGAAACCGCAGGAGAACAGCTTCTCCTCCAGTTCCTGTGCGGTAACATCGATATCAACGAATTCTTTTAACCAACTGAAAGGTACTTTCATTGTTTGTTCTCTCCCCTCTTATTCGTGGAACTGCTTGAGGAACTGCAGATTGTTCTCGAACATCAGACCAATGTTGTTGATGCCGTACTTCAGCATGGCGATACGCTCGATGCCGATGCCGAAGGCGAAGCCGGAGTACTCGTCCGGGTCGATGTTGCAGTTTTCCAGCACCTTGCGGTTTACAACGCCGCCGCCCAGCACTTCGATCCAGCCGGTATGCTTGCACAGGGGGCAGCCCTTGCCGTGGCACTCGAAGCAGCTCACGTCCACCTCGACGCTGGGCTCCGTGAAGGGGAAGTAGGAGGGACGCAGGCGGGTGCGGGTGTCGGCACCGAACATCTTCTGCACGAAGGTGTTCAGAGCGCCCTGCAAATCGCCCAGCGTGATGCCCTTATCCACGACCAGACCTTCCATCTGGTGGAACATGGGGCTGTGGGTAGCGTCCGAGTCGGAGCGGAACACGCGGCCGGGCATCAGGATCTTGATGGGCGGCTTCTGAACGTCCATGGTGCGGATCTGGCCGCCGGAAGTCTGGGTACGCAGCAAGAATTCATCGGACAGATAGAAGGTATCCTGCATATCGCGGGCGGGGTGATCCTTGGGCACGTTCAGGCGGGTAAAGTTGTGGTCATCGTCCTCGATCTCCGGGAAGGTGCCCACCGAAAAGCCCATGCCGGAGAACACGTCGATGATCTGGTTGGTGATCAAGGTCAGCGGGTGCAGGCCGCCCATGGGGCGGGTCTTGGCGGGCAGAGTGATATCCACCGTCTCGGCGGCGTTGCGGGCAGCAAGTTCTGCCTGCTTCACGGTCTCGGCAGCGGCATCGTAGTCTGCCTGCACCTTCTGCTTGAGTTCGTTGATGATCTTGCCCATGGCGGGGCGCTCTTCCGGCGCAACGGTGCGCAGATTCTTCATCAGGGCAGGGATCTTGCCGTTTTTGCTGAGGTATTCCTGCCAGAAGGAAGCCAGCGTCTCCTTGCTGGACACCTGACCAAGGCTTTCAGCGGCCTGCTTGGCCAGCTCATCGATCATTGCTTGCATGGATTTTCTCTCCTTTATTCTTTGTGTTCATGGAGCGGAGTATAACAAAAAAGCTCCGTCCCCTGCCCGACTGCTCAGGCAAAAGGGACGAAGCTGTAACCATTTCTGCTCCGCGGTACCACCCGGTTTCCGTCCGCGCAAAGGCAGACGGCGCTCAAACGCCGTAACGGGGCGCAACCGTCCTGTGCTAATAGATGCGCTGTGCATCGTTCGCGCAGGCCGCTCGGGAGCGAACTTCAGCCCCTGCCGCACATGGAAGCCCTTTCAGCCGGTGAAGCTTCTCTCTTTGCCGTGCAGACAGCGCCTACTCTCTCCGTCGCTGCGTTTGGTACTATGATAACCAAGAGTTATGTTACCACATTTTGCGGCGGTTTGCAAGCCGCAGAGCGGTTTTTGTTTGCCGGAGTTATGTTTTTTCCCTTCTCCCCGGTCAGGCGGCAGGCCTCGCAGGCCGTGATGCAGCACACCGCGAACACCAGCAGAGCGCAGTCTGTCGGCACCCGCTGCATGGGCACTACCCGGGCACACAGGGTATTGAAGCTTTCCACGGCGTCTTGCGGCAAGCCCAGATAAAACAGCGCCAGCGAAAGCGGCAGATGCAGCACCCTGCCCCACAGCAAGGGTTTGAACGAGACCTCCTGCGGGCAGAGGGTGCGTACCTGCAGCAGCACCGAGGCGCCCTGCACACTGAGCGCGGCGCAGCACAGCCCGCTTGCCCACAGACCGGTGCGGGCGGCGTAGTCGCAGCCGGAGCAGACCTCCAGCAGCATGGCTGGAAAGGGCGCAAGCGCTGTGGGCAGCAGCAGCCCGCAGCCTGCCGCCAGCAGCCGGAAATACAACACAAAGCCGCATAATTTCAGGTAGGTCACCGCTGCCTGCGCAAGGATAGCATCCAGCGCCGGCGGCGGTTCTGTTTGCGCGGCAGCGGGCGGCGCGGGCAAAGGTTTTGGTCTGCCGCAAACACGGCAGAGCAGCGTCGCCGTCAGCCAGCCCGCCAGCACCTGTGCAGCAAACAGGCATATCCCGGCTGTGCGGCTGCCCAGCAGCTGCTCCCCTACCGTCAGGATGACAAAGGACGGCCCGGAGCAGATGCAGGCGGGCAACAGAGCTGAAGCTTCCTGCGGGGTCAGCTCCCTGCTGCGGACTGCCTCGGCAGCAGCGGCAGCGGCAGGGGCAAAGCCGCCCACAAGACCGATGAGCAGCACACTGCCCGCGCTGCGGCTGCGCAGACCGATGCAGCGCACCACCGGCCAGAACAGCACGCCCAGAACCTCGCCCGCGCCGCTGCGCATGATGAGCGCCGACACCACCAGAAACGGAAACAGTGACACCAGCAGCGGCCCACCGCAGAGTGCAAGACCCTGCCGCAGGGCTGCCGCACAAGTCTGCGGTGCGGCAAATACCAGCGCCGCCGTGGCTGCACCCAGCAAAAAAAGCCCCGGATACAGCGGTTTGCAGCTTTTACTCATAAGCATGCCCTCCCCCTCCATATATATGGAAGCATGGGCTGTGCAATGTACAAAGCGCGGGACGGGAGGGACAAAGATGGCCAGAGCACACCACGACCGGCGCACCCCGGGCGACTGGCTGCGCGGGCTGTTCCGACAGCCGCCGCCCGGGTTTTACAGCCGCCCTGCCGTATACCTGAGTGGCGACCGGATGGAGATAGAGCATTTTTGCACGGTGTTGTTTTTTGATGAAAACAAGCTGTGCCTGCGGCTGGCAAAGGGGCGGTTCACGGTATACGGCAGCGGACTGCGCATCTGCACCCTGACCGCCGCCCGGCTGACAGTACAGGGGCAGTTTTTGCGCACCGATTTTTCCGATGAATAGGAGGCCGCCATGGAAGCTGCAAGCTTTTGGGCCGGGATACGCTTTACCGCCCGGAACGGCAGCCCCGAGGCGCTTTTGACCGATGCCGCCGGGCAAGGGCTGCATTTATATGGCATTTCTTCCCTGCCCGGGGGCTTTTGCGTCCACTGCGCTGCTTGGCAGTACCGGCGGCTGGCCGCACTTGCCCGGCACAGGCGGGTGCGGCTGCGGATAGAAAAACGGCAGGGGCTCTATTTTTTGCTGCGTCCGCTGCTGCGGCGCAAGGGGCTGTGGGTAGGGCTGGCCGCTTGGGGGCTGGTGCTGGTCTGGCTGCAAGGGTTTATATGGGCAGTGGACGACAGCAGCCTGACCACCGGGCAGCGGGCGCGGGCGGGCGCGGTGCTGCGCAGCTGCGGTTTGCAGCCCGGCACTGTCGTAACCGAAGAGCTGCTGCGCACCGGAGAGTATGCCCTGCTGGAAAGCGGGGAGTTCTCGTGGGCAAGCCTGAATTTTGAAAAGGGACGGCTTGCGGTGGAGGCTGCCCCTGCACGCGCACGGCCTGAGATCGCCGCAGGCACCCTGCACGGACTACGGGCAAGGTGCAATGGAACGGTGCTGCGTACAAATCTTATCAGCGGAACCATGCTGGTAGTGCCCGGGCAGACCGTAGAGGCCGGGCAGGGGCTGATTGGTACGGCGCGCAGCGAGCGGGACGGCACACTGATCTTTGCCCCGGCGGCAGGCACGGTAGTGGCACAGCTGGAATGGGAGACAAATCAAAGCATTCCGCTGGCAGAGACCCTGCCGCAGCTGACCGGCGAAAACAAAACAAATTACCGACTATTTTTTGCGGGGCATTCTGCCGCACTTTCGCCCTCCGCACCCGATGGGGACGGGCTGTGCCGCACCCGGCATCTGCAATTAGAAGTTTTCGGTCTGCCCCTGCCCTGCGCGGTGGAGGAGACCACCTATTACGGGCAGCAGCAAGAGACGATGTACCGCACCGAGGCGCAGGCGCTTACGCTGGCACGGCTGCAAGGACTGCGGGCGCTGCACGATGCTTTCCCGGATGCCGAGATCCTCGCCCGCCGGGAGGAATGCACCGTGCAGGAGGATATCCTGCACTACAATGCGGTGTATACCGTGGCGGCAGATATCTGCACATAGCAAAAGGCGGCTGCGCAGTTATGTGCAGCCGCCTTTTGAAAAGCGTTTTCTTATTTCACTGGATGGGCTGAGCGGGTTCGGTGGCCTGTGCATCGTACTCGGCAAGCAGAGCGTTGAGGTCGTACTGGTACTTGCTGTGGCAGAAATGGCACACCACCTCACAGGTGGGGTCCTCGTCCCGCATCCGCTCAAGCTCGGCACGGCCAAGGCTGAGCAGCATCTCCTTGGTGCGTTCGGCGCTGCAATCGCACTGGTACTGCACCGTGCGCTCGTCCAGCACGCTGGGGGCAAAGCCTGCCAGCGCCATCTGCATCATGTCCTCGGGGGTCTTGCCCGCATGGAGCAGTTCGGTGACAGAGGGCATGGCGCTGATGTTCTTTTCCAGCTGGTCGATCTCGGCATCGGTAGCGCCGGGTAGCAGCTGCACCATAAAGCCGCCGGCGCAGAGGATGGACAGGTCCTTGTCCACCAACACGCCCAGTGCCATCACAGTGGGCACCTGCTCGCTGTACGCATAGTAGCTGGTCAGATCCTCGGCGATTTCACCGGATACCAGCGGCACCTGCCCGACTGTGGGCTCCTTTTGCAGGCGGTTGTCCCGGATGACAGTCAGCACGCCATTTTTACCCACGGCAGTGCCTACGTCCAGATGGCCGTTGGCTTTGGCGGGCAGCTCCACCAGCGGGTTATCAATGCAGCCTTTCACGTTGCCGGTGCCGTCGGTGCAGGCAATGAGCACGCCCGCAGGGCCACCGCCCGCCACACGCAGGGTGATGCGGTCGCGGTCATCCTTGAGCATGGAGCCCATCAGGGTCGCGCCGGTGAGCAGGCGGCCCAGTGCCGCGCTGCAAGTGGCGCTTGTGGTATGAAGCTTTTCTGCTTTACGGACGATATCGGTGGAATCCACACCGCAGAACACGACACCGCTGTTCTCGGACAGGCCGCGAATCAGGTTTGCCATAGGTTATTCCTCCAGTTGTGTATACTGTTTTGTTGCGCAGAAGAAGTAGCGCTGGCTTTCTTCGGTCAGCGGGCCGAAAGTCTCGCCATCGCAGACGCTTTCCAGCGCAAAGCCGTGCTTTTCCAGCGCTGCACGGATGGTGTCCAGATCGTAGGTATACTCGCAGAATTCCTCGTGGAAATGCTCACCGGTCTCGTGATAATCAATGTCCACCGTGATCTCCACCTTGCGGTCGGCAACATTATAGTGGTTGCGCCACACACAGCAGGCATCCTCCTCCTCAAAGGTGAATGCGTTATCGCCCAGAACCTTCTGGTGCTTATAGGGGGTATTCATATCAAACAGGAACACGCCGCCCTTTTCCATAAAAAAGCCTGCGTTGGCAATGGCCGTGTCCAGATCTGGGATGTGGTTGAAGGTATCAAAGGTAGATACCGCCGCCCGGATGGTGCCGTAAAGATCCAGCTTGAGCAGGTCCTGCCGGAGCAGCAGCAAGCGGCCGGAAAGCCCCAGCTGCTCGGCCTTATCCCGCACCACGCAGAGCATCTCCTCCGACTGATCGATACCGATCATATCGTAGCCTGCCTGTGTCAGCATCAGGGTCAGTTCCCCGGTACCGCAGCCAAGGTCGGCTACGATGCCATCATGAATGCCGTGGTCTTTCAGCTTTGCATGAATCTGGCTGTACAGGGCGTCGTAGTCCGCCTCGCCGTTGAATTCATCGTAAAAATAGGCAAATTCGTTGTAAGCCATGGCGTCACTCCGCTTCCTCGTTTTCCGCAGCTACCGCGGCATTGAGCACCGCCTGCAGCTCCGGGATGCCGTAGCCGTTTTCGCCGCTGGTCAGCACTACTTTCTGGCAGCCGTAGGGGCGGCAGATGTTTTCAAAGTCCTCCTGCGTTTTGGCAAGCTGACTCTTTTTCAGCTTGTCCGCCTTGGTCAGCGCCACCACATAGGGGATGCGGTGGTAGTGCAGATAGCGCAGCATCTGCAAATCGTCCGCGCTGGGTGCGTGGCGGCAGTCCAGCAGCTGCACCAGCAAGGTGTGGTGGCGGGGCGCCTCGAAGTAGCTGTTGATGAGGTCATCCCAGCGCTCGCGGTCGGCATTGCTCACCTTGGCATAGCCGTAGCCCGGCAGGTCCACAAAGTAGCAGTCATCCACCGAATAGAAGTTAATGGTAGCTGTTTTGCCCGGCGTACTGGACACGCGCGCCAGATTTTTGCGGCTGCACAGCTTGTTGATGAGGCTGGATTTGCCCACGTTGGAGCGCCCCGAAAAGCTCAGCTCCGGGCGGTCGCTCTCGGGCAGCTGGCTGGAAATGCCATAGCTGGCAATAAAATCAGCTTTATTGAAGATCATGGCGTGTTCCTTTCTGTTTTTCAGCAGACAGCGCCCGGCTGGTTCTTCTCAGGCGCGGCAGGGATGCGGCTCTCCCCTGCCTTGGACTTTTTGGTGCGGGGACGGCCTGCGGTGCTCTTGGCAGCCTTCGGCTTGAGCAGAGCGGCAGCCAGCACCTGCGAGAGGTTCTGCATGGGCAGGAAGGTCAGGTTCTTCTTGACTTCCTCGTCCACATCGTAAAGATCAGGCTCGTTATCCTTGGGGATGAGCACGGTCTTCATACCCTCGCGGTAGGCAGCCATGCTCTTTTCCCGCAGACCGCCGATGGGCAGCACATTGCCGTGCAGGGTGATCTCGCCGGTCATTGCCACATCGCCGCGTACCGGAACGCCGGACAGGCAGGACACCAGAGCCGTGGTCAGGGTGACGCCCGCAGAAGGGCCGTCCTTGGGCACAGCACCCTCGGGGGCGTGGATGTGCAGGTCGCATTTCTTCAGCCGCTCGGGGTCGATGCCGTATTCCTCGGCGTGGACACGCACCCAGGTGACTGCCAGCTGTGCGCTCTCCTTCATCACATCGCCCAGCGAACCGGTAACCGTGATCTTGCCGGTGCCGTTATCCATGACCTGCACCTCGATGGGCAGGGTCTCGCCGCCTACGCTGGTCCATGCCAGACCGTTGGCGATGCCCACGGCGTTGGTGCGGTTGAGGAAGTCCGGCTTGACGATGCGGGGGCCAAGCAGTTCCTCCAGCATGGCAGCAGTCACCGCCACGCTTTCCACCTCGCCGGAAGCGATCTTGCGGGCGCACTTACGCAGCACACTGGTGATGGTGCGCTCCAGATTACGCACACCGGCCTCGCGGGTGTAGCCATCGATGATGCCGTAGAGTGCGCCCTGGTTCATGGTGACCTTGCCGGTCAGACCGCAGGCCTTGAGCTGCTTGGGCAGCAGGTGCTTGCGGGCAATATTGTATTTTTCCACGCGGGTGTAGCTGGGCAGCTCGATGACGTCCATACGGTCGCGCAGCGGGCCGGGGATGCTGCCCAAGTCGTTCGCGGTGGTGATAAAGAGCACATGGCTCAGATCAAACGGGATATCAATGAAATGATCGTTAAAGGTGCTGTTCTGCTCCGGGTCCAGCGCTTCCAGCAGAGCTGCCGCCGGGTCGCCTCGGAAGTCCCCTGCCAGCTTGTCGATCTCGTCCAGCAGCATCAGGGGGTTGGAGGACTTGGCGGTGATCATGGCGCTGATGATCTTGCCGGGCATGGCACCGATATAGGTGCGGCGGTGGCCGCGGATCTCGGCTTCGTCCCGCACGCCGCCAAGGCTGATACGCACATACTTGCGGCCAAGGCTTTCAGCGATGGAGCGCGCAATACTGGTCTTGCCAACACCCGGAGGGCCGACCAGACAGATGATCTGTGCCTTCACATCCGGTGCCAGCTTGCGCACGGCAAGCGTTTCCAGAATGCGGTCCTTGACCTTTTTCAGGCCGTAGTGATCCCGGTCTA
>OGJX01001929.1_pt1 | contig 10377 bp, 7 predicted proteins | sample 1572381 | NCBI WGS metagenome assembly OGJX01 (sample SAMEA2582085, study PRJEB24529) | metagenome | biome: Human gut stool | place: China | collected 2011
GCTTCATGAGCTGGTTGTACAGGTCGTTGTCGTCCCAATCCTTGAGCATGACCGGCTCCTTTTTGGGCAGACCGGCACGCATCTCAAACAGGGTCTTGGGCAGATTCAGGGTACTGTCGTACTGAGATTTGTTCTTAGCCAATGGTTACACTCTCCTCTATATTTGCTTATGGACACGCGCCTTACTCGCTGAACTTGACGCCCTGGAAGGCATCATAGTCCGGTCCGTCCGGCTTTGCATCCGCAGGAGGATCCAGCTTGAGCTGGCTTTCATCTTTTTCCCAGAAATCCTCACTGCTCTCAACCGCCTTGTCGTCCTCGGCATCAGCGGCAGAATCGGTTTCCTTGCCGGCGGTGTCCGGCTCCTGTGCAGGGGCCTCCGCCTCAGGCTGCTGAACGGCTGCCTGGTCCTCCACGGGCTCTTCTGCAGCAGGTTCGGCAGGCTCGTCCGCGGCCTTCTTGTCGGCATCAGCCTTCTCGTCCTTCTGGAACTCCGGCAGACGGCTCAGGCTCTCCACATGGCTGCGGTACAGGTTGAGTACGTCGGACTTGAAGCGGGTCACTTCCAGCCGCACACGGTCATATTCGCGCTCTTCGGCCAGACGCTTGTCGTTGGCCTCGCTCTCGATCTCGTCGGCGCGGTCGCTTGCCTTCTGCAGCAGCTCGTTGGCGTCACGGATGATGTCGTCGCCGCGCAGGTTGGCACGGTGGATGATCTCCTCGGCCTTCTGGTTGGCTTCACGGATGACGTTCTCGCCCATGCGCTGCGCATTGATCAGCGCACTCTTGAGCATCTCGCCGTCCGCCTCATAGCTCTGCAGTTCCCGGTGCAGGCGCTGGTTTTCCGCCGTCAGATCTGCGATCTGCTTGCGGAGCTGCTCCGCCTGCGCATCATCCTGCTGCAGCTGCTCCTCGATCTTGTCCAGAAAACGGTCTACGTCCTCCGTGCGGTAGCCGCGGAGGTTTTTTTCAAATTGCACGGAGCGGACATCCTGCGGGGTCAGCATAATTCTTTCCTCCAATTGCTTTCAATATTGAAAAAACTCAATGATCAGTCGTTCCTTTTTGCTCTTTCCGGGCAGAGCCGTCAAAGCAAAGCGCCCCTTGCCGCGCACTGTGAACACATCGCCCTCGTACACCGGGGCCGACGGCTTTTCCGCCGGCAGATGGTTGATCTCCACCCGGCCTGCGGTGACCAGCTCACTGGCCTGCCCACGGCTGCAACGCAGCATGGCGGCCAGCACGGCGTCCAGCCGCAGCGACGACACCGTTGCGGTGCATTTCCGGCGCTCTGCCGTCCGGAACTCCGGCACCTCGTCCGGTGCCAGCAGTCGGGTGGCCAGCTCGGTGCGGCCTGCCTGCAGCAGTTCCTGACAGATCAGCCGGGCTGCCGGTTCCAATGCGAACACATAGGCCGTGCCGGGCGCATCCGGCGGCAGAACGATGTCGCCCAGCGCCTCGCGCCGGATCTCCAGCCCCATCAGGCTGCCAAGGTAGTCCTTGTGGGCGGGCAGCACAGCCCCCGCCTGTGCACGGCACTGCAGCTGCACACAGCAGATGGGGTTTTTCGGGTAGCTGTACTCCGGTTCCAGGCAGAGGATCCGGCGTTCTGCCTCCGGCCAGCCGCCGTCAAAGCGGAAGCCTTCTTCCAGCCCGGCGCGGCCCAGAGCGGCGCGGGCAAGCTCCTGCTCGCGGTCGCTCAGGAAACCGGAATACCGGGCAATGCCGCGGGACTGGACCGTGCGGGCAAGGTCCTCGATATGCCGCATGAGAAAGCGCTCTTCATCGGTGCGGGCCGGGACAAAGCCCCGGACTGCATGAACGACCGGATCAATAGAACGCGCCATTGTTCTCCAGCTCGTCCAGCAGGTCACCCATGATGTCTACGTTGTACGGGGTGATGATGAAGGTGCTGTTGGCCACACGCTTGATCTGGCCGTTGTTGGCATAGGCCACACCGGACAGGAAGTCCACCAGACGGCGGGACACTTCCTTGTTGGTGGACTCCAGGTTCAGCACGACGGTGCGCTTGTTGTTCAGATGGTCCGCAATGGTGCTGGCATCCTCAAAGCGCTCCGGCTTGACCAGGACCACCTTGAGCTGGGTGGTGGCGTGGATGTTGACCACCTTGTTCTTCTTGGCACCCTCGGCCGGCTCTTCGGTCTCGTCATCTGCGCCCAGGCCGACACCGTTGTTGTTGTTCACCATCTGGGGGCCGTCGTCAATGTACTGATCCTCGTACTCGTCCTCTGAACCAAACAGGCCCTTCTTGAGGCTATCTACCAAAGACATAATGATCTGCTCCTTTCATTCAGGCAGCGCCGGGCTGCCCGGCATACTTTGCAAAAGAATGCAAATAGCTTTTACTATTATCGGATTTTTTGACACGGATGTCAATAACTACAAAAGTTTTCCGTCGTACAAATTTTGTCCGGAAACGATGATTTCGTCATAAAGCCGCACCTGACTCACCGAACCGTCGGTTCCCTTGGGCAAAACGAGGATGTAATCGCCGTCGGTCACCAGCGGATGATCGTTGTCCACGGGGTCGATCTTGCAGAAGCGGGCGATGTTGCCGTACTTGACGTACACGCCTGGGATGTAGTTTTCGCCCTGCGTCTCTGCCTCGGTGCCGTCCTCCTTGAGGTAGTGCACCGCCGAAGCCGGGATGCGCAGGCCGGTGCTCTCCCCCACCGAGATGCGGGCTGCTGCGTGGTTCAGGCAGAGCACATCGCCGTTGATGACATTGCAGGTGAGCACAAAGCGAGCCAGGCCCTGTTCTTCGTCAATGGTCACCTCCGAAACGGCGGCCTTGAAGGATCTGTCCGTCTGGCCGGGGAAGCGGATCTGCACACTGGAACTCAGCGGCTTGCCGTTCTGCCCCAGCAGCTTCTGGCCCTGTTCGGCCGAACACACGCCCACATAGCGCCAGGTGAAGCCGGAAACGATCTTGCCGGCACAACCGTCCAGCGGCAGGGTGGGGTTAGAATCCAGATACGCCTTGAGCTGAGCCGGGTCCTGTGCAAGGATGTCGTCGGCTCCGGCATTGAGCCGCCCGCTGCTGGACGCCCGGACAAAGTAGCCGGTCTGCGGGGCGGTGATCTGGGTGGGGTTGCCCAGCTGGGCCTGCACGCTCTGGGCCTGCTGGGTCAGAGCCGTGACCTGATCGGTAAAGTTGGCGGAATCGCCGGTGGCGATCCAGAGCTTGTTCTGGGCCAGCAGGTAGGCATTGGCACCGCTGCTCACCTCGTCGTATGCTCCGGCATCCAGCTCGTCCATCATATCATAAAGGGCCGCCGAGCGCTCCCGCAGCAGGGTGTCCAGCTGCAGGGAGGTGGTGTTCTGGGAGCGCTGCAGCAGGTCGATCTGCTCGGTCAGCTGGGTGAGCTGCTGGCGCAGCACCGCCTGGGAAGCATCGCTGTAGATCTCCGCCACAGCCGTCCCGGCCGAGACGCGCTCGCCGTCGGCCGCGAGATATCCCAGCGTGCCGCTGCCGGACACATATACCTCATCAAACAGCAGCACACCGTCGGCCTCCACGTTGTCCGACACGGTGGCCGGCAGTGCGGTCTCATATACATTCTGCGGGAAGAGGATGTGCAGGGCCTGATATCCCACATAACATGCAGCCAGCAGCAAAAATGCCGCCAGTACCCCGGCCAGCACCGCCAGCGGGTGCGGCTCCCTGCGGTCCCTCCGGCTTTTTTCTGCCCGATCGGCCATTATCCATCATCCTTTCGACAAAAATTCCTGTACGGTACGGCAGGCACACTGCTGCACCTCCGGTGCTCCGGCATCCAGCCAGACCACGCCGTCCATGTGGCGGAACCAGGTCAGCTGCCGCTTGGCGTAGTTGCGGGAGGCCTGCTTGAGCTTGTCCGCGCAGGCTTCCCGCGAGGCCGTCTGCTCAAAATACGGGAAGAACTCCTTGTAGCCGATGGCCTGCGCCGCGGTGCGGAAACGGCTGCGGTTGTTCCAGACCAGCTCTGCCTCTGCCAGCAGACCGGCATCCAGCATTTTGTCCACCCGCAGGTCGATGCGGCGGTACAGCGCCGCCCGGTCTGGGAAATCCAGCCCTAAGATCAGGCTGCGGTAGGGGCGTTCCGGCGGCAGGGATGCCGCCTTCTGCTCGCTGAGCTTTTTGCCGGTGGCGCGGTAATGCTCCAGCGCCCGCAGCACCCGCACCTGATTGTTGGGGTGGATGGCAGCCGCCGCTTCCGGGTCCACCTGCTGCAGCTCGGCATAGAGAGCGGCACCGCCCTTCTGGGCCAGTTCTTCTGCCAGCTGCTCCCGCAGACCGGCCGGTGCTTTTTCTTCGGTAAAGCGCACACCGTACAGAAAGCTCTGTACATATAAACCGGTGCCGCCCACCAGAATGGGCAGATGCCCCCGGCCCGCGATCTCCTGCTCCAGGCGGCCCGCCATGGCAGTGAAATCTGCCACGCTGAACGGTGCGTCCGGTTCCAGGATGTCCACCCCGTGGTGCGGGATGCCGTGGGTCTCCTCGGGCGTGACCTTGGCGGTGCCCACATCCAGACCCTTGTAGATCTGCATGGAGTCCGCGCTGATTACTTCGCCCCCGAACTGTTCGGCCAGCGCTACGCCCAAGGCCGTTTTGCCGGTGGCCGTGGGGCCCACCACTGCCACGACCGGGTGTTTATACGATGCGTCCAAACTGCTTTTCCAGCTCCTTTCGGGTCAACTTGAGCACGCAGGGGCGGCCGTGAGGGCAGAAGGGCGGCACTTCGCCGGAAAGGATCTTTTCGGCCAGCGCCAGCAGCTCCTGCGGGGAGGACTTGTCCCCCGCCTTGATGGCCGCACGGCAGGAGATGGAATGCAGCACCCACTCGGTGTGCTCGTTCAGTGCGTCGTGGCCGCCCTTGAGCAGCTTGTTGGCGATCTCAATGAGCAGGCTTTCGGCGTTCTGCGGTTCCACATCGGCCGGGACCGCCCGCAGCACCACCGTGTTGCCGCCAAAGTCCGCGATCTCCAGCCCTGCGTTTTCCAGCAGGGGCACATGATCCAGCAGGGCCTGTTTTTCCTCTGCAGACAGATCAATGGCCGTCGGCTCCAGCAGCATCTGACTGGGCACATTGCCGTAGTTGGCTGCCAGCTTTTCGTACAGCTGGCGCTCATGGGCAGCGTGCTTGTCGATGAGGCACAGTTCGTCGCCGCGCTCGGCCAGGATATAGGTACGGAACACCTCGCCCACATAGCGCAGCGGCTCCGGGCCGTCGGCGGAGGCAAAGTTCATCTGCTCCGGCTCCACCAGCTCTTCGGCAGCTGCTTCCGGTTCCTCCCGTGCAGGCTGTACCGGCGCTGCGGGCTTTTCCGGCTCTTTCACCGGAACAGCAGGCTGCGGGTCCCAGGCCGCCATGTGGTTCCAGCCTGCCTGCACTTTTGTCTCACCGAAATCCGGTTCCACGTCCAGCTGTGTTTCGCTGGCCGCCGCACGGAAGGGTTCAGCAGGCTTTTCCTGCGGGGCGGCCGGGCTGTGCAGGGTAACAAAGGGGTCCAGGATGTCGGCATCCACGCTGCTCTGTTTCCAGCGGGGCTGTGCCGCAGCCGTCGGTTTTTCCGGCGCAGCAGGTGCAGATGTCTTCGTTGCGGGCTTTACTGGAACCGCCGGGGCCGGAGCGGGCTGCGGCGGGAGGGTGCCCGGGTCCGCCTGCCCCGGAATGATGGCAGAAAGACCTGTAAAGTTGCTTTTCTTTACAGCATTTTTCAGTGATTCTCCGTCAGATACCTTGATCTTGGATTTTTCGTTGGTTTTTGTTTCTTCAAAGGTGAAATGCCGCTCGCCGGTGCCGGGCTGGGCCAGTGCCAGCTTGACGGCATGGTAAACCACATCGAAGATGTCGTTTTCCCGGGCAAAGCGCACCTCGATCTTGGCCGGGTGCACATTCACATCCACCAGGTCTGCCGGCATATCCAGCAGCAGGATGCCGCCAGGAAACTTGCCCTGCATCATGGTGCCCTTGAACGCCATCTCCATGCCGGCCATGATGGTACGGTTGCGGACATAGCGTCCATTGATGTAAAAATGCTGCATGCTGCGGCTGGCGCGGCAGCTCTTGGGCGGGGTGATGAGACCCCTGATGTGGTAGACACCCTCCTGGTTGTCCACCTCCACAAGGTCCCGGCTGAACTCCCGGCCCAACACAGAGTAAGCCGCGCCCCGCAGCTGACCGTCACCGGGGGTGACGTACTGCAGTTTGCCTTCCCGGATGAATTTGATGCTCACCTCCGGGTGGCTGAGGGCCACATGGGTGACCGTGTCGGCCACGAAGGTGCCCTCGCTGGAGTCCTTTTTGAGGAACTTCATGCGGGCAGGGGTATTGTAGAACAGATCCTGCACCCGGATGGTGGTGCCCACGGCACGGGCACCCGGCTCACGGGAGAGCTCTTCCCCGCCCTCGATGCGGTACACCGTGGCAAATTCGTCCTGCTCAGTGCGGGTGGTCAGCTCCACCCGGGCCACACTGGCAATGGAGGCCAGTGCCTCGCCGCGGAAGCCCAGTGTATGGATGCTGACAAGGTCGTCCGGCGTCTGGATCTTGCTGGTGGCGTGTCGGATGAAAGCAGTGGAGATGTATTCGGCTTCAATGCCGGTGCCGTTGTCGCTGATCTCGATCAGCTTCACGCCGCCGGACTCAATGCTCACGGTGATCTGGCTGGCACCTGCGTCGATGGAGTTTTCCAGCAGCTCCTTGACAACGGACGCCGGACGTTCGACTACCTCACCGGCTGCGATCAGCTCGGCGGTGTGCTTGTCCAGAACATGGATCACGGCCATGGTCGTTCCCTCCCTTGTGCGTTTTATGGAGAACGGGTCAGCCGTTCAGGCTGCCCTTCAGGGTCTTTTTGAGTTCATAGAGGAAGTTCAGTGCCTCAATGGGGGTCAGGGTCTCCACGTCCACGGCTTCCAGCTTTTCTATCATCTCGCTGGGCACCGCCGGAGAGCTGTACTCCTGCAGGGCATCAAAGTCCATCTGTTCCACCTTGTTTTTCGGGGCCGTGGCTTCCAGTGCCCGCAGCACCTCGTGGGCGCGGCGGGTCACGCTGCCGGGCAGACCGGCCAGCTTGGCCACCTCAATGCCGTAGCTGTCATCGGCCGGGCCGCGCACGATGCGCCGCAGGAAGGTGATATCCTCGCCGCGCTTCTTGACCGCGATGTTGTAGTTCTTTACACCCTCCACGGTGCCTTCCAGCTCGGTCAGCTCGTGGTAGTGGGTGGCAAACAGAGTCTTGCAGCCAAGGCCCTTGGCGGGGTCTGCAATGTGCTCCACCACGGCGCGGGCAATGCTCATGCCGTCAAAGGTGGAGGTCCCGCGGCCGATCTCGTCCAGCACCACAAGGCTCTTGGAGGTGGCGTTTTTCAGGATCTCGGCCACCTCGGTCATCTCCACCATAAAGGTAGACTGCCCGGCAGAAAGGTCGTCCGATGCACCGATGCGGGTAAAGATGGCATCCACCACGCCCACATGGCAGCTGGCGGCCGGCACAAAGGAGCCGATCTGCGCCATCAGCGCGATGAGCGCATTCTGACGCATGTAGGTCGATTTGCCCGCCATGTTGGGGCCGGTGATGATCAGGCAGCGGTCCTCGCCGCAGTTGAGGGTGGTATCATTGGGCACGAACAGGCTGCCCTTGAGCACCTGTTCCACCACGGGGTGGCGGCCCTCGGTGATGGTCAGCTCGTCGCTGTCATCCACCACGGGGCGGCAGTAGTTGTTCTCCGCCGCCACCTGCGCCAGGGCGGTCAGCACATCCAGCTTTGCCACGGCGTTGGCTGTGCGCTGGATGCGGTCCAGCTGGGCGCTGATGCTCTCCAGCAGCTCGTCGAACAGGCGGCGCTCCAGCGTGATCAGCCGCTCGTGGGCCCCCAGGATCTTGCTTTCCAGCTCCTTGAGCTCCTGCGTAATGTAGCGCTCGCCGCTGGTCAGGGTCTGCTTGCGGATGTAGGTCTCCGGCACCATGCTCTTGTAGGAGTTGCTGACCTCGATGTAGTAGCCGAACACATGGTTGTAGCCGATCTTCAGCTTGGGGATGCCGGTCTCCTGCCGCAGGCGGGCTTCCAGCTGGGCCAGGACCCCCTTGGTGTTGTCGCGGATGGAGCGCAGCTCGTCCACCTCGGTGTGGTAACCCTTGGCGATGACGCCGCCGTCCTTCAGGGTGGACGGTGCATCCGGGTCCACGGCCGCATAGATGCGGGCCTTGATGTCCTCCAGCGGGTCGATCTCCTCCGCCAGCTCTGCCAGCTCCGGGCAGCCGCAGGCCGTTGCCTGCTGCCGGAGGACCGGCAGATGCTCACAGGTCTGGGCCAGCGTATAAATCTCCTTGGGGGTGGCCGAGCCATAGACCGTGCGGGTCATCAGGCGCTCCATGTCGGCAATGTAGTGCAGCTCGTCGGTCAGGTCGCCGCGCACGACGGTCTGCCGCACAAGGCTCTCCACCGCGTTGAGGCGCTGGTTGATGAGCTTGCTGGACAACAGCGGCTGCTCGATCCAGCTGCGCAGCATGCGCTTGCCCATGGCCGTGCTGGTCTTGTCCAGCACCCAGAGCAGCGTGCCCCGCTTTTCGCGGCCGCGCAGCGTCTCGGTGAGTTCCAGATTGGCCCGGGTGACCGGCGACAGACGCATGAACTGCGCCTCGTTGTAGGTCACCACGGTTTTCAGGCGCTCCACGCCCTTGATCTGGGTGTCGTGCAGATACTCCAGCAGTGCCGCCATGGCAAACCGTACCAGACCGTTTTCGGCCATGCCGGTGGTCTGGGGCCAGTCACGACCGAACTGGCTTTCCAGCGAAGCCGCCACCAGACCCGGCGCATAGCGCTCATCCTCCACCAGCTCCACCGAGCAAGTCATATTCTTTTTGATGTAGGCCGTCACTTCGCGGCAGTCCAGCAGGCCGGGGTTCATCAGCACTTCGCTGGGGTGGAAGCGGCACAGCTCGGTGATCACCGCCGGGGCGATCTTGTCCGTCGCCAGCTCGGTGATGTGGGCCGTGCCGGTGGAGACGTCCGCAAAGCAGAGACCCGCTTTTTTGCCCTTGAGATAGATGCTGGCAATATAATTGTTGCGGTCATCCTGCAGCATACTGCTCTCGATGACCGTGCCGGGGGTGACCACGCGGATGATGTCGCGCTTGACCAGCCCTTTGGCCTTGGCAGGGTCCTCCACCTGCTCACAGATGGCCACCTTGTAGCCCTTGGCGATCAGACGCGCCACATAGCCTTCGTAGCTGTGGAAGGGCACGCCGCACATGGGGGCCCGCTCTTCCAGACCGCACTGCTTGCCGGTCAGGGTCAGATCCAGCTCTTTGGACGCTGTGAGGGCGTCCTCAAAGAACATCTCGTAAAAATCGCCGATGCGGTAGAACAGGATCTCGTCCTTGTGTTGTTTTTTGATTTCCAGATATTGCTGCATCATGGGCGACAGCTCTGCCATGGTTTTCCCTCTCTCCCCGTTCGATGGTTCTGTGCATGGTTTGCGGCCGGTAACCGCCTTTTGCAAACAAAACGCGGTCTGCATTGCACAGCCGCGTTTTGTTCCGGATCGTGTTAGTGGCAGCCGCCGCAGGTGGAGCAGCTTCCGGTGCAGGAAGCGGAAGGCTCCTGCACGGTCATCGGGTCGCCGCCGTTCATGGCAGTGTTGATGATGGCATCAATGTAGTTGACCAGATTTTCGCATTCGCGCTTGGCCTCGTTGTAGGCGGTCATGCCCTCGTCGCCCATGATCTGGCCGTAGAGGTTGTTGACCTTCTCGTTCAGCTCGGTGATGCGGGCGTCGTCGCGCTCGCTCTTGCCGATCTCGTTGTTCAGGTCCATGCGGGCCAGGTTGAACTCGCCGATCAGGTTCTGCAGGTTCTCGTCGTTGTCGTTTGCCTTGCGGGCCTGGTCCAGTGCCAGGTAACGGGGGTCGGTCTGCAGGGCCACTGCAGCGCGCTTGAACAGATCAATGCAATCCATGGTAGTTGTTCTCCTTGTCGCTTTTTATTGTTTCAGGGGCACACGGCCCCGGAATCGCGTTTTCTCTCAGTCTGCCAGCTCACCCAGCAGCACGGTAGCACGGGCACCGGTCAGCCGGACCATCGCATACTGGCCCAGCAGTGCCGGGTCGGCGGTGAACTCCACCGTCAGGTTGTTGTCGAGCCTTCCGGAGAGGGTGCCCTCGCTGCGGCCGTAGCCTTCCACCAGCACCTGCACGGTCTGGCCCACCTGGCCTTTGACCAGCGCCATGGCGATCTCGTCCTGCACCTTGAGCAGGCGGCTCATGCGGTCGGTCTTTTCCTTGCGGGGGGTGGGGTCCGGCAGTTCGGCAGCCTTGGTGCCGGTGCGCTTGGAGTAGATGAAGGTGAACAGCTGCATATAGCCCA
>OGJX01001935.1_pt1 | contig 10333 bp, 9 predicted proteins | sample 1572381 | NCBI WGS metagenome assembly OGJX01 (sample SAMEA2582085, study PRJEB24529) | metagenome | biome: Human gut stool | place: China | collected 2011
ATGCTCCTTGGTATTCTTTGGCAGGTGATCGCGCTCCCAATCCTCATAAGGGTATCTATCAAATGCCGATCATGAATGGTGAGACGACGGGATAATATGGATTGCCAGTGGCAACTTGTGGCGCAAGCCGATATGCCTTGTCTGATAAAAGTTCGTTTGGTGGCTCTTTTGGGATAGTACAAATCACAATCTGACAACATACGATTGGAATTTTACAACGGCTCCATTATTGAAGGATGATTTTTCGGGTGAGGACTTGACTCAAAACTTGACTGATTATGATTGCTTGAGCTGTGGATACAACAAGTTGCCTAGTGGAGCTATTAATGCCAATGACTAATCATATTCTCGGTCAGTGGAACGTGATCAAATAAAATCTCTCTCTTCACGTACGTGCGCTCCATCCCTATGGCGTACGTCCGTTTTTATTCTCTGCGATGCTCCGAGAAATCGCAATATGTCTTCTTCTCTTGTCCTACATGTTACAATGCTGTTACAACTCGCAATATCTTTCCCAAATATTTCGGAATAAGCAGAAATCTTATTATATTTGCAACCGAAACGTAACAAACATTTCCACAAATACAAATGAATATGGATACAAGTCAATATCTTGTGATTTTTTTTCAGATTCTCGGTTCTTTAGCTTTGCTCATCTATGGTATGAAGGTGATGAGTGAGGCATTGCAGAAGATGGCAGGATCTCAGTTGCGCCACATTTTGGGCGCTATGACAACCAACCGATTTACGGGAATGCTTACAGGTACCTTTATTACCTGTGCCGTTCAGAGTTCCTCTGCAACTACCGTTATGACAGTTTCTTTTGTAAATGCAGGTTTGCTGACCTTAGCCCAAGCAATTTCCGTTATTATGGGTGCCAACATTGGTACCACGTTTACGGCATGGATTATGTCGCTGGGTTATAATGTAGATTTAACGATTGTCGTATTCCCTGCGTTCTTCCTCGGCATTATGCTGATTTATAGTAAGAAGCGCCGTTATTTCGGAGATTTCCTTTTTGGTATCGCCTTCCTCTTCTTCTCGCTCGTTCTGTTGAGTAGTGCGGGTAAGGCTCTCGATCTGGAACATAATCCGGCGGTTATCGATTTCTTTGGATCTTTTGATACAAAGAGTCATTTCACGATTGTAGTCTTCCTCCTGATTGGTACACTTATAACCTGTATCGTACAGAGTTCGGCGGCTGTGATGGCTATAACTATCTTACTCTGTTCTACAGGCGTACTCCCTATCTATCTGGGTATTGCCTTGGTGATGGGTGAGAATATCGGAACTACCGCTACAGCCAATCTTGCCGCTTTGGGTGCCAATGCCCAGGCTCGTCGTGCAGCCTTGGCCCATCTGGTATTCAATGTCTTTGGTGTAATCTGGGTTCTCTGCCTGTTCTATCCATTTGTAGATTTCGTTTGCTCTATCGTGGGGTATGATCCTGATGGTGGTATGTCTGCGGCACAGAAGACGAAGTTGTTGCCAATTGTCCTGGCGATGTTCCATACCTGTTTCAATGTTTGTAACACGGGCGTTCTGATTTGGTTTATCCCACAGTTGGAAAAAGTTGTCTGCAAACTTATCAAGCCTAAGGCAGATAAGGAGGATGAAGATTTCCGTTTGCGCTTTATCCAGGCTGGCATCATGAAGACACCAGAACTTTCTGTCTTCGAGGCACAGCAGGAAATCGGCAGTTTCGGCGAGCGCATCCATCGTATGTTTGGTATGGTGAGAGAGTTGCTGGAAACTCAGGATTCCAAGACTTTCGACAAGCTCTATGAGCGTATTGAGAAGTATGAGGGTATTTCGGATAATATGGAGATTGAGATTGCCAAGTATCTTGATCAGGTGAGCGATGCTCATCTGAGTGATGATACCAAGGCGAAGATCCGTGCGATGTTGCGTGAGATTTCTGAAATCGAGAGTATTGGTGACAGTTGCTTTAATCTTGCCCGCACCATTAAGCGCAAGGGTGAAAACAAGGAGGAGTTTACTGCCAAGCAGAGTGAAAACATTCATCAGATGTTTAAGTTGGTAGATGAGGCGCTGACTCAGATGAACTATATGTTTGCTCATGAACGCCATTCTATCAATCTCAACCATACGTACAATATCGAGACTGAGATTAATAATTATCGTACTCAGTTGAGAAACCAGAACCTGGATGATGTGGATAACCATCTTTATACCTATGGTGTAGGTACATTGTATATGGATATCATTCAGGAATGCGAAAAACTGGGTGATTATGTGGTTAATGTCGCCGAGGCTCGCATGGGCGTCAGAACATCTGAGGCAGTGTAATGCAGAATATTATTGATAGAGAGAAAATAAAAGTAATAAAAGCAAACGGGGAAGTATCAATGGATGCTTCCCCGTTTGCTTTTGTTGTTTATATATTCAGAATGTTTTTACTTTTCCAATATTTTCTTCAGTTCCTTCATACCATCTGAAGCCCCTTTCATGATGTGCTCTATCTTGTAATATCCATTGGTGTTTACGGCACCTGGGTCTATCAGATAGATAGGAATGTGAGGCTTGGTATATGAAATCAGACTTGCAGCAGGATAAACGTTGAGTGAGGTTCCTATAATGACGAAGATATCGGCTTGCTGTACAGCTTCGGCTGCCGGCTCAATCATAGGAACGCTTTCGCCGAAGAAAACGATAAATGGGCGCAACAGGCTTCCATCTCCAGCTTCGGTTCCCGGCTTTACCTCGCAGTCATCCTCGGGTAATTCCTTGATGTAGCGATAGTCGTAAGGGTCGCGTGAAGAGCAAACCTTTGACAGTTCGCCATGCAGATGGATTACATTCTTGGAACCTGCCTTCTCATGCAGATTATCTACATTCTGGGTGATTACCGTCACATCGAAGTCTTTTTCCAGTTCCTTGATAAGTTTATGCCCCTCGTTAGGTTGCGCAGCATAGAGTTTATGGCGCAACATATTGTAGAAGTTTGTTACTAGGGTAGGATCAGCTTCCCATCCCTCATGGGTAGCTATCTGTTCTACAGGATAGTTTTCCCATAATCCATCATTGCCACGGAAAGTTTTGAAACCACTCTCCACAGACATGCCTGCACCGGTTAAAAATACGAGTTTCTTCATCTTATCACGTTTTAATTATTCATATTTTCTTAATCTTTTTATTAAGAATGCACAAATTTAGCAATTTTTCTGCAAATAACATCGTTTTAAGCGAGAAAAATGTTATCTTTGCACTCGTTTTAAGGACAAAAAGTACATTTTAAGATTATTAATACATTTTTATAAATAAATTTTATGGATAAAGTAAGTTATGCTTTGGGCATCGGCATCGGTCGCCAGTTGGCTTCTATGGGTGCAGAGAGTTTGAATATTGATGATTTTGCACAGGCTGTAAAGGATGCCATCGCCGGTAAGCTTCAGCTCGGCGAGCAGGAGGCTCAGGAGTTGGTACAGAACTTCTTTGCAGAGCAGGAGGCTAAGGCTCAGGCTGCAGCTGCCGAGAAGGGTAAGGTTGCTAAGGAAGCTGGTGAGAAGTTCCTCGCCGAGAACGGCAAGAAGGACGGTATCATCACTACTAAGAGCGGTTTGCAGTATCAGGTTTTGCGTGAAGGTAATGGCAAGGCTCCTAAGGCTACCGATCAGGTTGAGTGCCACTATGAGGGAACGCTTATCGACGGTACTAAGTTTGACAGTTCTTACGACCGTGGTCAGACTGCTACCTTCCCATTGAACCAGGTTATCGCTGGTTGGACAGAGGGTCTTCAGCTCATGACCGAGGGTGCCAAGTTCCGTTTCTTCATCCCTTATCAGTTGGGTTATGGTGAGCGTGGTGCAGGTGCATCTATCCCTCCATTCTCAGCATTGATTTTCGATGTTGAACTCGTTTCCGTTAAGTAATCTGTTAGTAGATATATTTAAATGAAGTAAAGGCAATCCTGGAATATAATAGATAAAAATAAAGATTTAAAATATAAATAAGGAAATGAAAAAGTTATTTTTCGGAGCCCTCGTGGCTTGTGCTGCTGCTACATTCGTAGGTTGTGGCAATTCTACTCCTAAGGCAGATCTCAAGACTGATGTAGATACTATGAGTTATGCTATGGGTATGTCTCAGACTCAGGGTCTGAAGGAGTTTATGGTAGAGCGCATGGGCGTTGATACTGCTTACATGGATGATTTCATCAAGGGTCTTAACGATGGTGCCAACGCTGGTGACGACAAGAAGAAGGCTGCTTACTATGCAGGTATCCAGATTGGTCAGCAGATCAGCAACCAGATGGTTAAGGGCATCAACCACGAGGTATTCGGTGAGGATTCTACAAAGTCTATCTCTCTGAAGAACTTCATGGCTGGTTTCATCACAGGTACTACTGGCAAGAAGGGCTTGATGACTGTTGAGCAGGCTGCTCAGATAGCTCAGGCTAAGATGATGGCTATTAAGGCTAAGAACATGGAGAAGGAATATGGTCCTAACAAGGTTGCTGGTGAGAAGTTCCTCGCTGCCAACAAGAAGAAGCCAGAAGTTGTTACTCTGCCTTCTGGTGTTCAGTACAAGGTAATCAAGGAGGGTAACGGCCCTATGCCAAAGGATACTTCTATGGTTAAGGTTAACTACGAGGGTAAGACAATTGACGGCAAGGTATTCGATTCTTCTTTCAAGCGTGGTCAGGCCGTAGATCTCCGTGCTAACCAGGTTATCAAGGGTTGGACTGATGCTTTGGTTCACATGCCAGCAGGTTCTGTTTGGGAGGTTTACATTCCTCAGCAGTTGGCTTATGGTGAGCGCGAGCAGGGTCAGATCAAGCCATTCTCTGTATTGATCTTCAAGATTGAGTTGATTTCAGTAGGTGGCAAGTAATTTTTGTGGGAACTCATTTTTATAGAGGACTTTATAAATGAAGAAAATATTAATGACAGCACTCGTCCTCGTGGCGGGTGCCTCTTTGTTTACAGCTAGTGCTGCAAGCAAGAAGAAGGTTAAGAAGGCGGCTACTCTTGTTGAGTTGAAATCATCAGCCGATTCTTTGAGTTATGTAGCTGGTATGAATGCCACTCGTGGTCTGATTCCTTATATCCAGCAGAGTTTTCAGGTAGATACTGCCTATATGGAGAATTTCCTTCGTGGTTACAAGGATGCGCTTGCCATGGGAATCAATCCTAAGACCGTAGCTTATTCTGCAGGTATGGAGGTTGCCAAACTGGTAGAGAAGCGCGTATATCCTGGCACAAAGGAAGAGTTGAAGAGTACAGGCGATTCTATCAGCCATGCTATGTTCCAGAATGGTTTTATCGCAGCTTTGGCTAATGATACAACATTCTTTACCTCTAAGGCTGCTGCCGATTTCCAGAAGGAAGCTTTGGCTGGTGCCGGCGAGAAGTTCCTTGCTGCTAATGCCAAGAAACCTGGTGTAAAGGTGTTGCCTAGCGGTTTGCAGTATAAGGTGATTACTGAAGGTCATGGCGAGGTGCCTAAGGCTAGCGATGAGGTAGAAGTTATCTACGAGGGTCGTCTGATTGATGGTACCGTTTTTGATGCTACATCCAAGCATGGTGGCAGCAAGACAGATAAGTTCCGTGCCAACGGATTGATCAAGGGTTGGACCGAGGCGCTTACTCTGATGCCTGTGGGCAGTAAGTGGCAGGTTTACATTCCTTACGAGTTGGCTTACGGCGAGCGTCAGGCTGGTCAGATTCCTCCATACTCTACTTTGGTGTTCGATCTTGAGCTGGTTAGCATCGTAAAGCCTGAGGTTAAGGCTGAGCCTGCTGGCGAATTGAAGGAAGATGTAGCCGTAGGAGCAGAGAAGAAGGTGGCAAAAGCGCCAGCTAAGTCTGCTGCCAAGAAAGCTGCGCATTCAAAGAAGAGAAAGTAATTACTGAAATTCATTTCAACAAGTAATTACTACTAAAATATAATAAGGTAAGAGCCAAGGATAGAGTGTTATCTTTGGCTCTTTTTGACGGGTGATAAAGTGGTGAAACCTTTGCGTGATCATTACTTCTCCGAGGTTATCAGATAAGCGTATGATTTTTCTACTAAAAGTAGTAAGATGCCAAGGTCTTTAACATTTCAATAGTTTTTTTGCCTAAAATCAAAGACTATAAAAGCGGTCTATCAATTTCTTGCGATAGAAGCGTCCTACCCTTACATAGCTTATGTTATCAAACGGCGGATAGAAGTGGCATACGTTGTCAACCACCTCTATCAGATAATTCATATTGATGATAAACTTTTGGTTGACTTGTATAAACTGCTTGTCCACTTCCAGGAGGGCATCACCCTTGATGGTTCGCTTCAGACGGACGGGAGCTTTGCTGCCCGCTACCACAGCCTCCCAGCAACGCACTTCATGATTATACTGAAAGAGAGCGATGTCGCGCTTGTCAACCAGTTTGAAATCTATGGTATTGGTATAGAGCAGAAACTTGCCGTTGTCGGACATGAGTTTGTCCTTATCCTGCCCGACGGATTGTGGGGTTGGTAAAAGGGGATGTTCGGCAAGTCGCTGCATAATGATGTCCAACTCCTTGTCATCAATAGGCTTCAGAAGTACATCGAAGGCTTTCTTTCTGAAAGCTGGCAACACAAACTCATCGTAAGCTGTATACATTACCACCCTGCAACGGCCATGGGTAAAGAAATCCAGTCTGTCCAGGAAATCCAAACCGGAAATATCGGGCAACTGCACGTCAAGGAAGAGCAAGTCGGGCTGTAACTCGCTCACCCTCGCCAGGCCGTCTAGTCCGGAGTGCTCTACTGCCACCACTTCTACCTCGGAGAATCTGGCCAGCCTTTCGTTCAGGTCTTTGACTGCCTGCTTATTGTCGTCTATAATGATTGTTCTCATCTTGCGGTTCTTTTGTCAAATAAATAGTTTGATATTATCTGGAATAACTATCGTTGCCACACATCCTACGGCTTTTCCATTTTCCTGTTCATTATTGAGCGAGAAGTTCATCTTGTTCTTATTTCGCTCGTTGACGATGACGATAGTTTGGGTGATGACGTTCAGTCCGGTGCGCTTCTTTCCCACACTACGGATGTCAAATCCCGGTCCATTGTCTCTGACCTTGATACAGGTGTTTTTTCCTTCCTTGCTTATCCCGATATGGATAATCTTATGTCCATCCCATCCTTTCAGACCATGCACGAAAGCATTCTCCACGAGAATCTGCACAAACATGGAAGGGATGCGCACCTGATCTATATTCACACTTTCGGCAATATTGATAGCAAACTCGAAGTCATCGCCCACCAGCTGTTTCTCCACATCAACATACCGTTTCACGAAGTCCAACTCTTCGCGCAACGTCACATCCAGACGGCACGACAGGTCGAGGTTAGCTCTTATCAACTTTGTCAGGTCAAGCAAGTCATTGGCATCATGCTCATCCGATTTCAATATTTTACCATTAAGCACATTAAACACGAAATGTGGAGAAATACGGTTGCGCACACAAGCTAGCCTCAACTGCATGTTGCGCATTTTATCTTGCGCATTTCGCTTGCGGGAGCGCATGACAAGAAGAGCAAAGATCAGGATGATGACAACGACTAGCGATACTGCTGCCACCGTGATGGCATAGGCACGCTGGACAACAGCATTCTTATGCTCCATCTCCAGGTTATGGTGCAAACGAATGGTATCTTGCGCAAATCGATCCATGATTTCTGATGCACGCATCTTGATGCGGTTATGCTCTAGGGAGTCGTTCTGTTGGACATCCGTCCTCAGATTATCGTAGGCTCCCCGATAATCGCCTATAGCCTCATAATACTTGCGAAGATAACGGTTACGAATCTGGCGAAGACTAAACTCCATACTATCTGACCCCTTCTCGTGTGACAAGATATCCTTGACCTTTGCCATATTCCCCTGCTTTACCGCCTGTCCGATACGGATAGAATTGACATAATAAATAGATACCTCATTACCATTTTCGGCAAACCAGGGTTCTATCTCGGCGAGATACTTCTCGGATAGCGCCACTTTGTCCAAATTGAGATATATATCTGCGAGATTGAGCTTGCAGAGGTACATATCGAAGGTATCTGTCTTATGATGTTTCTCGAGAAAAGCCTTCATGGCAAGAAACTTCTGGAGAGATGCCTTGTAGTTCTTGGTATAATAATAGTAGTTGCCATAGTTATTGAGGTAATAAGCCTGCATGCCTACAGACATCTGCGAGAAATACTTCTCTGTCTGCTGATAATACTTCAGCGAGGTATCAAAATCGTTGAGTTGCAGATAGATGGTGGCAAGTCCGAGATAGAGTGTGATGTTCTCACTAGACGGCAACCCGAGCGAGTCTACCAGAAACAGGGCACGCCGATAACACGCCGCAGCCTCAGGCAACTGACTCTTGAAGATATAAGCATCGCCCAGATTGGCACAAACCTTAGGCATCTGGTCTTTAGCATCGCTGTTAGCCAACAAGGTTGTGGCGTCTTTATAGAGTCTTATCACCTCATCCGGATTCTTGCGATAATTATGATAAGCAATAGCCTTGCAATTGTATGCGTATGCCAATAGAGAGTTACGGCGTTCTGTAGCTGGCTGGAGTTTGCAATAAGATATGGTTTGATCCAAGATGGGATACATCGAGTCTGGGGTGGCAGACAGACAGAAGTACTTTGCCTTGCGAATATAATATTCATAATAAGTCAGGCTATCCGTTGCCGAAGCCAAGGCTTTCTTTATAATTTCAGGAGCATGAACCGACATGGCTTCCACTGAGTCATCAATGCAAGCTAACACTTTTCGTTCTTCTTCTGTCTTACCCGATTCCGCAGGTCGTTGGCAACCCAACAGTACGACCAACAGCAGGCATATACACCAAACAAATCTTTTCATCTTCTATATTCCGTTAAAACTCTCTTTTTATGGCAAAAATAAGCATTTTACTACACATCCACAAGTTTTTTGCCAAAAAATCTTCCAGAAAAGCACAAAGAGAGTGCATTTTTCAATAGAAACACACTCTCCCGTTCTTTTATTTACTCATATAAGTATAATTATCCGTTGTCCAATATCTACTGTTATTGTATTTACACTTGGAAGCCTTTACGGAACCATCGTCATTAAATTCGTAGCTATACTTGAAAGTAGAAGTCTCGCCATCACTATCATGCTGGGAAGCAGACACAGGATGATAATCGCCAGCTACACCAAAATACCCAACATAGAACAAGAACTCCATATCTTCTATCATATCTGCCATATAGTTGTCTGTCCATTGCTTGGTGATATTAGGATAGGTGTTGTCACCATACTCAAATGTAGCTGTATCGGTAAATTTCTCTCCATCTTCGCTTCCATTGCATACGATTTGGGTGAGTTTACCATTAGACCAAGACAAATTATACTCCAAGGAATACTTCTCTGTTACCTTCTCGCCATCCTCGTAATATACATCTGTGCCAGAACTGGCAATCTTAGTCAGGTGTCCCTTGGAATCGTAAGAGAACCACGCCTCGCCTTTATTTTCTTCATTATCAGACTGATCTGTACTGCGGGTTTTCATGTTGACGATATAACCATTTTTATTCAACGCTATATCGTAATACTCTGTCACATCTGAATAACTGCCATGAGTATAGGTATAAGAAATCTTGAATGGATTGTAGGAGAAAATATAATCATCATTACCATAGGCTCTACACTTTGTGATTTTTCCTTCCGAGTTGTAGCTGAAAGTATTGTCACCTACAGAAGTAATATAAAGTTTCTCACCATCGCTGCCAGTTATCTGACCTGCGGTATCACTTCCTCCAACCGAAGGGGTAAAGCCATCGTCATCACTGCTGCATGAAGTAAAGAAGAAAGGTAATGCCATCAAAAGCATACCTATATAATAAAGAGGTAATTTCGCTGTTTTCATGATTCTAAGTTTTTTAATGATTGTAATAATAAGAGGGATGCAATATCCTTATAGCAAATATTGCATCCCCTTTTATCAAGGTTCAACGATGTATTATTAGAAATTATAACCTACGCTGAACATCCAGTTCTTGTTCTTCAACTTGCCATCGCCAGAGTTCTTGGCTATATTAGAGAAGCCAAACTCATAAGCTGCACCGATGTAATAGTTCTTAGCAATTGTCAAGCCAGCACCAATCTGCAGACCACAATCAAAACGTTTCCAATCTGCACCCTTATCGCCGAAGCAATCCCACTTGTCTTCGTCACCTTCATCTGTTTCCTTAATCTTACCACCTACACCATAAGCGAAGTAAGGACCAACATTAATCTGCAACTGAGCAGCATCGCTAAAGTTGTAACGATAAGAAGCCAATACAGGAATTTCCAAGTACATTGGATTTGCTGTCAACTCAT
>OGJX01001938.1_pt1 | contig 10300 bp, 9 predicted proteins | sample 1572381 | NCBI WGS metagenome assembly OGJX01 (sample SAMEA2582085, study PRJEB24529) | metagenome | biome: Human gut stool | place: China | collected 2011
TGCACCGACGCCTGCACCAATTGTGTAAATCATGGTATTGATTTCTTCGTTTTTCACAATGTCAGACATCTTAGCTTTTGCTGTATTTAAGACTTTACCACGCAATGGCAAAATAGCTTGGAATTTACGGTCACGCCCTTGTTTAGCTGAACCACCGGCAGAATCCCCTTCGACCAGATAAAGCTCATTTTTCTTAGGATTCTTAGACTGTGCTGGTGTCAATTTACCAGAAAGGAGTCCTTTGTCTTTCTTGTTCTTCTTACCATTACGAGATTCGTCACGCGCTTTACGAGCTGCTTCTCTGGCATCACGCGCTTTAATCGCCTTACGAACAAGGTTAGACGCCACTTCACCATTTTCCAAAAGGAAGAAAGTGAGTTTTTCAGAGACAATACTGTCTACAATCGGACGCGCTAGAGGACTACCGAGTTTATCTTTGGTTTGTCCTTCGAATTGCAAGTGTTCTTCTGGAACCAAGATTGAAAGCACTGCAGATAGCCCTTCACGGTAATCTGACCCTTCAAGGTTCTTATCTTTTTCTTTCAAAAGGCCTGACTTGCGAGCGTAGTCATTCATCGCCTTAGTAATGGCAGATTTCAATCCTGTCTCGTGTGTTCCACCATCTTTAGTACGAACATTGTTAACAAAAGAAAGGATATTATCTGAGAATCCATCATTGTATTGAAGTGCAACTTCAACTTGGAAACCTTGGTCTTCACCAGTCACCCAGATCACAGGCGTTAATGTTTCTTTGTCTTCGTTAAGGTATTCAACAAAGTCCTGCACTCCATTTTCATAATGGAATTCTAGATGTTCTGCTTCTTCTGGACGATTATCCGTCAACGTCAATGTGACATTCTTAAGCAAAAAGGCAGATTCTTTTAAGCGCTCAGCAATGGTGTTAAATTTAAAGTCAGTCGTTGAGAAAATCGTATCATCAGGCATGAATGTTACCATAGTACCTGACTTAGATTTTGGTGCTGTTCCAATCTTTTTAAGGGTTGTCACGGGTTTACCACCATTTTCAAAACGTTGTTTGTAAACCGCACCGTCACGAGTAATTTCGACTTCAAGCCATCTTGAGAGGGCATTAACAACTGAAGACCCCACACCGTGAAGCCCACCAGATGTTTTATAACCACCTTGACCGAATTTACCACCTGCGTGAAGCACAGTGAAGATAACTTCTACAGTTGGAATCCCCATAGCGTGCTTACCAGTTGGCATCCCACGTCCTTGGTCTTTTACGGTCACACTACCATCTTGATTAAGAATAACATCAATCTGAGTACCAAAGCCAGAAAGAGCTTCATCGACGGCATTGTCAACAATCTCCCAAACTAAATGATGTAGTCCTGTCGCATCTGTTGAACCGATGTACATTCCGGGACGTTTACGAACAGCGTCCAATCCTTCTAATACTTGAATGGCATCGTCATTATAATTATTTACATTAATTTCTTTTTTAGCCAAAAGCGACCTCCAAATAATTCATCTTTTTTATCTTACAAGTTTTTTCAGTATTTTGCAAAAAAAAAATCAAAGTTAATATCGATTTTACAAGGAAAATCACCAATTTTTTCATGAAATAGTATATCAAATTTAAAGCGTTATCACAATTTTAGCTTGATTCTTCAAGTCATTTATTCTTCAAATTTCTCCTTTTCTTAATAAGCGATTGTGTTATAATAAAAACATGAAAATTTTAGTTATGATTCTGATTGCTTACTTGTTGGGGTCAATCCCAACTGGACTTTGGATTGGAAAATTCTTCTACCACACAAATCTTAGAGAACATGGTAGCGGTAATACTGGGACAACCAATACTTTTCGAGTTTTAGGTGTCAAAGCAGGAATTGTCACATTTGTGATTGACATGCTAAAAGGAACTCTGGCAGCACTTCTTCCACTTATCTTTGGTGTTAGTGGTGTGTCACCTGTTCTTATCGGTTTGTTTGCCATTATTGGTCATACCTTCCCGCTATTTGCACAGTTTAAAGGTGGTAAGGCAGTTGCGACAAGTGCTGGTGTTCTTCTTGGATATGCACCGCTATTTCTTCTTTTCCTTGCCGTTATCTTTGTCATCACCCTTTACCTCTATAGCATGATTTCATTGTCTAGTGTTGTTGCTGCAAGCGCAGCTGTGGTGAGCGTTCTTGTCTTTCCAGCATTTGGCTTCTTGCTTACTCACTATGATTTGCTCTTTACATTACTCATTATCATTATTGCAGGCATTATCATTGTACGACACAGAGACAACATTACTCGTATTAAAAATCACCAAGAAAACCTCGTTCCTTGGGGAATGAATTTAAGTCATCAAGAACAAAAAAGAAATTAGCAAACTGCTAATTTCTTTTTTATGCTTTATATACAATGTTACCATCGCAGATAGTGTATTTGACAACACCTTGAAGTTTTTCACCGATAAATGGTGAATTTGAAGCTTTAGAAGCAAAGTGGTCAGACACGACACGTTCTTCTTTGTCAGCAAAGATGACGATGTCAGCTGGGCCATTTTCAGCCAAATAACCTGCATCGAAATCATACATAGATGATGGATTAATGGTCATCTTAGCAAGCAATTCTGAAAGCGTCAAGTCGCCTGTCGCTACCAAGTTTGTCAAACCAAGTGATAACGACGTTTCAAGCCCTGTCATACCTGATGGGGCTTTTGTGATGTCATCGACATTCTTTTCGTCGGCATGGTGTGGCGCGTGGTCAGTCGCAATCACTGAAATGACACCAGATTTCAAGCCTTCAATAACCGCCAAACGGTCTTTTTCAGTACGAAGAGGTGGATTCATCTTAGCTGAAGAGCCTTTGATCAAAAGCAAATCCTCTGTTTTTGAGAAATGTTGCGGTGCTGCTTCTGCAGTGACGTTTGCTCCCAATTGTTGAGCAAATTCAACCACTTTCACTGATTCAGCTTTTGACAAGTGTTGGATATGCAAATGAGCTCTACGGTCATAGGCAATCATAACATCACGCGCAATCATGCTGTATTCTGCCACACCTGTTGCTCCGCAGAAATGGAATTTATCACGTGCGATACCTTCGTTAAATCCAAGGATGCCGTTTAATTCTGGGTCTTCTTCGTGCACAGCCACAAATGTGTTGTTTGCTTTAGCCAAATCCAAGGCTTCTTTTAACACTTTTGTGCTTTGAAGCGGAATACCATCGTCAGAAAAGCTAAGAGCACCATTTTCAAGCAAAGCCTTAAAATCAGTCAAAGTCTTGCCGTCAAAGTTTTTCGTTACGGTTGCATTAGTGTAAACGTGAACGTTCTCCTTAGCTGCACTGGCTAAAACTTCTTTCAAAGTCTCAACGTCAGAAATGGTAGGGTTGGTATTTGCCATCATCACAACTGATGTGAAGCCACCAGCTGCCGCTGCTAATGCACCTGTGTGAATGTCTTCTTTATGCGTTTGACCTGGTTCACGGAAGTGTACGTGAATGTCCACCAAGCCAGGTGCCACAACAAGACCAGTAGCGTCAATCACTTCAGCTCCAGCTTCTTCAATTGCATCCGCAATCTTAACAACTTTTTTACCATCGACAAGTACATCCGCTACCTGATCAAAACCAGATTTCGGATCAACAACACGACCATTTTTAATAAGTAACATGTTAAACTCCTATTATTTCAACCAATCAATTGGTTCGAGGCCATCCTCTGTCAAATAAGCGTTAGCTTTTGAGAAAGGGTGGCTGCCAAAAAATCCTCGATAAGCTGAGAGTGGACTTGGATGCGCACTTTCAATGACATGATGGATAGGATTGGTAATGAGAGCTTTTTTCTTACGTGCAAAGCCGCCCCACAAGATGAAGACAACAGGTGTTTCTTTTTGGTTAACCACCTTGATAATCGCATCTGTGAAAGGTTCCCAAATTTGCCCCGCGTGACCATTTGCACGACCAGCTGGAACCGTCAGACAGGCATTTAAAAGAAGCACTCCTTGCTGTGCCCACGGTGTTAAATCGTGGTGATCACGTTGCCCCAAATCATCTGCCAATTCTTTCAAAATATTTTGCAAAGATGGCGGAGCTGGAATGTCTTCTGGCACTGAAAATGACAAGCCTTGTGCTTGATTCGGACCATGATAAGGATCCTGACCAATGATGACAACTTTTACATTTTCTAGTGCTGTTGTCTGAATCGCGTTAAAGACTTTTTCACGTGGTGGGTAAACCAATTCTTGTTGATAGACCAAGTCCATAAACTGATTGATTTGCTCAAAATAATGCTCTGGTAATTCCTTTTTAATTAATTCATGCCAAGTTGAATGTTGCATGTTCACTCCTCGTTAGTTTTAGTATTTCCCTACTAAATCTAGCACCTCTTTTGCCAAGACATGTCCTTTTATCGCATGTCGCAAATCATTCATGTAAAAACCATTTTCAAGTGGCAATTCACAATCCAAAGCATAGACCGTAAGGGTATAAACATGGTCTTTATCCGGTGGATATGGTCCCATATAACCATCATAAATATCTGAGTTATCCTCATTTAAAAACTTGCTAACCAAGCTATTTTTACCATGTGTATGCTTAACATCCAAACGAGAGAAATCTTCAGGCACTGCTGTCATATCTGCTGGCACATTAGCAACTACCCAATGAATGTAAGCAAAGCCACAAACTGGAATAGAATCATAGTCGACAAAGGTCCAAGCAAATGTCTTTGTTCCTTTGGGAGCATCCTCAATCGTAAAAGGAAAAGAAATCACAGCGTTTCCTCTCACTTGAACACTAGCCCCTTTAGCATAGGTATCTGGTAAAACATTATCTTTAAATGGTGATGATAGTTTCATTATAACCCCTTTCCATGTTTAAACCAAGAAGGCCACCAAAGTTTTTTCACCTTAGTAGCCAAATACTAACTCAATTAGTCACGCCAAGTTTCTTGATTTTCTTTGAACTTACGTAACAATGTCAAATCATCAGCAGTGATGTAACCTTGCACTTTAGCCACTTTGATAAGCTCTGTGTAGTTAGAAAGTGTTACAAGTTTTACACCTGCTTTTTCAAAGTTTTCAGTTGCTTTTGGCAATTCATAAGTGAAGATGGCTACCACACCGATAACATCAGCACCTTCACGTTCTGCAGCTGCAACAGCTTCAAGGACTGAACCGCCAGTAGAGATAAGGTCTTCAACGACAACCATTTTTTGACCTTTTCTTACACGACCTTCGATTTGATTTCCAGCACCGTGATCTTTTGGTTTGCTACGAATGTAAGCAAATGGAAGATTCATCTTATCAGCGATAATGGCACCATGTGGGATACCAGCTGTTGCAGTTCCGGCAATTACTTCAACTTCTGGAAATTCTTCTTTGATTTTGTCAACAAAACCATTTTCAATCAAAGTACGTGTTTCTGGGTAAGACAAAGTCACACGGTTATCTGTGTAGATTGGTGATTTGATTCCAGATGCCCATGTAAATGGATCATTTGGTTTTAAGTAAACTGCTTGAATATCAAGCAAATCTGATGCAATTTGTGATGCTAAAGTCATTTTATTCCTCTTTTCTAAACTCAAAAATCAATTTTTACTTTAGTATTAAAATACTAAGCGTTCCATTCGTCGTAAATCGCTTTGTAAGCTGCCACTGGATCTTCAGCTTTAGTAATTGGTCGTCCAACAACGATATAACTTGATCCGATAGCTGATGCTTGACTTGGCGTCATGACACGCTTTTGATCACCGATCGAAGCTCCTGCTGGGCGAATACCTGGTGTCAAACAAACAAAATCATCTGACGTTGCCTCTTTGATAACAGCAACCTCGCAAGCCGAGCAGACAACACCATCAAGACCAGCTTCTTCAGCTTTTTTCGCATAATGAAGCACAGAATCAACCAAACTTGTCTGGATATTTTGATCTTCTTTCATTTGCTCTTCTGATGTTGATGTTAACTGTGTTACCGCAATTAATTTTGGACCTTGTCCAAGACCTTCACGCGCAGCTTTCATCATCTCAACACCACCTGCTGCGTGAACATTGGTCATGTCCACACCTAGATTTGAAAGCACACGCATTGCTGATTTAACCGTATTCGGAATGTCATGCAATTTCAAATCTAGGAAAACTGAGTGTCCAAGAGATTTCACATAACGAACAATCTCTGGCCCTTCAGCATAATAAAGTTCCATACCAATCTTGACATAGAGCTTCTCATCTGCAGGGAACAAAGCAAGAAATGATTTCACATCATCAAATGATGGAAAATCAAGAGCAATAATCGGACGACTTTCGTGCATTTTTTCTCCTTTTTCTATAAAGAAAACCCCGCCCGAGGGCGAGGTTACACGAAAAGCAGGGTAGCAAACACCCCATTATCAAAGATTATATCTTCTTTTTTTCACGAACCTTTCTCGCCTCTCTGGACTCAATTAAAGGTTATTCAGTTGTTAGTATTATATCTTTTTTTACACTCAAAGTCAAAAATTTACTGACTTTTTAATCAAATGGCAGAGCTTATTTGCCGCGTAATTCTTGACGAACTTCGCGACGTAAAGTCTCGAGATCTGTGATGCCATATTGGTCCATGACTTCTGGCAAACGATCGATGATATTTGGACAAGCGTAAGGATCTGCAAAGTTTGCTGTTCCAACACCGATAGCTGACGCACCAGCGATCATCATCTCAATAGCCGCTTCTGCCGAATCAACACCACCCATACCAATAATTGGCAAATCAGAACTTTGCGCTACTTGACGAATAAGCTTAAGAGCTACTGGAAAGACCGCTGGACCGCTCATGCCTCCAGTACCATTGGCAATGATTGGTTTACGTGTTTTCAAATCAAATCGCATACCAACCAAAGTATTAATCATGGTAAATCCTGTCGCACCGGCTTCTTCAACAGCCTTAGCAACTGTCGTAATGTCAGCGACGCTTGGTGTTAACTTGACATAGACTGGCACATCTGAGTTCTCTACACTGGCTTTAACGGCAGCGTAAGCCAATTCTGGTACCTGACCAATCAAAAGGCCATGATTACCGTGGTCAACATTCGGACATGAGATGTTAAGCTCAATTGCTTTGACATTTGGTGCTTTTGAAATCTTTTCTGACACATAAGCGTATTCGTCATTTGAGAATCCTGCAACATTAGCAATGATTGGCAATTCTGGGAAATGCTCAGCTAACCAAGGAAGTTTTTCTGACAAGACCACGTCAACACCAGGGTTTTGCAGCCCAATGGCATTTAGCATGCCTGATGGTGTTTCTGCCACACGAGGTGTCGGATTTCCAAAACGCGCATCTTTGGTCGTTGCCTTAATCATGATTGAACCAAGCTTATCCAAATCATAGTATTTGGCATATTCTTGTCCGAAACCAAAACATCCTGACGCTGGGATAATCGGATTTTTCAAATCAAGCCCTGGAAGTTTGACCGCTAAACGATTTTCTGACATGATTTTGCCTCCTTACAAAATGATTTGACCAGTTTCAAAGACTGGACCATCTTCACACACGCGCTTGTTGGCTGCTTCTTTAGCATTTCGCAAATGTACTACGCAAGCGTAGCAAGCTCCCATGCCACAAGCCATACGTGATTCCATTGACAAATAAGCATGTGGGTGATTTTCAAATTTCTTATCCACATACTTTAGCATACCGGGCGCACCACATGAATAAATGGCATCAAACGACTGCTTTTCAACCAAATCATCGACAACCGTTGACACATAACCCTTAATACCATATGAGCCATCATCTGTTGTCACATAAACTTTACCGTAAGCTGATAATTCCTCTTCTAGAATCACAGCATCTTTAGTCGCAAAACCAAGTACAGAAACGACTTCAACACCCTTAGCAGCAAGCTGCTTAGCTGTTTCAACCAAAGGCGGAACACCAATACCCCCACCGATGAGAAGAGCCGTTTGACCAGCTGAGACGACTGACAAATCAAAGCTATTACCCTGAGGTCCCATGGTATCAACGCGATCACCAGCTTTTAGCTGAGATAAAATAGCCGTCCCAGCACGTTCTACTCGGTAAACAATCGTTGCCACTTTATTGACCTTATCAATCTGACAAATCGAAATCGGACGTCGTAAAAGTTTGCTAGGGTCCGGCACACGCAAGTGCAAAAATTGACCAGGTGCCATGTCCAAGACCATCTCACCAGAAAGCTTCATCTCAAAAATGCGTGGGGCAATCTCACGTTGACTAACAATCAGTAAATCTTCTTTTAACACAGAAGTTTTGTCTTTACAACTTGAATTCATAGTGTTCCTTTCACACAAAAAAACCTCGCCAGAAGGCAAGGTTACAGCAAAATAAGCAGAGCACACCAAAGTACACTCATACCCTTTATCAGAGATAGCACTCTTTTTTACAGTAACCTTGAAAGTCTCTCTGGACTTAATTAAAGGTTTTCAAATTTTCACTATTATAACGCGTTTTCATTTGCTTGTCAATTATTTTTGTAAGTTTCTGATGGACTCAGCTCGCTCTTCTATTTCTAGGCTTGTGAAAAACCTGTCCACTGGACTTATTCGCTTTTCTGTTTTCAGGCTCATGAAAAAACAGTCCACTGGACTGTTTTTTTAATCTAGATATGCTGCATAAGAATAGATGTTTAAATCAGAGCGTCCGGTAAATGGGGCGATTTCTGACATCAAGGTTTCAAAGCGACTATCTTTTAGCAAGATATTTTGACCAAAAATCAATAGATTGATTGGTTCAGTCGGTTCGCTAATCAAGTTTCCTTCTGCATCAAAGACTTCTTTCTTGCGGCGACGTAATTCATCCAAAACATTTTCAAGGATAACCAAGCAATCTGAGATATTATCTACTGCACCATAAAAACGATCAAACGCATTGTAGAAGTTAATCTCGCGCTTCAAATCATCTCCAGCATCCAAGACACATACCAAGCCTTTATGGTCGAAAAGGAAGTGACGGAACTGCTTAACAGCCTCATCACGACTGATTACTGGAAAATCAGACTCTTTTGATTCTTGCTCTTCAGATTCTTCGTCAAGAAGGACTTCCTCAACCACTTCGTTATCGCTAACTTGTTTTTCATCGCTCGTGGCAACTTCATCAGCTGGTTCTTCCAACTCAACTGTCTCAGGCTCTTCTGCCTCGACAAGGTCGTCTTCAACTTCTAGTTCTGCAGTTTCTTCAATTTCTTCATTTTCATCAGAAACTTCCTCAAGCTCAGATTCTTCTATAGCTTCTTGTTCAACATCTTCTTCAAAAGATTGACTAGTTTCTTCTTGAACTTGCTCTTCATTCTCCTCGTCAGAATTTTCCACCTCTACCTCAACAGCTGGTTCTTGATCAACTGATTCACTTACTTCTTCTGGGCTTACTTCAGTTTGAGGAGCATCTTCTTCAGCATCAGTAGTTTCAACAGTTTCTGCTTCGTCAGCATCGACAGGTTCAAGGACTTCCTCATCATCTTCTTGACTGTCAGTTACTTCGTCATTTGCTTTAACAACTTCTTTTAATTCACCTGGTCCAAGAACTTTTTCGGACTTAGCTGCTTTTTCTTTAGCTAATTCTTTTTCTAATAATTCTGGGATAGACTCAACTTTTTCGTCTTTACTGTCATCATAAACTTCTTCAGATTTTCTTGGCGTCAAGGCATCAATCTTAGCCATTAGCTCTGCTTTTTTGACTTCTTTTTTCTTGTATTCCACAACTTGTAGCGGATCAACCAAAAGAGGGTATTCAGATTCTTCTTTGATTGATAAATTTGTTACACGAAGAGAGGTAAAGACATCAATCAAAACACCAAAAACACGCTGACGATTGTCACCCAAAATCGCATGGAAAACAGACTTAGACTCACAAATTTCCAAGACGTTATCAATCCCACGAACCCAAGTACCGACAATATCCAAAGAGTGATTCATCAATCTGAATGACGCTTCATCATACCAGAAAGTTGACTTAATCAACTTTTCTTGCTTAGAAAGCGCATCCACTGCTGCCAAAATTTCACATAACTCTGATTGCACAATATTTGGCGAAAAAGAAGCCCCCAATAAAGATGGGGTCTTCTCAACCAAAACAATTTCATCTCTGAAAAGTGTTAGGTAATGAATGCTGACAAGTAATTTTTGAATCAATAAACGATGCCCATTTGAATTTGTATCTTTCATCGCTACCACCACACTCACCTTATAACTTATATTACATTTCTATTACAGTACGTTACTACTAATATATCACATAATAGGTAAAAGGACAATAAAAAAAGATAAGAAGCCTGAAAATAAAAAGAAAAACCGAACGATATATTTAAACAAAAAAAGAAAAAGAAACCGAGT
>OGJX01001957.1_pt1 | contig 10206 bp, 5 predicted proteins | sample 1572381 | NCBI WGS metagenome assembly OGJX01 (sample SAMEA2582085, study PRJEB24529) | metagenome | biome: Human gut stool | place: China | collected 2011
TATGTGTTTACATAGCTTAATAATGAGGTAAAGTTAAACTTTCAATAGTAGATATTTAATGGCATTATGGCTAATACATGTTAGGATTATTTAATGCATATTCATAATATTATAAACATATTATTTGATTTTTAGTGTCCGCATAAAAAGGAGCTTTGTATCACTCCAGTGGATTAATTGCTGTATATCCCTTTACAGTGCTATTTGTTTGTGGTAAAGTATATGCATATTGATTTTTAGTAGATAAGTTAAATGAGGGATTATTGTGGCCTTAATCGTTAAAAAATTTGGTGGTAGTTCCGTAGCTACACCAGAAAAAATATTTAATATTGTTGATCGCGTCCTTCGTGAGAAGAAAGAAGACGATAAAATCGTTATCGTTGTATCCGCTATGGGTGATACAACAGATGACTTGGTAGCATTGGCTAAAGAAGTAACATCTAAGCCTTATGGTCGTGAAATGGACCGCTTGTTATCTACAGGTGAGCAAGTAACGATTGCATTAATGGCGATGGCTTTCAACGAACGTGGTCATAAAGCGATGTCCTTAACAGGTGATCAAGCAGGTATTACAAGTAGTGATACATTCAATAAAGGCCGTATTTTAGGCGTTGATCCAAATCGCGTATTTGAAGCTTTGGATGAAGGCAATATCGTAGTAGTTGCAGGTTTCCAAGGTATTACTGAATATGGTGATATGGTTACTTTAGGTCGCGGTGGTTCTGATACAACTGCTGTTGCATTGGCAGGCGCTATGAAAGCTGATGTTTGTGAAATATTCACAGATGTTGAAGGCGTTTACTCTACAGACCCTCGCGTTGCAAAAGAGGCTTTCAAATTAGAAGAAGTAACATATGGCGAAATGCTTGAGATGGCACGTCTTGGTGCAGGTGTAATGCAACCTCGCGCCGTAGAAATGGGTTTCCGTTATGGTGTACCTATTCACGTACGTTCAACATTTAGTGACAATACAGGTACTATTATTCGGGAGGATTATACTGTGGAAGCAAATAAACACGTAATTACTGGCGTAGCTGATGATACTAATACAGCAAAAGTAGCCCTTGTAGGCGTTGAAAATAAACCAGGTGTTGCAGCAACTGTGTTCAAAGCATTGGCTGCAAAAAATGTGGATGTTGATATGATTGTTCAATCTATCCGCGCCGTAGGTGAACCTAAAACTGACCTCATCTTCACTGTAGCTATGGATGATGTTGTACTAGCTCGTGAAGTATTAGCAGAATTACAAAAAACTGTTGATATTGAAGCTGTAAATATTGACGAAAGAATGGCAAAAGTATCTATCATTGGTGCAGGTATGTTAGGTCAACCAGGCGTGGCAGCTCAAATGTTTGATATTTTGAGCCAAGAAGGCATCAATATTGAAATCATTTCTACTTCTGAAATTAGTATTTCTTGCCTTGTTGCTGAAGACCGCGTTAAAGATGCTGTTCGTGTAATTCACAATGGCTTATTGTTAGACCAAAGAGGTTAAGCTATTTATGGATAGTCTACGTAGTTTTATGGATGAAATGCTCAATGACCAAGGTCGTAAGGAAGGTTTCATTAGCGATCTACTAGGAAATCTAAAAAATCAGCCTATTCCAACATTGGAGCAAGCTCAAACTGGTTATACTACGGTAAGTAATTTACATGGCATTTTCTACGATTATGATAAGGCCGAAGTTACTATTTCTTATAAGGTAGTACCTGATATGTACCCACCGTATACGTTAAGCTTTGTACAATTCCAAGCAGTGTTAGAAGGCTTATTAACCTTGCGCCGCAATCAAAAGTGGCAAATGCAACATAATAAATAAAATGAACCCCATAGGTGGTAATGCCTATGGGGTTTTGTGTTTCGATAATTATTCTTAACATCTATATATAGAGTTGTCGATGTGTTATAATGAATTGTTAGGAAGAAATTAATTATATTTATATAGAAAGAAGGGACAGCATGGAAATAAATAAGGTTTATTCTGGCTTTCGCCTTGACCGCATTGAGCGCATTGATGAGATCAATGGTACCGCTTATGAAATGAAGCACGAAAAGTCTGGTGCTCGTTTAATTTATATTGATTCACCAGATTCTAATAAAGTATTCAATATTGCGTTTAGAACAACACCTCACAATAGTACCGGTGTGGCACATATTATGGAGCATTCTGTTCTATGTGGTTCTCGAAAATTCCCATTGAAAGAGCCCTTTGTTGAACTGGTAAAAGGTTCTTTAAATACGTTCTTGAATGCTATGACATATCCGGATAAAACAATGTATCCTGTAGCCAGCAAGAACGATAAAGACTTCCATAATTTGATGGATGTATATCTTGATGCAGTATTCTACCCACGTGTTCGTGAAGATGCAGAAATCGTAATGCAAGAGGGTTGGCATTATGAGCTCGAAAATGCAGATGATGAACTTACCTATAAAGGTGTTGTGTTCAATGAGATGAAAGGTGTTTACTCATCTCCTGACTCTGTATTGGAACGACAAATGATGCGCGAGCTTTTCCCAGATACGACCTATGGTGTTGACTCTGGTGGGGATCCTGATTATATTACAGATTTAACATATGAAGAATTCCAAGAATTCTATCGTGTTCACTATCATCCATCTAATAGCTATATCTTCTTGTATGGTGATATGAATATTGAAGAGCAATTAGCATTCTTGAATGATGAGTATTTAAGTCATTTTGATGCTATTGCAGTTCATACTGAGGTAGCTCTACAAGCTCCATTTACAGAAGGAAAAGTAGTGAGCTATCCATATAGCGTAGGCTCTGAAGAACCAACAGATAATCGCACATTGCATTCCTTTGCTTATGTATTACCTGATGTAACGCCTGAACACAGCTTGGCTTTTGAAGTGTTGACACATGCTTTGTTGACCTCTCCAGCGGCGCCTCTTAAACAGGCTTTGGTAAAAGCTGGTATTGGCTCTGACGTAAGCGGCTATTATTTAGATAGCATTCGTCAACCTATGTGGACAGTACAAGCTACAGGTTCTAATTTAGATAAACAAGCTGACTTGCAACGTATTGTAGAATCTACCTTACAAGATCTTTGTGACAAAGGCTTAGATAAAGAATTATTAGAGGCTTCTTTGAATAGCATTGAATTTGCTCTTCGTGAAAGTGATTTCGGTGGACGTCCTATCGGTTTGGCGTATATTATTCGTATGATGGATAATTGGCTATACGATAATGACCCGTTGGAACTATTACACTATGAAGAGGCGTTAACGAATATTCGAAACGGCTTAGCTGGTACATATTTCGAAGATTTAATTCGTCATTCTATCTTGAATAACAACCATAAAGTTCTTGTATCTATCTATCCTGAACGTGGTCTTCAAGAGCGCAAAGATGCAGAGGTTAAAGAACATTTAGCTGCTGTAAAAGCGAATATGACAAAAGAGGAGATTGACGCGATTGTAGAACAAACAAAACGCCTTAAAATTCGTCAAGAAACTCCAGATAGTGATGAAGCTCTAGCGTCTATTCCATTGCTCGAGTTATCTGATTTAAATCCTAATATGGAAGCTGTAGAACGCCGTGAAAGTAAAATTGGTAATACTACAGTACATTTTGTACCTACTTTCACAAAGGGTATCAATTATGTAGGCTTGTACTTTAAATTGAACTGCCTCACAGAAGATGACTTATTCTACGCTGATATTTTAAGTGATATCCTCGGTCGTGTTGACACATCCGAGCGCGGTTATGAAGCACTGGCTAAAGATATCAATATGAATTTAGGTGGATTGAGTTCTGACATTACGGCCATTAGTAAAGATGGTAAGCGCGATGAGTTTACACCTCTTATGATTGTACGTGCAAAAGCATTACATACTAAACTACCTGATTTATGCCGCTTGATTAATGAAGTGGTACAAAAGGCAGATTACAGTGATGATCGCCGTTTAACTGAGCTTGTTCAAGAAAGCAAAGCTATTTGGGATAATGAGGCATTCCGCCGCGGTAATTCTATCGTAAGTCAACGTGTTATGGCTCAAGTATCTGCAGTTGGCAAGTTTAGAGACAATGGCAATTTAGGGTACTATCAAAAAATCAGCGAGCTAGCATCTAATCCAGCAGCTTTGCCATTATTACCAGAAAAATTAGCTGAAGTAGCTCGAAAAATTTTCCGTGCTAATAATGTAGATATTATGTTTGTCGGTGAAGAAGGCGAATTAGAAGCTTTTAAAACCCTAATGAAACCATTGGTTGACACTTGGGATACTACCGAATTGAGTAATGATGTATTACAAATCACTCGTCTTTCCGGCAATGATGGTATCGTTACAGCTGGTAAGGTTCAATACGTAGCTCAAGGTGGTAATTTCATCGATCATGGTTTCAAACATGTTGGTCCCATGAGCGTATTAGAAACGATATTACGTTATGAATACCTTTGGATTCGTATTCGTGTTCAAGGTGGCGCTTACGGAGCATTTGCTAATTTCTATGATGATGGCAATATGATTTTCTGTAGTTATCGTGATCCTAACTTGTTAGAAACTTTAGATGTATATAAAGAGTTGCCTCAATACCTTCGTGACTTCACATTGACTGATCGTGAAATGCGTAAGTATATTATTGGTACTATGAGTTCTTTAGACTTGCCAATGACACCAGCGTTGCGTGGACCACGTGCAATGGGTATGTACTTCAGTGGTGCTAAACTAGAGGACAAAGTAGAGTTCCGTAAACAAGTGATTGCATGTAAGCCAGAAGATATTGTTGCACTAGCAGATGTAGTAGAACCTGTATTGAATGATAATCATATTTGCACAATGGGTAACGAACAAAAAATTAAAGATGCTGGTAATGTTTTTGATAACATTGTGTCTTTAGGCTAAATAACTATATATCTATAAATGATATTGCTTTAATTTTTAGTTTGACATATCTTTAGATGGATAAGTGGCATATTCATAATGAATATGCCACTTGTTTTCTGCTATAGGAGAGTTCTCATGAAAGGTAGATTTGCGCCTAGTCCAACAGGATATATTCATCTTGGTAATGTGTGGATAGCACTTTTATCATATATCTCCACACGCCAACAAAAAGGAAAATATGTTGTACGGATGGAGGATATAGACCTGCAACGGTCAAAACGAGAATTAGGTGAAGCTTTACTAGATGATTTAGAATGGCTTGGCTTTGAATGGGATGAAGGGCCTCGTGTAGGTGGACCTGAGGTATCTTATTGGCAAAGTGAAAGACAAACATATTATGCGGACATATTAGAACATCTAGCATTAGAAAAGCTAATTTATCCTTGTTTTTGTAATAGAGCACGGCTACAATCTATAGCATCAGCGCCTCATGCAGGAGAAGTAGTTCATCGTTACGATGGTAAATGTAGGCATTTACGTGATTTTGAAATACAAGATTTACGTAATACTAAAGAGCCATCCTTGCGCCTAGCTGTGAATACTTGTGATTTAAATTTTTATGATCGCTGGCAGGGGGCTCAACATATCCATTTAGAATGCGAATTAGATGATTATGTACTACGTCGTGGTGATGGTATGTACGCATATAATTTGGCAGTCGTATTAGATGATATAGCTATGGGAATAACTGAAGTGATTCGCGGTGATGATTTACTAGATACAACCGGGCAGCAATTATATTTATATAATACATTACAACAATGCTATCCCCATAAGCATATAGAAGTTCCTAAGTATGGTCACGCACCACTTTTAGTAGATGTAGATGGAAATAGACTTTCTAAGCGTCAAAAGAGTATTACAATCCGTGAACTACGAGAACAGCAATGGTCTGCATCAAGAATTTTATGGGAATTAGCTGTCGCTGGTGGTCTTATAGATGGAGACAGATATACTCATGGAGAAATAAACCTTTCTGAGTTGATGAATTTAGATCTATCGTGTTCTAGTTTAAGAGAAAAAACAATTGTTATTAAGCGATAATAGATTGATTTTAGTTCTGAAATATTTGCTAAAAGAGTATAATTCTTTAACTATAAAATTCGATATGCTATATTGACAATATTCGATATTCCGCTATAATAGTATATAAGAGGTGGTCAAAATGACAATTCAACAAGCTTTAGATCAAAAAGTGTGGGCCGTTATTGGCGCCACCCATAAAACCGAAAAGTTCGGCTATAAGATTTATAAATGTCTTAAAGATCATGGATATGAAGTATATCCAGTTAATCCTAATGTTGCAGAAATAGATGGAGATAAATGTTACTCTAGTCTTTCTGCACTTCCTGTTGTACCAGCTGTGGTAGATTTTGTTGTGCCAGAAACAGCGGGCTTAGCTGCACTTGATGAATGTAAAGAACTTGGCATTCCTACTGTGTGGTTACAACCGGGAGCGGATAAACCATCTGTTGTTGAAAAAGCACATGCTTTAAACTTGCATGTCATTCAAGATTGTGTATTAGTTCAATTACCGTAGGAGGGTATAATGAGCGAATTAAAAGAATTAAAAACTGCTGAATATCAAGATTTAGTAAATCAAGGTGGCGTAACTGTTATTGATTTCTGGGCTCCATGGTGCGGTTATTGCGTACGTATGATGCCAATCATCGAAGAAATTGCAGGTGAGCTTGAAGGTAAAGCTAACTTTGTAAAAGTAAATGCTGATGAAGAACCAGAATTAGCACGTAATTTACAAGTTGAAGTATTGCCTACATTTGTTATCTTAAAAGATGGCGAAGTAGTAGACCGTAAAATTGGCTTCTTGCCAAAAGGCGATCTTCAAGGCGCTATTGAATCTAAATTCTAATAATCGGAATAAAACTATATAAATAGAGGCAAAAAAACCTCATCAATGTATAAAGCATACATTGATGAGGTTTTTTTCATAATTTTTATAGAGGTAAATAAAAAGTATCGTATAAATATAAAATTAAATTAAAATATAAATTTTCATTTTACATAATTCAATATTATTAATAACACAGTGTTTATGCGGATAATTACTTATTTTTGAATGAGTAAAAAATGAAGCATAAGTTTAACTTATTAATTTTTTTATGGAAATTTAAAATAATATATGGTAGTATTATGTTAAATATTGTGAATGTTTAGTGAAAAGAGTGCAATATTTGATTTATTTCTTCATTGTGGGGTGAGAGCCACAAATGTTGGGAGGGAACTTAATATGAATAAGGTATTCAAAGTTGTATGGAGTGCAACGAAGCACGCTTATGTCGTAACGTCTGAGTTAGCTAAGTCTCACCAAAAATCTGCTACTACAATTGTAGCAGCTGTTATTTTGGCGGCTAGCTTTTCTGGAGGTGTTGCTAATGCATCCAGCCCTGAGGATTGGGCTAGAGCTGATCTTATTGGTAGCCAAAGATGGTTAACACCTGATCAAAATGCTTGGGGTCATATGCAAGATCAACATCAAGTTGATCCACAACAATTAGATCAACAGCAACAACAGCAACAACAACAGCAACAACAGCAACAACAACAGCAACAACAATGGCAACAACAAGTGCCGCAACAACAACAGCGACGTCAACATCCTCAAGTGCCACAACAACAGCAGCAACAACAAATCCCTAAAAAAGGCGGTTCCAATGGTAATACCGTAATTAATAACTACTATACAGTTGTAACTACTGATGTTGAAAATGTTAAGAAAAATACACATAACATTAACGTTGTAAATAAAAAGGTAGATATCAATACTACTAATATTAATACTGTTAATAATAAGGTTGAGAGTGTAAAAACTGATATTAATAAAATCAATGCTAATATTACAAAAATCAACGCTAAAGTTGATAAAAATAGCAAAGATATTGAAGGATTAAAAGGTCAAATTGGCACTAAAATCACTAACATTAAACAAGACATCACAAATATTAACAATAATATTGATGCTAAATTTACTAAAATTAACAATGATATTGATGTAAAAATCGATAATAAAATTACAAAGATCACAAATAATGTTGTTAATAATGTAAATACTAACATTGATGCTAGTGTAAAAAAACATATTGAAGCTAATAATACTAATATTATTAACCAAGTAAATCAAAATGTTAAAAATGAAATCCAAAATAATAACACTACAATTCTTAACCAAGTAGATCAAAAAATTGAAAATAATAACACTACTATTATTAATAATGTGAACAAAGATGTAGATGTTAAGATTAATGATATTAAAACAACTATCAATAATACGAAAAATGAGTTAAATACTAACATTTCTAATGTTAAAAATGAACTCAATCAAAATATCAATAATGTAGATGTTAAAGTTAGTGATAATAAAAAAGCTATTAACAACTTAACTGTAAATGTTAATAAAAATAGCAAATCTATTGCTGATTTAACTACTAAAGTTGAAGAAAATACAGCTAACATTACTTTCAACAATACTATTGCGATGGAAAACCGCAAAGGTATTGTCGATAACAAAAAAGCTATCGGTGAAAATAAAAAAGCCATCGAAGACTTGAAAGGTAAAGTTGGCACAACAATCAATAATATTAACACTACAATTGATAATAAGATTAATGAAAATAACACTAAGATTATCAACGAAGTTAATAACAATGTAGATGTTAAAATCAACGATAGCAAAACTAACATTATTAGTGAAGTTAACAAAACAATTAATTCTAAGATTGAAGCTAACAACACAACTATTATTAATAAAGTAAACAATGATGTTGATACTAAGATCAATGCCGTTAAAACTGATATTACAAATATTAATAATACTGTAAATAATGTAAGCGCAAAAGTTGATTATAATGGTAAAGCTTTAGCTGATCATGAAGGTCGTATCCAGGCGCTTGAACAAGACAATAAAACTATTAAAACTGATGTAGCTAACACTCAAAATCAAGTTAATATCAATACTAAAGATATTGCTGATTTGAAAGGTAAAGTTGGTCAAAATATTGGTAATGTTCAAGTAGATATTAAAGATATTAAAAACAACATCACTAATATCAACAATAAAGTTGAAGCAAACACAGTTGCAATTAACAAGGTTGATGTAAAAGTTGATGGTGTTAAAGGTGACTTGGATGGCCTTAAAGGTCGTGTTGATCGTCATGACCAACGTTTGGACTACTTGCAAGACAACATTGCAGATAACTCCACACGAATCTCTATTGTTGAAGATGGTGTAAAAGCTAATACAAAAGACATTAATGTAGTTGGCACAATTGCAATGGAAAACCGCACACTTATCGGTGCAAACCAAAAAGCTATCGATGAGTTAAAAGGTCATGTTGGCACACAAATTACTAATATTGAAACTACAATCAATAAGAAGATTGAAGCTAATAATACTACAATCCTCAACAAAGTAGATGGTAATATTGATGCTAAGATTGAAAAAAATAACACAGTTATTAACAATAACATTAACAATGTAAATGCTAAGACTGAAGTTAATGCCAAAGCTATTACAGATAATAGTAAACGTATTGATGCTAATTCTGCTCGTATTTCCAATAATGAAAAAGCAATCAACGACTTAAAAGGTCATGTTGGTACACAAATCACTAATATCGAAAATACAATTACTAATAAGATCAATGAAAACAACACAGTAATCAATAAAAATATTGATGCTAAGATTGAAGCTAATAACACTACAATTCTTAATAAAGTAGACAATAACATCGATGTTAAGATTAATGCTAATAACATTAAAGTTGATCAAAAAATTGATGGTGTTAAAGGCGATTTAGATGGTCTTACTAAACGCGTTGATCAAAATACTAAAGACATCAACGTAGCAGGCACAATTGCTATTGAAAACCGTACACTTATCGGTGCTAACAAAAAAGCTATTGATGAGTTAAAAGGTCATGTTGGCAATCAAATCACAAATATTGAAAATACAATTACTAATAAAATCAACGAAAACAATACAGTAATTAATAAAACTATCGATAATAAGATTGAAGCTAACAATACTACTATTATCAATAAAGTAGATAACAATATTGATGCTAAGATCAATGCTAACAACACAACAATCATTAACAAAGTTGATAAAAACATTGATGTAAAAATCAACGAAAATAACACACAAATTAACAATACAATCAACAAAAAAGTTGGTGAAGTAAATGTTAAGATTGATGGAGTTAAAGGTGATTTGGATGGCCTTAAAGGTCGTGTAGATCGTCATGATCAACGTTTAGACTACTTACAAGATAATATTG
>OGJX01001958.1_pt1 | contig 10201 bp, 8 predicted proteins | sample 1572381 | NCBI WGS metagenome assembly OGJX01 (sample SAMEA2582085, study PRJEB24529) | metagenome | biome: Human gut stool | place: China | collected 2011
ATGCCGGTGTTGGGCAGGGTGTTGGTGACCACGGCGATGTTGCAGAACACCTGCCACGCGATCTGCGCCATAATGCCGATGCCTACCATGGTGCAGTACAAATTCTCGGCCTTATAGGCGATGAGCAGCCCCTGCACGATGAACAGCACGAACAGCACGATGATGAGCACCGCGCCGATGAAGCCCAGCTCCTCGCACACCACGCTGAAGATGAAGTCGTTGGTGCTTTCCGGCAGCCAGAGCTGCTTTTCCACGCTGTTGCCCAGCCCCAGCCCCTTCAGCCCGCCGGAGCCGATAGCATAAAGGCTCTGCACGGTCTGGTCGGTCATCTTGCTCAGATCCTGCGTCCAGCCGTCCAGACGCTTTTGCAGGTAAGGGATGGAGTCCACATGGGAGAGCAGGGTCTCCAGCAGGGCACCCGCCGTGATGGCACCCGCCCATGTCAGCACACCGCCGCTGCCGGACAGCAACAGGATGGTGCCCACCACCGCCACTGTCAGCACGATGCCGGACATGTGCGGCTCCATCGCCAGCAGGATGACCACCGGTATAAGGGGCAGCACCGGCACCACCAGCTGCTTCCACACCCGCACCCGCAGCCACTCCTGTGGGGTAAGCAGGATGCGGCGCTCCGGGTCCAGCCGCTCCACCTGCGGCGCTTTTGCTGCAAGGTGGGAGCTGAACAGGATCATTTCAAACTTTGCCACCTCCGAGGATTGCAGCGTAAGCCCGCCGAAGCGGATCCAGCGGCGGCAGCCGTTCAGGGGTGCCATGGTCAGGGTGACGGCCAGCATGGCCAGCACGATGATGTACCCCGGCACTACCATCTTGCGCAAAAAACGGTGATCCATATAACTCATCAGGAACATACAGGCCAGCCCGATCATCATGCACAGCGCCTGCTGCTTGATATAGTGGAAGCTGTCGCCCATGCGCAGGTAACCGGTGGTGTAGCTGGCACTGAACAGCATCACCAGCCCAAAGATCATAATAACGGCCAGCGTAGCCAGCCAGTCGATCAGCAGCCGGGACCACGGGCCCGGGTCTCGCTGGAACACTGGCACCGGCGCTTTGTGTTTTTTGCGGATAGTCGCCATCTGCGCTCCCTTCCCTCTCTGTGCCCGGTCAGCACCAGCGCAGCAGCGCCAGCGCCAGCACATAGCCGACAGCGCTCAGCGCAAAGCTGCACAGGAACACCGTCTCCGGGCTCATTTTATGCTTTTTTACCCAGCAGCGCAAGGGCTTGCCGGTGCGCTTTGCACACAGCAGCTGCGCTGCCAAAAGACCGCCCGCCGCCCAGAAGGGCAGCGCCAGCGGCACGGTCAGGCTGGTCATGTCCAGACTGAGCGGGATACAGCCGATGGCACCCGCCGCCAGCAGACTGCCGCAGCAGCCCACCCCCAGCCTTGCCGGGGGGAACGCCCACAGCAGCAGTGCCACCAGTGCCCCGGCAAGCGCGGCGGGCAGCACCGCTAGTCCGGAAACGCCCAAGCCGGCCTCTGCCATCATCAGCGCCAGCATGGCCACAAAAGCCGCACCGCACACTGTGCCCTCGTCCCGCTCGGCCACGCGGGCGCACTCGGCCAGTGCCACCATCAGCACCGCCCATAAAAAGGGCACGGCGCTGCCCAGCAGCAGATACCCTGCCCCGGGCACACCAAGTCCCCGGGGCAGACAGCCCGCCGCACGCAGCAGCAAAAGGACAAAGGCCGCGGCCAGTGCTTCCAGCAAAAGCCGCACGTCCCGCCGCAGCCCCAGCGCCGCCGGGCTGCGCATCCGGGCAAGATCTTCTGCAAGACCCACTGCCCCAAAGGCAAGGCTCCCAGCCAGCGCCGTGAGCAGCCGTGTCATCAGCCGACCCTCGCTGCCCAGCAGCTCCGGCTGGCCTACGCAGGCGGCAAGCCAGCCCACGCCCACCGCAGTCACCGTGCCCGCCGCCGCACACAGCCCGCCCCACAGCGGGGCGCGCAGGGGTGCAGGCCTGGGCTGCTCAGACTGTACCGGCTGCTGTTGTTGTTCGCGGCGTTCCAGCACCCGCCGCAGCGGCACAAACAGGCTGCACAGGGCTGCCGTAAGGGCAAAGCCCAGCACCACCGCCGCTGCCAAGGCGAAACGCTCCATAGATCAGACACTCCATTTCGCCAAATAGTTATACTTCCGCTTCTTTATGCTCTTCATAGAAGATATCCAGCACTTTTTCCAGTGCCATGCCGTGGCTGGCCTTTACCAGAACGGCATCGCCGGGCTGCACCCGGTCCAGCAGGGCATCGGCGGCCTCGCGGTAATTTTCCGCGTGCAGGGTCTTTACCCCCTTGGCGGCAGCCACCACGGCGGTGCGCATGGCCTGCTCGCCGTAGGTGATCAGGCAGTACAGCCCGCTCTCGGCGGCAAGGCGTCCCAGCTCCTCGTGTGCTTCGCGGCTCAGCTCGCCCAGCTCCAGCATATCGCCCAGCAGGGCAAAGCGGCGCTTGCATGGGAAATCTTTAAACATCGCCAGCGCAGCCTTCATGCTGTCCGGGTTTGCGTTGTAGCAGTCCTCGATGACGGTCACGCCCTCGCTGTCCACCACCTTCTGGCGGCGGCCGGTCTGCTCAAAGTTGGAAAGGCCCCGGATGACCCTCTTGGCGTCGCAGCCCAGACGGGTGGCGGCGCAGTAGGCAGCCAAGGCGTTTGCCACATTATGGCGTCCCATGGCGGGGATGTTCACCACAAAGGTGCCGTGCTCCTGATCCTCCAGCACAAAACTCATGCCGTCAGTCTCCTGCCGGATGGACAGGGCGCAGACATCCGCGTTTTCATCGCTCAGGCTGAACCACACCGGGCGCACATGGGCGGGCAGCGTTGCCTTGCGCAGGAAGGGGTCGTCGTAGTTCAGCACCAGCGGCGCGCCCTCCGGCAGACCGTTGCAGATCTCCAGCTTTGCCTTGCAGATGTTCTCCTGACTGCCCAGATTGCCGATATGAGACACGCCGATGCAGGTAATGATGCCCACATCCGGGCGTGCTGCCCGCACCAGACGGTCGATCTCGCCCGCGTGGCTCATGCCCATCTCGATGACCGCATACTCCGTGCTGCTTTCCAGCCGCATCAGAGTGCGGGGCATGCCCAGCTCGTTGTTCTGGTTGCCCTCAGTCTTGATGGTCTCGCCAAAGCTGCTCAGGGCGGCGTAGGTCATCTGCTTGGTGGTGGTCTTGCCCACGCTGCCGGTCACGCCCACCATCTTGGGGTGGTACTGGCTGCGGTAGTTTGCGCCCATCACCATCATGGCGTGGTAGCTGTCCGGGCAAAGGATCGCCTTTTCCTCCGGCACACCGGGCACGGGATGGTTGACCACCACATATTCCGCGCCCTGCTCCAGCGCACGGGCGGCAAAATCATGGCCGTCGAACCGCTCGCCGGGGAAGGCCACAAAAATGCAGCCGGGCTTTACCTCGCGGCTGTCGGTGGTGACCAGCTCCACCTCCGGGTCGCTGGTCAGTTTTCCGGCAGGCACCAGCCCTGCCAGAAGCTTGCTTGCATGGATCTTTTCCATTGTTCTATCCCCTCTCGTTCTATCTATTATAGGGAACCGCCGCACCGTATTTTGTACAGCGGCCTTTTCGGCGTTTGACGATTAGAAATGGCCTCCGCGCTGCTCTGGCCATTCTCAGCGGAAATCATCTTATAAATTGGGCGATTCCGGGCAGACTGCGGTCTGCCCGGAATCGCATTTTCACGAATGGAGCCGCAGCGGAAAACGCGCTATAAAATCGTTTTTACCCACAGGTCAGGGTGATGATGGTGCCGCGCTGCACGCTGGAGCCGGGCTCGTCGCTTTGCGCCTGCACCGTGCCGCTGCCTTCCACCACACAGTTCAGCCCGGCGGCGCTCAGCATCTGGCGGGCAAAGTCCGGGCTCTTGCCTGTCACATCCGGCACCTCGGTGCGGCTGCCCTCGTAGGTATCGGTATACAGGTAGATGGTGGTGCCGTAGGGCACCTTTGCACCCGCGTGGGGGTACTGGTAGGTGACCGGGGCAGCGGACTGGCTGCTCTGGCTCTCCTGCAGCTGATGCTTCAGGCCCTGAATGTTCAGGCTCACCTGCGCGTTGCTCCACTCGGTGCCCACAAGGTTCGGCACCGTAACGATGGTGCCGCTGCGGTCCTCGCCGTCGGTGGCGATGCCCAGATAGGGAGCCACCTCGCTGATGATATTGCCCGCCACAGGGGCTGCAAGGATGGAGGAATAGTCCGTCCGGGCGTTGTTGGGGTCATCCAGCATGACGTAGACTAGAATTTCCGGGTCGTTGGCGGGCAGCACTGCCACAAAGGAGGCCACCTTTTTATAGTCGCCATCGGCGCGGCGGTGCATATTCAGCTGCTCGGAAGTGCCGGACTTGCCGCCGATGCGGTAGCCGGACACATAGGCGTTTTTGCCGCCGCCGGTGCCGTTGCCCACCTCGTACTCCATCATCTCCCGGATGACCTCGCTGGCGCTCTGGCTGATGACCTGACGGCGCACGTCTGCGCCGATCTCCTGAATGACGTTGCCGTTGGCATCGGTGATCTTATCCACCACATGGGGGGTGACCAGATACCCGCCGTTGACGGTAGCCGCAATGGCGGTGCACATCTGCAGCGGGGTGATAGCCATGGCCTGACCGAAGGAGGAGGAAGCCAGCTGCACCTCGCCCAGCTGGTCGGCGCGGTAGTATTGCATAAAGTTGGTCTCGCTGGGCAGGTCTACACCGGTGCGGGCGGTAAAGCCGAAGGCATCGAAGTAGTTATAGAACTGCTGCGAGCCGACACGCTGCCCCAGCTGGATGTAGTAGATGTTGCAGCTCTTGCGCAGCGCCTCGGCCATATTGAGCAGACCGTGCGCCTTGCGTCCGGCGCAGTGGTAGGTCTCCTTGGCCACACCGTAAGCGCCGGAGCAGGTAAAGGTGGTGTTCATGGTGGCCACGCCGGAGTCGATGCCCATGGCAGAGGTGATGACCTTGAACACAGAACCCGGGTAGTACAGTTCCGTGATGGTCTTGTTCTTCCACAGGATATCCCGGTAGTAGCCGGAATAGTCCGCTTCCTCGTCCAGAATTTTGTTGCCCTGCTCATCGGTGATGTAGTTGCCGTCGGCGTCCTTTTTATAGATGCCGTAAAGCTCCGGCTCTGCGTGCACCAGCTCGTTGAGGTAGGCCTCGTTGGCGGTGTAGTTCAGCGGGTCGTTGGGGTCAAAGTCCGGCTTGGAAGCCATGGCAAGGATGGCGCCGGTCTTGACGTTCATCACGATAGCGCAGCCGCGGTTTTCCACCGTGTTGGCTGCAATGGCCTCGTTCAGGTACCGCTCCGCGATCTCCTGCACGTTCACATCCAGCGACAGCACCAGATTGGAGCCGTCCTTGGCGGCAAAGGTGGTGGCGTTGGCGTCCGCAATGGCGTTGCCCACCGCGTTGCGCTGGGTGATGGTGCGGCCATCCACACCGGCCAAAGTGGACTGGTAGGATTTTTCCAGTCCGTAGGTGCCGATGCCATCGGCGTCCGTAAAGCCCAGCACCGCTGCGGCAAACGCACCGTAGGGGTAGTTGCGCTGGAAGCTCTTTTCCGAGGACACCGAGATGCGCCCCTTGCGGGAGGTATCGGTGGCCTTTTTGTGCGATTTGTTGAAGCCGGTGACGTATTTTTCGATCGAAAGCTTCACCGCGTTGTTCACCTTGGTGGCAAGGGTGACGTAGGCAGAATCCAGCCGGGAAAGTGCATCGTACACGGTCTGGTACTGCTGCTGATACTCTGCCGAGGAGGTGTCCACGCTGTCCATGCTTTCGCCGTCCCCGGAGAGCAGACGCAAGGTCAGTTCCCGACTCACCTCGGCACACATGGCGGGGTCCAGCGTTTTGGTCACGGTGTCATCATCGTTGGTCTTGCTGGTATAAAGGATGCTGCTGTAACTGGGGTCTGCCCAGATGGTCCACACCACGCTGGTGGAGGCAAGGGTAATGCCGGAGGCATCGTAGATCTCGCCCCGGGTGGCCTTGATGGTGGTATCCAGCAGCTGCTGCTGGGCGGCGTACTGGCGGTACTCCGCCCCGTGGACGATCTGGATCTTATACAGGCTGCGGATAACGATGGCGGCTGCCACCACCACCGCAAGGATGCCCAGACGGCTGCAAAGCCGCCGCACCCGGCTGTCCAGTCGGTCCCGGCCGGAGGCCGGACGCAGACGGTAGCCCCTGCTTTTTTTGTTACGGAAAGGTTCTTGCATTGGTTCTCTCCTGCGGGGCGTGCACTGCATTCCGCACGCCCTGCGCTGTTATTTGTTCAGACTGCGGTGTCCATAAACCGAAAAAAGCGTGCGCTGCCGCACGCTTTTTCCGTTTATCTCACGGTGCCCAGAATGTTCACCGCGCCGGTGTACAAAAAGTCGGTCCATTGCCGCACGGTGGATTCCCGGCGCACCAGTTCACCACTTTCGCCCAGGCGGATGTAGGTGATCTGGCTGGGGTCTACCTTCATCAGACCCAGCCGCCCTGCGGTCTCCTCCACGCTGGCAATGTTGGTCTTGCTGTTCAGGGTGCTGTTGTAGTAGGTATACTGGCTCTGCTCGCTGACCAGCTGCGCCTTAGTGGCTTGGATCTGGTCGTTCAGCTCCACCAGCTGTGCCTCGCTCCACAGCAGGCTGATGGCAAAGCCCACCAGCAGTGCTGCCGCCACCAGATTCATGGCGTTATGTACGGCGGCCTGCAGCGGGTTCAACCGCCGCTTGCCGCCCTTTGCTACCCGCAGGTTTGCTTTGCGCTGCGGCTGCGGTGTCCTGCGGCGGCGCACCGCGTTACGATCATATGCTGGCTGACCCATGATTCCTCTCCTCCTCACGATGCCGGTGCTTCCGGCATCTCAGCATTTTTCCAGCACACGCAGGTGGGCAGAACGGCTGCGCCGGTTCTCCTCCAACTCCTGCGTATCAGCTTCAATGGGTTTGCGGGTGATAAGCTTTGCCTTTGCCTTGCCGCCGCATACACACACCGGAAACTCCGGCGGGCAGGTACAGGCTGTGGACCAGCGGCGGAACTTGTTCTTGACCAGCCGGTCCTCCAGAGAGTGGAAGGTGATCACGCACAACCGGCCGCCCGGTGCAAGGTGATCGAAAATGGTATCCAAGCCCTCTTCCAGCGCGTCCAGTTCGTGGTTCACTGCAATGCGCAGTGCCTGAAAGGTGCGGCGGGAGGGGTTCTTGTTTTTGCGGCGCTCTGCCGGAGGCATGGCGCTTGCTACAATGTCTGCCAGCTGCAGGGTGGTCAGGATGGGAGCAGTTTCCCGCGCCTCCACGATCTTTCCTGCGATCTGCCATGCGTAGGGCTCCTCGCCGTAGTCCCGCAGGATGCGGGCCAGTTCCTCGCGGCTTTCGGTGTTCACAAGGTCTGCGGCGGTCTCGCCCTGCTGACTCATGCGCATATCCAGCGGCGCGTCTGCCCGGTAAGAAAAGCCCCGGGCGGCATCGTCCAGCTGGTGGCTGGAAACGCCAAGATCCAGCAGTGCGCCGTTGATCTTTTCAATACCCAGCTGCTCCAGCGCCTGTCCCGCATAGCGGAAGTTGATCTGCACTACGGTGGCAGGCAGCCCGGCAAGGCGGGAGCGCGCGGTCTGCACCGCGTCCGGGTCCTGATCCAGCGAGATGAGCCTGCCGCCCTTGGCGGCGTCCAGCCGCAAAGCGATCTGGCGGGAATGTCCCGCGCCGCCGGCGGTGCCGTCCAGATAGGTGCCCGCCGGGTCGATGGCAAGCCCTGTCAGGCACTCGTTCAGCAAAACGGGGATATGCTCAAACGAGGCCGGGTCAAAGGGCTGTTGTTCTTCAAAGGCCATTGGCACGGCCTCCTTTCTCGGTTTAATTTTTTTGCATCAGAGGTGCAGCTTGCGCAGCCGCTCGGCGCGCTGGTCGTTGGTCACGGCGGCGCGGCGGGCGTTCCAGACCTCGGTGGCCCAGATCTCGGCGTGGTTGCGGTTGCCGATGATGGTCACGTCCTTTTCCAGCCCGGCGTAGGCGCGCAGCTCTGCGGGCAGCAGGATGCGTCCCTGCTTGTCCGGCACTACCTCGCAGGCGGTGCTGAACAGGTCGCCGGAAATGGCCCAGCTGTCCATCAGCTCGTCGCTTTCCAGCTTGTCCGCCAGCCGCTGGACTTCCTCCATGGGCAGTGCGAACAGGCAGTTGTCCACCCATTCCAGCACCACAAAGCTCTCGCCCATGGCGTCGCGGAATTTTGCGGGGAAGTTCAGCCGCCCCTTGGCGTCGATGGTGTAATCATAACGGCCAAAAAACACGCGCTGCTCCCCCTTTCAGGGGCGTTTGCAGGGCGTGTGCCCTACTTTTACCCACTTTGCCCCACCGATACATCTTTATTGTAGCAAATCAGACCCGTGAATGCAAGGGTTTTCGGGCGGCTTTTTGCCGCAAAAATCCACAAAAAAAGTCCCTGTGAGCCGTCATTTTTGCTCGCAGGGACTGCATTTTCCGCAATGTGTGGAATTTGTGTGGAAAGTTGACCGTTATCAGCCGTTTTTCTTGGCGTTCTGACGCAGGCTGTTACGGATGTTTTTGACCTGTGCGGCGTTTTCCACCATGGTATCCTCGGTGGTGCGCAGCATGTTCTCGCAGTAGTCGGTCACAGTCTGGCGCAGGGTGCGCGCCTCGGTCTGGGCTGCGGAGGTGATCTCAGAAGCGCGCTGCTGGGCGGCCTTTACGATTTCGGCGTCGCTGACCAGAATGCGGGCACGCTCCTCGGCCTTTTTCACAATAGCCTGTGCCTGTGCGTTGGCGCTGTCCACGATCTGTGCCCGGTCGTTCACGATCTGCTGCGCCTGCCGCAGCTCGCCGGGCAGAGCCGCCCGCACCTCGTCCAGATAATCCCGGATCTGCTCCACATCCACGATGCGCTTGCCGCCGGAAAGGGGCACATTTGCGCTCTCCTCCAGTGCATCCTCAATGGTATCCAAAAGCTCGTTCACGTTCATAAGGCTTCTCCCTCCTGCTCAGCGGCGGGCTGCATGGGCTTTGTGTACTTCCACAGCAGCACCTTGCCGTATTTATACTGTTTTTGCAGGGTCAGACTGCCTGCCTGCGCGGGCAGCACGATGCCTGTTTCGCTCTCGCACAGCACGATGCCGCCGGGGGCGACGCACTTTTCCACGGCGGGCAGGATCTTTTCCAGCGTGCCGCCGCGGAAGGGCGGGTCCAGCAGCACCAGATCGAACTGCTCCCGGCAGGCCGACAAAAACCGCGCAGCCTCGCCGATATTCACCCGGCTGCGGTCGAACACGCCGCAGGCCTTGCAGTTGCGCATCACGATGCTTACGGCCTCCCGGTTCTCGTCCAGAAAGACGCACCGGGCCGCACCCCGGCTCAGCGCCTCGATGCCCAGCTGGCCGCTGCCGGCATACAGATCCAGCACCCGTGCCCCGGGCAGGTCAAACTGTACGATGCTGAACATCGCCTCCTTTACCTGCGAGAGGGTGGGGCGGGTGACATCGGTGCCGGGCAGTGCTTCCAGCCTGCGGCCCCGGGCTTCTCCTGCGATCACGCGCATGATGTTACCTCCTTGCCGTAGCTGCCGCCCCCGCGGCAGCCGGTTTGAACTCTTTCGTATCCTTTATTATCTCCCAACTGCATAGCATTGTCAAGAGCCCGCATTGCGCTGCGGGCGGCTTTGTGCTACAATCATAGCAGCAATATTGCGCATTTTACGGCGCATTTCAGCAAAGGAGAGTATACAGCATGAAAGTTCTGCTCATCAACGGCAGCCCCCACGAGAAGGGCTGCACCTACACCGCCCTTTCCCTCATTGCCGGGGAGCTGAAGGCACAGGGCATCGAAACCGAGATCCTGCACGTCGGCGGTCAGCCCGTGGGCGGCTGCATCGGCTGCGGCGGCTGCCGCAGCGGCAACGGGTGCGTGTTCGGCGGCGTGGTCAACGAGGCCATCGAGAAGGCAAAGACCGCCGACGCCTTTGTGTTCGGCAGTCCGGTGCACTACGCCTCCGCTGCGGGCAACATGGCCAGCTTTATGGACCGTCTGGCCTACGCAGGCGGCAAGTATCTGGCCTACAAGCCCGCCGCCATCTGCTGCTCTGCCCGCCGCGCCGGCACCACCTCCACCCTTGACCAGCTGGTCAAGTACCCCCAGTTCTTCCACATGCCGCTGGTCAACGGCTCCTACTGGGCCATGGTGCACGGCTCCAA
>OGJX01001963.1_pt1 | contig 10157 bp, 8 predicted proteins | sample 1572381 | NCBI WGS metagenome assembly OGJX01 (sample SAMEA2582085, study PRJEB24529) | metagenome | biome: Human gut stool | place: China | collected 2011
GTGGTGGGCAAAAAGATGGAGGACGTGCACATCGTCCTGAACGGCCCCGGCGCTGCCGGCACCGCCATCATCAAGATGCTCATGACCGCCGGTGCGAAGGATATCATTGCAGTGGATCAGTTTGGCACCCTGTACAAGGGCTGCAACAGCGCCGAAGCCCACAAGAACTGGCTGGGCGAGGTGACCAATCCCCGCCAGATCAAGGGCGGTCTGAAGGAAGCGCTGGAGGGTGCAGATGTGTTCATCGGTGTGTCCCGCCCGGGCATCCTGACCACCGAGCTGTGCAAGACCATGAACAAGGATGCCATCGTCTTTGCCATGGCAAACCCCACCCCGGAGATCATGCCGGATGAAGCCAAGGCGGGCGGCGTGCGGGTGATGGCCACCGGCCGCAGCGACTTCCCCAATCAGGTCAACAACGTGCTGTGCTTCCCCGGCCTGTTCAAGGGCGCGCTCAGCGTCCGCGCACGGGATATCAACAATGAGATGAAGCTGGCTGCTGCCTACGCCATTGCAGACCTCATCACCGATGCCGACCGCAGCGAGGAGAACATCATCCCCGGTGCCTTCGACCCCCGCGTGGCTGAGGCTGTGGCCGCTGCCGTGGCAAAGGCTGCCCGCGAGACCGGTGTGGCACGGTTGTAAGCGGAGGACACAGGCATGAGAACGATCTCCGCACAGAGCATTACAGATACGGTGGCGCGGCTCTGCATCAGGGCCAACACCCAGCTGCCGCAGGACGTGCAGGCCGCGCTGGAAAAGGCGCGGGAAGAAGAGCCGTGGCCGCTGGCAAAGAACACATTAGACCTGCTGTGGTCGAACCTTGGCGCCGCAAAGGAAAAGGACCTGCCCATCTGTCAGGACACCGGCATGGCCTGTGTGTTCGTGGAGCTGGGCACCGAGGTGCACATTGACGGCAGCTTTGAAGCCGCCATTCACGAGGGCGTGCGCCGGGGCTATACCGACGGCTATCTGCGCAAGAGCATCGTGGCCGACCCGCTGCGCCGGGGCAACACCGGCGATAACACCCCGGCGGCCATCACGGTGCATCTGGTGGACGGCGAGGGCTGCCGCATCACGGTAGCGCCCAAGGGCTTTGGCAGCGAGAATATGAGCCGCATCCAGATGCTCAAGCCTGCCGACGGCGTGGAGGGCTTTAAAAAGTTCGTGGTGGATACCGTGCGTCTGGCGGGCTCCAACCCCTGCCCGCCCATCGTGCTGGGGATCGGTGTGGGCGGCAGCTTTGACAAGGTGGCGTATCTTGCCAAAAAGGCGCTGCTGCGCCCGCTGGATATCCCCAACCCCGACCCCTATTACGCCCAGCTGGAGCAGGAGCTGCTTACCGCCATCAATGCACTGGGCATCGGCCCGCAGGGCTTTGGCGGCAAGACTACCTGCCTTGGCCTTGCCATTGAGCAGATGCCCACCCATGTGGCGGGTCTGCCGGTGGCTGTGAACGTTTCCTGTCATGTGACCCGCCGCGCCAGCGCGGAGCTGTAAGGAGGGGAGAAGAATGGAATACAGACTGACGACCCCCTGCACCGCGCAGGATCTGGCCCCGCTGAAAGCGGGAGATACCGTGCTGCTTTCCGGTGTGGTGTACACCGCCCGGGATCAGGCACACAAGCGGATGATGGAAGCGCTGGACAAGGGCGAAACGCTGCCCTTTTCCCTTGAGGGCAGCGCCATCTATTATGTAGGCCCCACCCCGGAGCGCCCGGGCGAGGTCATCGGCTCGGCAGGACCCACCACCAGTGGCCGCATGGACGCCATGAGCCCCCGGCTGCTGGATCTTGGCAACAAGATTATGATCGGTAAGGGCAAGCGGGATGCCGCCGTCAAGGCGGCTGTGGTGCGCAACGGTGCGGTGTATCTGGCTGCGCTGGGCGGTGCCGGTGCGCTGATGGCAAAAAGCGTGCAGACGCTGGAAGTGATCGCATGGCCGGACTTGGGCTGTGAAGCGGTGCGCCGCCTGACCGTGCAGGATATGCCCCTGACCGTGGTGCTGGACGCCCACGGCGGCGACCTGTACGAGGCAGGCCCTGCGGCCTATCTGGCTACGCTGTAAATTGCACCCTTTGCACAAAACAGGGGCGGTGCAAAACCGGCAAAACAGCAGTTCTGTGCAGGAAAATATGGTTAGTTTAACCAAACTTGCTGCGAATTACTTGCATCAACCGCAAAAGTGTGATATCCTTTAACATACGACAGAGGGTACATATACCCTGTCGGAAAAATCCCCCAGAGGGAATAAGGCAGGAGGCCGGACAAACCATGCAGATCCACCAGTCCGCAGAAGATTATCTTGAAACGATCCTGATGCTGAGCCAGCGTATGGGCAAAGTGCGCTCCATTGATGTTGTCAATGAGTTGGGCTTTACCAAAGCCAGCGTGAGCATCGCCATGAAAAAGCTGCGGGAGAACGGCTATATCGCGGTGGACGGCGAAGGCAACCTGACCCTGCTGGAGCCCGGGCTGGAGATCGCTCAGCGCATTTACAGCCGCCACCAGCTGCTGACCCACTTCTTTGTACAGCTGGGCGTGGACGAGCAGACCGCCGCCGAGGACGCCTGCAAGGCAGAGCACATCCTCAGCGAGCAGACGCTGGAAAAGATCCGCGAAAGCGCCCTGCGCAACGACGCCACCCATCCGCAGGCAAAGTAATATGATTTCAAAAGATGCCGGAACGCCGAAAGACGTTCCGGTGTCTTTTTTTGTATGAATTTTTTCGGTTTGTGTTGCATATTTGTTATGGATTTGGTACAATGGGTTTGTGCGAAAAAGGAACGTTGGAAGAGCGAAAAAGGGTCGGGACGGCGCAAAGCCGCCCTAGGGTAAAGGAGAGCGTTGCGGCATGGATGCGATTGCCCATACTCAGGTCAGTGGGTTCTGTCTGGTCACGCTGGCGGTCTTGCTGCGGGCGCAGCAGAAAATGCGGGATAAAAGCCTGCCCGGGCGGTTGTTTACGGCGCTGCTGTGGTTTGCCGGGGCGCTGACGATCGTAGATTATAGCAGTGCGCTGGCGCAGCTGGGCGCGTGGGAGGAGCTGGGCATCCCCTTGACCTACCGGCTGAACGCCGGGGGCAGTATTTTGTTTTATCTGCTGGCGGCGTGTTGCTGCTTGTTGGTGTTTTTGTATGTGGAGGCAGAGCTGGGGCGTACATGGATGGAGGACGGCCGCAGGCTGGCACTCAGCGCCGCACCGGTGACACTGCTTTTGCTGGTGCTGCTGACGGCGCGGGACGAAAACGGCTTTTGCTATCTGGACGCAGAGGGGCTGCGGGGCAGCACCCTGTTCTGGGGGGCGAAGCTGGTGGGGCTTGCCTATCTGGCAGCAGCCTTTCTCCGCTGCAGCTGGACGCTGAGCCACTGGAAGCAGGAAACACCCAAAGAGGAACTGAAAACCCTGCTGCTGCTTGCGCTTGCGCCGGCGGCAGGCTTTTTGCTGCAAGGCTGGCTGCCTGGGCGCGGGCTGCTGTGCTGCGGCATTACGCTGGGGCTGGTGTGCGTGTATGTGCTGGTGCTGCAGACCAAGTTCACGGTGGATACCCTGACCGGCGTCAGCAACCGCATCGTGGCACTGCGCTATCTGGAAAGCGAGCTGCCCTATTACCGCCGCCACCCCAACCGCTCGCTGCATTTCCTCATGATGGACATGGACCATTTCAAGCACATCAACGATGAATACGGCCACTTGGAGGGCGATGCCGCACTGGTGCTGCTGGCGGGCATCCTGAAAAAGGTGTGCGCCAACTATAACGGCGTGCTGGCGCGCTACGGCGGCGATGAATTCTGCATCGCCTGCGGCTGCAACAGCGTGGAGGTGCGCACCCTGATCGCCTCCATCCAGCGGGAGCTGGACGCAGCCAACGCCGCCTCCGGCAAGCCCTATCAGATTGAGATCAGCATCGGCTGCGCCCGCCTTGAGCCGGACATTGCCACCGTGCACGACCTGATCGATAAGGCCGATCAGGAAATGTACCACCTCAAGACCCGCAAGCGCGGCACAGCCCCTGCAGAAAAACAGGGCTAAAAGTTTTAACTGAAAAAAGTGGCCCGGAAACGTCCGCAGACGTATCCGGGCCACAAATTATAATAATGATTTTTATCCTTCTGCCCTTGCATCCCGGGATGGAACGCGGTATTCTTATAGAATAGACTGGAACCGCGACAGCACAGGGGAGGGAGACCACATGGACGCACAGGAGATCCGCGCATTGCTGGGCAAAAGCATCTTTGAGCGGGCACAGAAGTACCGCAAGCGCATCCTGCAAAGCAGCTGCACCACCAACGAGGACGGGGTGCGGCACCTGACAGCACTGGTGCAGGGCAGCGGGCCGGACTGCTATTATACGCAGGTCTGGCTGCGGGAAAACGGCAGCTTTGTCAGCGCCTCCTGCGACTGCCCCTATAACCAGAACGGCGACGGCACCTACTGCAAGCATATCGGTGCGCTGCTGCTGCAGGATGCGGAAAAGAACCCGCCTGCCCCGGAAAAAAAGCCGGAGAGCATCCCCGGGGTGCAGCGGGGCGTGGCAGGCTTGAGCACCGAATCCCGCAAGGACAGTTACAGCGCCGGGCTGGATATGCTGTTCGGCCGCAAGTGGCGGGGCGAGGAGCCGGAGACCGACTATGAGGCCCAGCTGCTGCTGAAGCGCTACCAGCGGGAGGATGCGCAGCCCCAGCCCCAGAACGCCGCCCAGCGCACCGGCTTTGCCCTGCTGGAACCGGAGCTTACGCCGCACAATGGCCGTGTCTGGCTGCGGCTGCGGGTCTCGGACGGCATCGGCGGGCGGCAGTATCTGGTAAAAAGCATCCCGCAGTTTCTGGATGCGATCGAGCAGGGCGAAAGCGTCAGCTACGGGAAATCGCTGGCTTTCGTGCACCGGTGGGACGCCTTTGCCCCGGATGCACAGCAGCTGCTGCGGCTGTTGCGCCGTCAGGTGAGCGCCCGGCAGGAATTTGAAGCCGAGGGCACGGTGCGCTCCGCTTGGGAGAAAGGCCCGGCGGGCGGTCTGCCGCTGACCGGCGAGGGGCTGGATGCCCTTGTGGAGCTTTACGCCGCCGAGGGCGTTGTGGGCGGCTACACCCTTAAAGAGGGACTGCCGGTCATCAGCTTAAAGGTGGAGCGCCGCAAGGGCGGCGTGCAGCTAAGTTGTACCCCCGTGCTCAGCGGGGTAAAGGGACTGGACTATGCCTATCTGCTGGGCGAAACCACCCTCTGGCGGATGCAGCGGGAGGAATGCCGCCGGGTGCTGCCGGTACTGGAGACCTTTGGCGGGCGCAGCCTGTTCTTTACCAGCGCGGATGCCGCCGCTTTTTGCAGCTATGTGCTGCCGGAGCTGGGCAACCGGGTCAACATCGTGGACCCCGACCGGCTGCTGCTGAACCAGATCCCGCTGGAACCGGTGGTGCAGTTTTATCTGGATGCCGACCGGGGGCTTACCGTCACGGCCTACCCGGTCTTTCTGTACGGCGAGGACAGGGTAGCCCCCGGCGAGCCGGTGCCGCCGGATCTTTTGCGGGATGCCCGCACCGAGAACCGGGCAAAGCGGCTGCTGGAAACCTATCTGGAACCCCAGCCCGGCAAGCCGGGGCATTACAGCATTTCCGGGGAGGAGGCGCTTTTCCAGCTGCTGGAAGAGGGCATTCCCGCCCTGCTGGCCATGGGCGAGGTGTACCAGACCGATGCCTTCCGCAACCTGCAGGCCGCCCCGCCCAAGATCTCGGTAGGGGTATCGGTGCACGGCAGTGTGCTGGATTTGGAGGTGGACACCGGCGCCTTCCCGGTGGAGGAGCTGCGGGAGCTTTTGCAGTCCCTGCACCAGAAAAAACGCTACCACCGCCTGCGGGACGGCAGTCTGCTGCGGCTGGACGACAGTCTGGAAGGGCTGGACGAGCTGAACGACACGCTGGAGCTTTCCGGCGCAAAGCTGAAGGACGGCCACGCCGCCCTGCCGCTCTACCGTGCCCCTACGCTGGACTGGGCGCTTTCGGGGCAGAACGGTCTGCGGTTCGACCGGGACGATGCTTTCCGGCGCATCAGCCGCAGCTTCCACGCTGTGCGGGACAGCGAGTATACCCCGCCGCTCTCCCTGCAAAAGACCCTGCGCAAATACCAGCGGGACGGCTACCGCTGGCTGCGCACGCTGGACGGCTACGGCATGGGCGGCATTCTGGCCGATGATATGGGTCTGGGCAAGACCGTGCAGGTGCTCAGCTACCTGCTGGCCATGAAGGAGGGCGGGCAGCAGCTGCCCAGCCTCATCGTCTGCCCGGCGTCGCTGGTGCTGAACTGGCAGGAGGAATGCCAGAAGTTCACCCCGCAGCTGCAAAGTGTTGCCATGGACGGCGATGCCGCCCATCGCGCCGCGCTGGTCGATGGGTGGGCACAGGCGGACATCGTCATCACCAGCTACGATCTGCTGCGCCGGGACGAAAAACTGTATGCCGGGCAAAGCTTTTACGCCTGCATTCTGGACGAAGCGCAGGCCATCAAAAACCACACCACCCAGAAATACAAGGCGGTGTGCCGGGTGAACAGCCGGGTGCGCTTTGCCCTGACCGGCACCCCAGTAGAGAACCGCTTGGGCGAACTGTGGAGCATCTTCTCCTTTTTGATGCCCGGGTATCTGCCCCCCTACAAGACCTTCTGCGCCCGGTTTGAAAAGCCCATCGTGCAGGACGAGGATGCCAACGCTGTGCGGCGGCTGAACCAATTCACCGGGCCCTTTATTCTGCGGCGCATGAAGTCCGAGGTGCTGCGGGAGCTGCCGCCCAAGACCGAAAATGTGCGCCGCGTTGAGCTGGAGACCGAGCAGCGCAAGCTGTATCTGGCAGCGGTGGTGGACGCCCGGGAAAAGCTGCGTGCGGCAAAGCCGGAGGACAAGATGACCGTGTTTGCCGTGCTGATGCGGCTGCGGGAGATCTGCTGCGACCCGCGCCTTGTGGCAGACAACTGGACCGGCAGCAGCGCCAAGCTGGAAGCCTGTCTGGAACTTGTCACCGAGGCGGTGGCGGGCGGGCACCGCATTCTGCTGTTCAGCCAGTTCACCTCCATGCTGGAACTGCTGGCAAAGCGGCTGGACGAAGCCGGGGTGAGCCACTTCACCCTGCAAGGTTCTACCCCCAAGCCGGTGCGCGCCGAGCAGGTGCGCCGGTTCAATCAGGGCGAGGCGGACGTCTTTCTCATCTCGCTGCGGGCGGGCGGCACGGGCCTCAACCTGACCGCCGCCGATATCGTCATCCACTACGACCCGTGGTGGAACCTTGCCGCGCAGAATCAGGCCACCGACCGCGCCTACCGCATCGGTCAGCGCAACCCGGTACAGGTGTACCGGCTGATCGCGCAGGACACCATTGAGGAAAAGATCGTGGAGCTGCAACAGGCCAAGCAGTCGCTGGCCGACACCGTTACCGGCGGGGCAGACGGCGCGATTTTGTCCATGAACCCCGAACAGCTGCTGCAGCTGTTGGGAGAAGAAGCATAAAGGAGTGTATCCATCATGAAGGTTTGGGATCTGCATTGCGATACCCTGTACGAACTGCGCCGCGCCGAAAAGGCGGGCGCACCCAAAAGCTTTTTGCACAACGACCTGCATATCGACCTTGAAAAATTGCAGCAGGGGGATTATCTGCTGCAATGCTTTGCGGCCTATGTGGATCTGGCCGACCCCGCTCCCGGGGCCGACCCGCTGGTAAGCGTGCTGGAGGAGATCGACATCTTCAAGCGGCTCATGGCGGCTTACCCGGAAAAGATCGCCCCGGTGTACACCGCTGCCGACCTTGAGCGCAACCGCGCCGAGGGCAAGTTCAGCGCCATGCTGACGGTGGAAGAGGGCGGCTGTTGCAAGGGCAGTCTGGGCGTGCTGCGGCGGCTGCAGGAACTGGGCGTGCGCATGATGACCCTGACATGGAACTACCCCAACGAGCTGGCAGCCCCCAACGCAAACCCCGGCGGGCCGCTGGTGCCCAACACCGAGACCGGCCTGACCGAGCGGGGCTTTGCCTTTTTGGAGGAGATGGAAAAGCTGCACATCACCGCAGACGTGAGCCACCTTTCCGATAAGGGCTTCTGGGATATCGTAAACCACAGCACCCGTCCCTTTGCGGCAAGCCATTCCAACTGCCGTGCCCTGTCGCCCCACAACCGCAACCTGACCGATGAGATGATCCGCGCACTGGCAGAAAAAGGCGGCATTGCAGGGCTGAACTACTGCGCTTCCTTTGTGGACGCAGACTCGGCACACCCCAAGCTTTGCCGCAGCACGGTGGAGCGGCTGGCAAAGCACGCGGCACACTTCAAGCAGGTGGGCGGCATTGAGGTCATCAGCCTTGGCAGCGATTTTGACGGCATCGGCGGTCAGCACGAGCTGGAAACGGCGGCAGATATGCCGCTGCTGGCCGAGGCGCTGCGCCGCGAGGGCTTTACCGAGGACGAGGTAGAGGCCATCTACTGGCGCAACGCATACCGCTTCTTTAAAAACAATCTGTAATATCAAGTCGAAAAAATGCAAAAATGCCCGGAGATGCCCTGCTGTGTGCGGGTATCCCGGGCTGTGTATTGCCCTGCGAGGGGAGGTTTTATATGGTCTGAGGCGCGCGTCCCCTGAAAAAGAACAAACGACTTGGAAAGATAAGAGGAATTATAACAATGGGTATCACGATCTCGCCGTGGATGATGGCGTTTCTCATGCTGATGACCGGCTTTGCAGGCTTTGTGGATTCGGCAGCCGGCGGCGGCGGGCTGATCAGTCTGCCGGCCTATCTGTTCGCCGGGCTGCCGCCCCACTACACCTATGCCACCAACAAGTTCAGCGCCGCCTGCGGCACCACCTTTGCCACGGCAAACTTTTTTAAAAGCGGCGCAATAAACGTGAAGGTGGGCGTTCTGGCAGCCATCGGCAGCTTTGCGGGCAGTGCGCTGGGCGCGCACATCGTGCTGCTGCTCAGCGATGAGATGCTGCGCACCATGATGTTCATCATCCTGCCGGTGGCGGCGGTCATCATTCTGTGGCAGCGCAACCTGCCGGACGAGAACCGGGACGACGGCACGCTGGACCTGAAAAAGATCTTACTGGCGCTGGCCATCGGTTTGGGCATCGGCCTGTACGACGGCATTATGGGCCCGGGCACCGGCACCTTTGCCATCATTGCCTTTACCACCCTGATGGGCTTTGACCTGCGCACGGCGGGCGGCAACGCCAAGGTGCTCAACCTTGCCAGCAACTATGCCAGCCTTGTAACGTATCTTTCCAGCGGGCTGGTGGTGTTCTCCATCGGCATCCCCTGTGCCATCAGCGGCATTGTGGGCAACCTGCTGGGCTCCCACTTCGCCCTCAAGAACGGCGCAAAGTTCATCCGCCCCATGATGCTTGTGGTGCTGGTGCTCCTGCTGGGCAAGATCGTCTCGGACGCGGTGCTGTAATGAACGGATCTTCGGCAAAAAGAAATTGACGTTTGCGGGAAAATGGACTATAATAGGGCCGGAGACCCACAAGAAAACGAGCACTGAGGATGATGTTATGAAGATCCGCTACTCGAAGAACGCCATGAAGTTCCTGAACAAGCTGGACAAAAAGTCCGTGCTTCGCATCGTTGCAGGCATTGAGGGGCTGACCCTGAAACCGCCGGCGGGTGATATCAAGGTGATGCAGGGACTGAAGGATGGAACGATGCGGCTTCGGGTCGGAAGCTGGCGCGTGCTTTACCGGTACGGTGAGGAAAACGCGCTGGAAATTCTGTTGGTGCTGGATATCGGGAATCGTGGCGATATCTATAAATAAGGAGGTGGCAGGATGTCTGAAATTGCAATGAATGCAGCACACATGATCGATATGCTGCCGGACCCGGACAAGAACCTTGCCTACGAGCTGATCAAAAAGCTGGTACTGGCATGGGACCCGGATTTCACCAAGCTGACCACAGAGGAAGCAAAGCAGCTGGAGGAAGCGAAGGACAGCGGCTTTGTGGATGCCGAAGAAATTGACTGGTCGAAGATCGGACACGAATAAACCAACAAAAAAGAGGAACTGCCGGGTGCTGGGTATTCGTAAAACAGTTTTCGAGAAATGACACGGCAACTGCCTGTCAGGATTGGTTACGAGTACCCGGCTAGGCCGAGGAAGCATCAAGTCCCATGTCCGCACCGTCAAGGT
>OGJX01001964.1_pt1 | contig 10154 bp, 10 predicted proteins | sample 1572381 | NCBI WGS metagenome assembly OGJX01 (sample SAMEA2582085, study PRJEB24529) | metagenome | biome: Human gut stool | place: China | collected 2011
TCCGCAGCTGGCCGTTGTCCAGCAGCATGATGTTCTGGGGCTTGATGTCCCGGTGCACCACACCGTTGGCGTGGGCGTGCTCCAGCGCCTTGAGGATCTGGGAAATAAAGTGCACAGTCTCCCGGCTGGTGAGTTTGCCGCCCCGCTCGTTGAGGTATTCCCGCAGGGTCATACCGTCCACATATTCCATAACGATATACTGCAGCTGGTCGTTGACCGAAACGTCGTATACCTTGACGATGTTGGGGTGGTTGAGCAGCGAAATGGCCTTGGATTCGTTCTTGAACCGGCGCACAAGCTCCGGGTCGTGGGTGTACTCCTGCCGGAGCACCTTCACCGCCACCACAGTACCGGCGGGCACCGGGCCGTTGCGGCCCAGCATAACCGCCTTGTACACGTTGGCCATGCCGCCGGAGCCGATGAGTTCCTTGACTTCATACAGCCCATCCAGCTTTTTGCCGATCAGGTTATCCATGGTGCACCTCCAGCGGCTCCACGCCCAGCAGCAAGGCCGTGATGTTGTCCTTGCCGCCGTTCTCGTTGGCGGCCCGGATCAGCAGATCCGGCAGGTCGTAGAAGCTGCCGGTACGCAGCAGCTGTTCCAGCTGAGGCCGGGGTACCGCGTTGGTCAGGCCGTCGGAGCACAGCAGCAGAATGTCGCCCGGATGCACAGCCACACTGGTGAACTCCGGGTCCAGGCGGTAATCCACGCCCAGCGCCCGGGTGATGATGTTCTTCTGGGGGTGATGCTCGGCTTCCTCCACGGTGATGGTGCCACAGTCCACCAGCTCCTGCACATAGGAGTGATCATGGGTGAGCTGCGCGAGGCTGCCGTCCCGGAACAGATAGGCACGGGAGTCGCCTGCGTGGCACAGATAGGCTTTGCCGGAGCGCACCAGTGCGCACACCGCCGTGGTGCCCATACCGGCCAGAGACTCTTCCCGGATGGACTTCTGGAACACAAAGCGGTTGGCGCTGACCAGCGTCCGTTTGAGAAAGAGCTCTTCCTCTCCGGGCAGACACTTGTTGTAGTGCTCCTGAAAACAGCGCTCGATCACATCGCATGCGCTCTGGGATGCTTCCCTGCCGCCGCGTGCGCCGCCCATGCCGTCGCACACCAGGGCCCAAGCCGCATCCCCGGGCAGCTGCCCAGCACGGTAATCGTCCTGATTGTCCTGCCGGACAAGCCCGACGTCCGTTTTTCCTGCAAGTTTCATAGGCTTCTCCCTCTGTTATGCCTTCCCGTTCATTTCATCGCGGCGCAGCTGGCCGCAGGCGGCGCTGATCTCGCTGCCCAGACGGCGGCGGACCGTAGCGTTGACGCCCAGACTTTCCAGCTTCTGCTGGAAACGGCGCACATTGGCCGCATCGGTCGCGGAGTAGGGGCTGCCGTCCACGGGGTTGATGGGAATCAGGTTGACGTGAGCACCCATGCCGCGGATCAGGTCCGCCAGCTGCTTTGCACAGGCGTCGGAGTCGTTGACGCCGCGCACCATGGAGTATTCAAAGCTGACGCGGCGTCCGGTGGTGTCCTGATAGCGGCGCACGGTCTGGATCAGCTGCTCCACCGGGTAAGCGTCGTTGACCGGCATCATGCTGCTGCGGATCTGGTTGTTGGGGGCGTGCAGCGACACCGACAGGGTGAGCTGCAGCTTCTTTTCGGCCAGCATGTCGATCTTGGGCACCAGGCCGCAGGTAGACAGGCTGATGTTGCGCATGCCGATGTTGACGCCCTCCGGCGAGGTGATGTTTTCCAGAAAACGCATCACTTCGTCAAAATTGTCCAGTGGCTCGCCGATGCCCATGAGCACGATGTGGGAAATGCGCTCCCCGATGTCCTTCTGGGCGGTGTAGATCTCGGAGCAGATCTCACCGGCTTCCAGGTTGCGCACACGCCCGGCCTGGGTGGATGCGCAGAAGCGGCAGCCCATGCGGCAGCCTACCTGAGTGGACACGCACACCGTGTTGCCGTAGTGGTAGCGCATGACCACCGTTTCGATGCAGTTGCCGTCGGCCATGCGCAGCAGATACTTCACGGTGCCGTCCTTTGCTTCCTGACGGCGCTCGATCTGCGGGGCAGCGATGTAGAAGGCTTCTTCCAGCTTGGCCAGCAGGGTCTTGGGCTGGTCGGTCATGGCCGAAAATTCGGTGACCAGCTTCTGGTGCACCCAGTGGAAGATCTGCTTGGCCCGGAAGCCCGGCTGCCCCAGCGCCTTGAGCTCAGCGGAAAGCTCCGCCAGCGTCAGCGAAGAAATACAGCGTTTTTGTTCCATTGTGTTCTCCTATTGATCAATACGAACCAGTACACGGCGGCATTGCACCTCTCAGCGCGTTTTTTGCAGCGCACAGAGGAAAAAGCCGTCCATGCCGGTGCGGGTGGGCACCGAGAGCGCCCCATATTCGGTTACCGTCATGCCTGCCGGGAAGGCCACGGCAGGCTTTGCCACGCAGAACTCCGGGTGCCGCTGCAGGAATGCGCGGATCTGCAGTTGATTTTCTTCCGGCTCGATGGTGCAGGTGGAGTAGACCAGCCGCCCGCCAGCCTTGAGCAGCCGGGCCGCTGTATCCAGAATGGCCGCCTGGGTGGCCAATAATTCAGCCTGCCGGGCCGAGTCCAGCTTTTTATAGCGCAGATCCGGCTTTTTTGCCAGAATGCCCAGACCGCTGCAGGGCACATCCGCCAGAATGCGGTCGGCCTGCGGCAGGGCCGGGTTTGTCTGCGTTGCGTCATTGCACAGGGTTTTCACGTTGGTAAAGCCCATCCGTTCCACGGCGGTGCGGATGAGCTGTACGCGGTTCTCCGCCGCGTCGCAGCTGTACAGCGTGCCGGTGTTCTGCATTTCCTCGGCCAGCAGCAGGGTCTTGCCGCCGGGCGCGGCGCACAGGTCCAGCACGGTCTCACCGGGTTTTGCCTCCACACAAAGGGCCGCCAGCTGGCTGGCCTGCCCTTCCACATGGTAATATCCCTGCCGGAACAGTTCCTGGTCGGCGGGGCTGCCCTCGAACCGGGCCAGCACACTGCCGGGCACTACGCCCTGCCGCACCTCCCGCACACCGAGTGCAGTGAGCTTTTCGCACAGCGCAGCGGCGTCCGCTTTGAGCGGGTTTGCCCGCAGGCTGGTCAGGCCGCCGTCTGCCTTGTAGGTGAGGATGTCCACTGCTTCGTCCGGGTAGTTCTTGTGCAGGAATTCTGCCACATCCCGCCCGGCCGAGCCCAGCACCATCAGGCGCTCTATGTCATCCCTGAACACTGCCGTGTCCAGATCATAGGTACAGGCGCGGCGCAGCACAGCGTTGACCAGACCGGATGCACTGGATTTTTTAAAGCTCCGGGTCAGCTTGACCGCCTCATTGACGGCAGCCGACACCGGCACCTGCATATAGCGGGCCTGTGCCAGCGCAGCACGCAAGATCTCGCGCACCGGGGCATCCAGCTTTGCCAGACCCTTGGGCAGAAACTGTTCCAGAATATAGTCCAGTGTGCCCCGGTGTTCCAGCACTGTGTAAAAAATGGCACTGGCAAAGGCCTTGTCGCGGCCTTCCAGCTTCTGGCGCTTGAGTTCGGCGTCCAGGATCAGGTTGGAAAAGCCGTCCTGCTCCTGCCGCACCAGCGCGGCGACCGCTGCCGCCCGCGGATTGGCCGCCATCAGAGGACGTCCCCCGTTTTCAGGCGCAGACCGGCCGCAAAGGAGGTGCCATCCATGGGCTTTTTGCCTTCCGGCACCACCTGCAGCAGCTGGATGCCGCCGTCCGCACAGGCCACGGTGAGGGGCTTTGTTGCCAGCACGGTGCCCGGGGCTTCCCCCTGAGAGGCGACCGCACGGCACTCCATCACCTTGACCTTTTTGCCGCCGGAGGTCACGAACCAGGCGCAGGGCCAGGGGTTCATGCCGCGCACCCAGTTGTGGATGTGGGCGGCGGACTCGGTCAGGCGGAACTCCGCCATTTCCTTGTTCAGCATCGGGGCCAGCGTAGCGTTTGCATGGTCCTGGGGCTGCGGCGTCAGGGTCCCGGCAGCAATGGCCGGAACCACCTCGCACAGCACGCGGGCACCCACGGCCGTCACCCGGTCGAACAGCTCGCCGCTGGTCTCCTCCGGGCCGATGGCGATCTTCTCGCAGCGCAGTACGTCGCCGGTGTCCAGACCTTCGTCCATCTGCATGATGGACACACCGGTCTCGGCATCACCGTTCAGCACCGACCACTGCACCGGAGCACTGCCGCGGTACTTCGGCAGCAGCGAGACGTGCAGGTTGATGCAGCCGTACTTCGGCAGCTCCAGCACCGACTTGGGCAGGATGCAGCCGTAAGCCACCACCACGATCAGTTCCGGGGCAAGGGCACGGATGTTGGCATCCTCGCTGCCGTCCCGCAGGGTGCGGGGCTGGAATACCGGGGTGCCGTGCTCCAGTGCCACTTCCTTGACCGGCGGGGCCGTGAGCACCTGCTTGCGGCCCACGGGCTTGTCGCGCCGGGTGTATACCGCGCAGATGTCATGCCCGGCGGAATACAGGACTTTCAGGCACTCGGCGGCAATGTCCGGCGTGCCCATGAACAGAATGCGCATCAATTGTTTCCTTTCGCTTCACGGGCGGCTTTCTTGCCCTCTTCGGTGTCCTCGTAGAAATATTCGCTGGACTGCATGATGGTGATGCCGTCCAGATGGTCGTTCTCATGCTGGATGCAGCGGGCCAGCAGGTCCTCGGCTTCCAGTTCAAACCAGTTGCCGTGGCGGTCCTGTGCACGCACCTTGACGGCGGCGGGACGGGTCACCGCACCGTTGTGCCCCGGGAAGGACAGGCAGCCCTCATAGGCGGTCTCCTCATCCTCAGACACCGCGAGGATCTCGGGGTTCACAAAGTCGATGAACTTGTACTCGTAATCCTCCGGGATCTCCTCCGGTGCGTCGGTGGTGTCCCACACCACGAACAGGCGGCGCAGTATGCCCACCTGGGGGCCGGCCAGACCCACGCCGTCGGCGGCGATCATGGTCTCACGCATATCGTCCAGCAGGGTGGCCAGACGATCGTCAAAGTTGGTAACGGGGCGGCAGACCTTGTTCAGGATGGGGTCGCCTTCTTTTACAATGTTGCGGATTGCCATAAATGGTACCTCCAAAAATTATCAGATATCACCGTCCGAATGCAGGTCCACCACAACGGTGGCCTTGGACGGAAGTTTTTCCTGTTCATAACAGTCCAGCGTACTGCGCACAAGGTCGCGGAAGCGTCGGTCGTTGCGGCACTTGACGGTGAGCTTGTAGCGGTAGCTGTCGTTGATCTTTTCAATGCTGCCCGGCGTAGGGCCCAGCACCCGCAAAGGCAGGTCGGGCTGTTTTGCCGCCTGCTGCCCCAGCAATGCCGAGAATCGGGCGGCGGCCCGAGCCACTTCGATTTCCTTTGGCCCGGCAAAGCCGATGACACACAGCCCGCAGAAGGGCGGGTACAGGCCCAGTTTCCGGTACGCGATCTCCTGCTCGAAAAAGGCGTCGTAGTCCTGTGCGGCGGCAAGGTTGAGCACCGGGTTGTCGGGGTCGGTGGTCTGGATGATGGCAAAGCCGGGGTCCTTTGCACGGCCGCTGCGGCCCACCACCTGCGTGATGAGGCTGAACACGTTCTCGTAGGCGCGGAAGCCCTGTGCGAACAGCAGCGAGTCGATGCCCAGCACGCCCACAAGGGTCACGTCCTCAAAATCGAGGCCCTTGGCCACCATCTGGGTGCCCACCATGATGTCGTACTCGTGGTTTGCAAACTTTGCCAGCAGTTTTTCGTGAGCGTCCTTGGCGGCGGTGGAGTCCTGATCCATGCGCAGCACCCGTGCTTCCGGAAACAGCTTTGCCAGCTCTTCCTCAGCTTTCTGGGTGCCGAAGCCCCGGTATTGCAGCTTGCCGCCGCAAGTCGGGCAGACCGTGGGCGGCGGGTCCATCTGGCTGCCGCAGTAGTGGCACAGCAGCTTGTGGGCTGACTTATGATACACCATGGGCACGCTGCACTTGGGGCATTTCAGTACCTCGCGGCAGTCCTCGCACTGGGCCATGGTCTGGTAGCCCCGGCGGTTCAAGAGCAAAATGGTCTGCTTTTTCGCCTCCAGATTGCGGCGGATGGCATCTTCCAGTGCAAGGCTGATCTCCCGCGGGTTGCCGGAGGCCAGCTCGGCCCGCATATCCACGATCTGCACCGTGGGCAGCGGATTGCCGCCGTAACGCTGGGTAAGCCGTACCAGCTGGGTGCGGCCGTTCCGGGCCGCGTAAAAGCTCTCGGTGCTGGGGGTGGCGCTGGCCAGCAGCAACAGGGCGCCATTCTCGGCGGCACGTTGCCGGGCCACTTCATGGGCGGAGTAGCGGGGCGCCGACTCGGAACGGTAGGTATGTTCCTGCTCCTCGTCCACGATGATCAGGCCGATGTTTTCCAGCGGCGAGAAGATCGCGCTGCGGGTGCCCACCACGATGTCGGCACCGCCGTCCTGGATCATCTGCCATTGCAGCAGACGTTCGGTGTGGTTGAGGGCCGAATGCTGCACCGCCACCCGACGGCCAAACTGCCGCTTGAGCCGCAGGATCATCTGCGGTGTCAGGCTGATCTCCGGCACCAGCACCAGCGCACGTTTGCCCAGCTCCAGACACCGGGCAATGAGCTTTAAGAATACCAGCGTTTTGCCGCTGCCGGTCACGCCATACAGCAGGGCCGAATGCGGGACGGCGTCCTCCAGCTTCGGCAGCAGCGCGTCATAAGCGGCCTGCTGCTCCTGCGTGAGCACAATGGGCTCATTCTGCAACGGGATGGAGGCATACAGGTCGATGGATTTGTTCACCTTGGTGCATTCCAGCACGCCTTTGGTACAGAGATTGTCCAGTACGGCGCGGCTGATGCCCTTTTCTTCCAGCTCCGTCAAGGTGCGGGGGCCGCCGCCCAGCAGGGCCACGGCCGCCAGCTGTTTGGCGGTGGGCTTTGGCTTTTGCGGCAGGGTACCGGCCAACCGGTAGGAATTTTCTGTATGACGGACCAGCTGCTTTTGCAGCACGGGCGTGACCCCATCGGCCGCCACGGTGGGCTTGTACTGTGCCCCGTAGGGGATGACCGCCTTGACCGCCTCGTAATAGGTGCAGAAGGTGCGCTCCTTCAGAAAGTGCACCAGCCGCAGCAGCTCCGGGGTCAGACAGGCCGACGCCGGGGCTACGTCGAACAGGAACTTGAGCTTGGAATGTTCCGGCTCGGCGTCACAGGCCAGCACCACCCCCATGCGGGCGCGGCTGCCCCGGCCAAAGGGCACCAGCACCATGCTGCCCAGACGCACCTTGTCCTGATGCTCCGGCAAAACGGCATAGGTGTACAGTTTATCAAAATGGAAGGTCGCGTTGCTTACGGCAACACCCACCGTTTTTGGCATGGGCACGGGCTCCTTTGCGGTTTGATTTACTGTGCGATCCCGGCGCGGCGGCAGATGACCTGATACAGCTCTTCTGCGCAGGATGCTACCTCGTTGTTGACCAGCTTGAGGGTGAACTTATCCTGCTCGGCCAGCTCGCTCTGGGCCGTGGCCAGACGCTCGCGGATGCTTTCTTCGGTCTCGGTTCCGCGGCCACGCAGGCGGTGTTCCAGTTCTTCCACCGACGGCGGCAGCAGGAACACCGTGGTAGCACCCGGGAACATCCGGCGGATGTTGGCAGCGCCGTGCACGTCGATGACCAGAACCACCAGTTTGCCGGCTTCCAGACGCTTGTCCACTTCCTCGCGCAGGGTGCCGTAGTAGTTGCCGTTGTAGAAGTTGTATTCCACCACCTGATCGGTGTCGATCAGGTGGTGGAACTGCTCCTGGGTGCGGTAGTAGTAATCCACACCTTCCTGCTCCCCGGGGCGGGGGCTGCGGGTGGTGGCAGACACGGTTTTTTCGATCTCCGGATGGGCTTCGCGCAGTGCCTTGACCACGCTGTCCTTACCGGTGCCGGCGGCACCGGACACAACAAACAGAAATTTATCCTTCTCCATGGGTCTGTTCCTCCTCTGTTGTTCCCTTGCTCTCCTGCCCGGCCGCACGGTTTGCCACCGTTTCCGGCTGAAGGGCCGAGAGCACCACATGATCGGAATCCATGATGAGCACGGCACGGGTGCTGCGCCCATAGGAAGCGTCGATCAGCATGCCGCGCTCCCGCGCTTCCTTGACAAGACGCTTGACCGGCGCAGAATCCGGGCTGACCACTGCTACGACCCGGCCCGCGCTGACCATATTGCCAAACCCGATGTTGATCAGCTTCATTGTATTCCTCCGAAAAACGTCTGGATCACTCCAGGTTCTGGATCTGCTCGCGGATCTTCTCGATCTCCGCCTTCATATCCACCACGATGCGGGTGATGTCCAGATCCTGACACTTGGAACCGATGGTATTCGTTTCGCGGTTCAGCTCCTGCGTCAGGAAGTCCAGCTTGCGGCCTACCGGTTCATTCAGCTGCAGGATCCCGCGGTACTGCGAGATGTGGCTGCGCAGGCGGACAGTCTCCTCATCCACGGCAGTCTTATCGCCAAAGATGGCGGCCTCGGTCAGCACGCGGGCATCGTCAATGTCGCGGTCCTCCAGAATGACCTTGAGCTTTTCGTACAGGCGGTTGGTATAGGCCTCCACCCGGCCTGCGCTCAGGGTCTCCACCTTGCCGACGCATTCCTCCAGGAAGTTCAGGCGGTTTTCCACATCGGCCTTCATCTTGGCCCCCTCGGCAGCACGCATCTCCACAAAGCGGTCCAGTGCCTGGGCCGTGACGGCAGACACATCTTCCCACAGCTGCTCTTCGTCCACATCGGCGTGGCGGGTGGCCAGCACATCCGGGAAGCGGGTCAGGACAGCGGCAGAAATGTCATTCTTGACCCCCAGCTGCTCCGAAAGATCCCGCATGGCCTGCTGATAGCTGCGGGCCAGCTCCATGTTCACGGTGACCACCGTATCGGCGGCATCCACGTTCTGGATGGTCATGCTCAGCTCCACCTTGCCGCGGGTGATGCGCTCGTTCAGCTGCTTTTTCAGGCGGCTGTCCAGATAGCTGCAGGTGCGCGGCATCCGGGAAGAATACTCAAAGTACCGGGAATTGACGCTGCGCAGCTCCACCGTGATCTCGCGGCCATTGCGCACAGCAGTTCCCCGGCCAAAACCGGTCATGCTCAAAATCATGCTTTTTTCCTCGTATTCCAAAGGGTTTTCTGCGGACATTCTTCGTATATGTATCCGCTTTGGGGCACACAGACCCATGTTACGATACATATACTATATATTTTACTCTGCCGCCCCTTTTTTTGCAAGCAATGCGGCGAAAAAAATCTATTTTACCCCCTTGACAAGGGGCAGGAACAGCGCTATACTATGCATTGTGAACAGTGTTCATGTTGAGGAGGTGGTCATACGAATCCGATGGCAACGTCCAAGGAGGAGATCCTGAAAACGAGCCGGGTCCTCATCCAGCAGAATGGATGGGAGGCGGTCAACATCCGTGCCGTGGCAGCAGCCTGCGGGGTATCCGTGGGGTGCATCTACAACTACTTCGGTTCCAAGACCGAACTGGTGAGCGCGGCGGTGGAAAGCATCTGGAGCGATATCTTCCGCCACCCGGACGACCCGGCGGTGTTTGAGGATACCCTGTCCTGCATCCGCTGGATGTACCGGCAGCTGGAGTATGGCTCTGCGCAGTACCCCGGTTTCTTCACCCACCACGCGCTTGGCTTTGTGCGGCAGGATACCGCCGATGGCAAGCAGCAGATGCGGCAGACCTGGCAGCACATCCTGGATGCGCTGACCATGGTGCTGACCAGGGACAAAAAGATCCGGCCAGACGCATTTACTGAGGAGTTCAGCCGCCAGAAATTTGCGGGCATCCTGTTCTCCCTCATGCTTTCTGCCGTGGTGCAGCAGGATTTTGACCCCACAGCGGTATTGGAGATCATCCGCAGGACCATTTATGAAGTGTAAAAAACATCCCACAGTCTTGTGGGAGTTTTTTACGGCCAAAAGTGAACATCGTTCACAAAAGGAGCAATATTTTTATGAGAGCAATCATTGAGACCGTTTTCGACATCTTCTATCTGGTCACCGTGCTGACCGTGGGCATCCGCATGATCCGCGGCAGCAAGGCTGGCACCCAGTTCCGCCTGTTCGGCCTGATGGCCGTGGTGCT
>OGJX01001966.1_pt1 | contig 10128 bp, 5 predicted proteins | sample 1572381 | NCBI WGS metagenome assembly OGJX01 (sample SAMEA2582085, study PRJEB24529) | metagenome | biome: Human gut stool | place: China | collected 2011
TTGAATTAGCATTGGCAAAACTGCCTGTTTTGGGTTAGAATAGATTATGTTATTATTTTTTTTCACAAATTAATTATAACAGAAAGAAAGACCTTGGGTTCATTATAAACTCTTGGTCTTTCTTTTTTTTCGGGACTATTCTTTTTTCACAGCCCCATTCGGATGCTGATGCATGATCCTGGCAATTTTTGTAATGATTCAAAATAAAATCACAGGTTTGCTTAGGAAGCAGTTTATCGTTTTAAATGTAGGAAACCAGCTCATCCATGCCAATGCGCATATCTTTATGACGCTCTGCGGATGCATCCGGTTCATCACTGTATCCGAGAGCTAAGATATTGACCGGTTCTAAGTTTTCCGGAAGGTTCAGTTCTTCTTTTAATATGTCTGGGTTAAAGTAGCAAATCCAGACACTGCCAAGACCAAGCTCGGTTGCCTCAAGCATCATATGGTCGGTCAGGATCGAGGCATCGATGTCGGTTGTGATCTTGCCGTCAAACGGACGCTTCCAGGCTTTTGTCTTATTGGCACAGACGACAATGGCAGCTGGTGCCTGATAAATATTTGCTGCTTTTCCGACTTTTTCCAGTCCTTCTTTGCTTTTTACGACTATAAGGCGTACCGGCTGCATGTTCGCGGCGGTCGGTGCTACGTGGGCAGCCTCTAAGATTTTATCCAGTTTTTCCTGTTCAATTTCTTTTCCTGTGTACTTTCGTACAGAATGTCTCTTTTTTGCAATCTCTAATAATTCCATGATAATCTCCATTCTTGAGCTGTTTTTTGCGCATCTTGAGTTTGTGTGTAAGCACGGATCTTGCGTGTGAAAAATCTTATTTTTCACGCTAATCCTCCATGCTTGAGCTGATTTTTGCACATAATTGAATTTCATGCGGTTTCGCTGGGATAATCCTGTTTATTTCGGATTCTATCTTGTGTTTCTGAACGTTCATGTCTATAATTATATGGAAATGCAGAATATAAGCAAGTATGCACTTTTTTGATATATACTTCCGAAAAAGTAAGTAAGGAGAAATAGATCTATGAATAAGGAATTTAACTGTCCGGTGGAGGCGACGATCTCCCTGATCGGCGGCAAATACAAGTCGGTCATTTTGTTTCATCTGATGGGAAAAACGCTCCGCTACAGTGAACTTCATAAAAAGATACCGAAAGCCACCGATAAAATGCTCGCACAGCAACTTCGGGAACTGGAAAAAGACGGACTTATCAAAAGAACCGTCTATCCGGTTGTCCCGCCCAAAACAGAGTACAACCTGACGGAGTTTGGAGAGAGCCTGTCACCGATCCTAAATGCCATGTGTAACTGGGGAGAGTCCTATCTGAACATTCCGAGTCAGTGTGTGGAAGAGTTGTGAGGCGGAAAGGTTTGAGGGACAAGTGAAAAGCAGGAATACTGTGTCTTGGTGCAGAGCGGGGAACAGAGCACGATGAGAGATTGAGGATTGTGCGCAGGATTTGTGCTTGTGCGTAAACATGAGGTGTCAATGAAAGTGTTGTTTTTATTGAAAAGAATGGAGGATTGAAATGGCAGATAAAAATGCAATGAAAAATAAAAGTGCAATGAGGAACAAAAGTAAAGTTAAAAATAAAGACATAGCGAAAAATAAAGCTGCAGGCAAGAAAAAGTATGCAGTTGATAAAACAATGAAGCAGGAGGCAGAAAAACGAACCGCCGGAAAAATGGGAAAGAAAAAATATGCGGTTGATAAAACAGTGAAGCAGGAAGCAGAAAAGCGAACCATCGGAAAAATGGAAAAGAAGTATGCAGTGACTAAAGCATTTAAAGAAAAAACGGATCATGGAAAATCGGTAAAAGAGAAAAAAGTATCAGGAAAAAACACGTCGGAAAAAATGATCACGAAGAAGCAGAACGCAGACATGTGCCAGTATGCAAAAAAATGCGGTGGCTGCGATTATCAGGGACTTTCCTATGAAAAACAGCTCAAAGAAAAGCAGGAATATGTCAGAAAAAATGTCGGTGGATTTTGCAGAGTACTGCCGATCATCGGAATGGAAAATCCGTATCATTACCGCAACAAAGTGCATGTGGTATTTGACATAGCAAAAGGTGGGACAGTTATCTCCGGTGTATACAAAGCAGGAACGCATGATGTGGTAAACATTGATTCCTGCCGCATTGAAGATGAAACAGCGGACGCGATCATCCGTGATATCAGAGGACTTTTACGTTCTTTTAAAATCAAGACTTATGATGAGGATACCGGATATGGTCTGCTGCGTCATGTACTGGTGCGTCGCGGTTTTCACAGCGGAGAAGTGATGGTAGTATTAGTGCTCGGATCTCCGATCCTTCCGTCCAAGAATAATTTTGTCAAGGCACTGCGTAAACTTCACCCGGAGATCACAACGGTTGTTCTTAATGTCAATGACAAAAAGACCAGTATGGTTTTAGGAGAAAAAGAGACAGTTATTTACGGAAAAGGCTATATTGAGGACACACTTTGTGGATGTACATTCCGTATTTCCCCGAAATCTTTTTATCAGGTCAATCCGGTGCAGACAGAGATACTTTATACCAAAGCAATCGAATATGCCGGACTGACAGGAAAAGAGCGGATCGTGGATGCTTACTGCGGTATTGGAACGATTGGTCTTATCGCAGCGTCAAAAGCCAAAGAAGTCATCAGTGTAGAATTAAACCGTGATGCAGTGAAAGATGCCGTGACCAATGCAAAACGCAATGACATCAAAAATGTCCAGTTTTACAATGCCGATGCAGGACAGTTTATGGTGGAGATGGCGGAATACCGTGCCGATCAGAAAAAAAATCAGGTGCCGGATGCCACAAAATCGGGAAAAAAGGCAACACCGGATGGCAATGTGGATGTCGTATTCATGGACCCGCCAAGAGCAGGAAGTGACGAGGCATTTTTATCTTCGGTTGTCCGTCTTGCACCGAAACGCGTGGTGTATATTTCGTGTAACCCGGAGACACTTGCAAGGGATTTAAAGTATCTGACGAAACATGGGTATCAGGCAAAGGAGTGTCAGCCGGTGGATCTTTTTCCGTGGACGAAACATGTTGAAACGGTAGTTCTTTTGTCCCAACAAAAGCTGGATGACACCATAGAGATCGACCTGGACCTGGATGAGCTGGATGCCACCAGTGCCGAGTTGAAAGCAACCTATCAGGAAATCAAAGATTATGTGCTGAAAGAATTTGGCTTGAAGGTTTCAAGTTTATATATTTCTCAGGTAAAACGCAAATGTGGAATTGAAGTGGGAGAAAACTATAATCTTCCAAAATCAGAAAATGCAAGAGTTCCACAATGCCCGAAAGAGAAAGAAGATGCTATCAAGGCTGCCCTGAAATATTTTGCGAGGATCTAAGGACATCGCTGATTTCAAGGAGGAATAACACATGAAAAGCACATTTGAAAAAATGGGTGGAACCTACACACTTGGCGCAGACGGAATTTACTATCCGAATCTTGTCAGTACAAATGAAGAACCGCATTATGGGAAATACGGAATGTTGCGGAAAACATATCTGAAAGAGCATCGTCCGGCAATGTATTCACTGTATATGTTGGAAGACAGATTGACAGAACATCTGAATGCGGTGGACGATGAAGTGCAGGAGAGAATGGATATTCTGGTGCGTCAGATGATGGAGAGGCAGGGCATTACAGAAGAATTGAAAGCTTGTGATCAGATGGAATGGGTCAGAGCGGTAAATAATATCCGAAATGCAGCAGAAGAGATTGTGTTAAAAGAATTAGTGTATATTTAAAGCGTGGAAAGCTCCTTCGGGAGCTTTTCAGTGTTTGTAAGAGCTTATATAGAAAATGGGGTAAGAAGATGGTATGATATTGATAATAAGGGAAGAATTGAAAAGTTAATTTACTTAGTGTTAAGGTGAGGAGGTCATTAAATGCAGAGTCCAATCCATGAAGGATATGAATATCAGGATTATTTTACTGTTTCGATAATCCTACAACTAATGCTTAAACAGACAGATGCTGAAATAATTATTGATCGTAAGGATTTTAGTGGAGATAAATTTGATGATCTAAAGGTGAAGACACCTAATGGTACTACTGAATTTCAGATTAAGTATTCTGATGATGAATATTCCCATAAACTTGCTAAAGATGACTTCGCAAATGGAAATGGACATGATACGGCATTATGCGATCTTTTTGCTTCTTGGAAAACGAGAAAAGAATCTGAAAATGATACTCAGATAAAATTGTGCCTTGCGTGGAATAGGCCCGATGATGATGATCCGATTGTAGAGTTTTTGAAACCTATTCAAGAACAGGCTTTGCCTTTTTCAATTGTTGCATATTCGTTTGATGGCGAGGGGTTTTGGCCAGTGGGAAATCTACCGCCAAAAACATGGAGAAAGTTTAATTTGGCGGTTAAGTCAGGGCTCATCGATAGAGAAGCCTTTTTATCATTTTGCAATGAACTTACGATTATTCTGGAAATGCCAAAGGCAAGTCTTGATTTAAAAAATCCTGGCGGAATAGAAAATGTAATTATTCGGCAAGCTGAGAAATTGGGCGTAGGAATATATCCAAATGATAATCTAAACTTAGAAGAAGTTATTTATAAGCTTGCTACGGAAGTGAAGCGTTCCAGAGCGATGGGGAATAGACTTTATATCAATACGTTAATGGGACGCCTTGGATTTATAAGGGATTATGGGAAATTCGACCAGAGATTTCCGGTAGATTCAGCGCATAAGGTTATGCTTGACGATGAGATTGAAAGTCTGCACAGAGCAATTCGTGATTCAAAACGTGTTATTATTACTGGTAATCCTGGTTCTGGAAAGTCTTGGCTTGTCGATGAATACATAGATAAACTTGAGAATGATGACAGTAAAGTTATTCATTATAATTGCTTTCAGTCATTGCAGGACACAAATAGTCTAGAGAGAATACGTGTAACTTCTTTATATGGTAATCTAGTTTCACAGATTGTGGAACAATATCCAGAATTAGTAGAGCATAAGAATACAATGTTGGGTGCTGATAAAGCAGAGCTTGAAAATCTGCTTCGACTTATTGGAGGGGAATTTTATTTAGTAGTAGATGGTCTAGATCATATCTCCAGAGAATATGATCTGCATAAAGATCTTATTTCACGTTCAGAAACTGAAATTATTTCGGAATTGTTGGAAATTCATTTTCCTGATAACTGCTATGTCACAATAGCATCGCAACCAATAGACGCACTGGATGAATTCAAAGCCAATAGTTACTGTATATTTAAAATTGAACCATGGGGTATTAAGCAAGTGAAATCCTTGATGGCGACCTTTCAGATTGCTGATGATACTATTAAAGGAGATGATTCATCAATAAGTGAATATCTACTTAAGAAATCTCAGGGAAATGCGCTTTACCTCAATTATATCTTGCGTCAGTTACGAAACTCAAATGTAAATAAAGAATTAATTGACGGAATACCAGATTACGATATCAGTTTATCTGAGTATTATTCCTATTTGTATAAAAAGATTCATAATAATCGCACAGTTAATGCACTTTGCGGGGCAGATTTTTATCTTAGTCTAAATGATTTAATGGAGATTACTGGAGATGGAGAGTTTGTAGAGCAAGATATATCGATGCTTCATCCATTATTGGCGGAAAACGTGTTAAGTGGTGGTTTTTCAATTTATCATGAAAGTTTTCGCCGGTTTGTATTATCTTCATTAGAAAATAGAAAAGTTGATATAGAGAAAAATGTTTATGGTATTCTTACTGATTGGCTACAGGAGAAACCGTTTTTTAAATTTGACAAGTCGTTTTATTATCTTTCGGAACTATTGTATAAGATCAAGAAGGATGCTGAAAATATTGCCTTGATTGACAAAAAATTTGTTCTTAATGCAGTTGCAGAGGGGTATTCTAGAAAACGCATAAGAATGAATCTGAATTGTATTATTCGAAGTGCGGCTAGAATCAGAAATTTAGTTGCGTTGATAACAGCGGGTGAATTATTGGCAATGCTCGATGATATGAACGAATTCGAAAGTACTGGGGAAGAATATTTTCAGGCACTCTGTGATATTAAGGGTGCTTCTAAACTAAATCAGTTAATGCAGATTGATGGAAAACCTAGCTTTGATATGAATACAGGCAAAATTGCGTGTTATATTTCTTCGAAAGCTGGTATTACACCTTGGTGGAAATTGTATTTAGATATAGAGGCTAAGCAGTACAAGATTGAGGAACTTAAATATTATTATAGATATTATCTTGATGAACAAGGAGTTAGTATCATTCCTAAACTTATGGAGGCAATAGAAAAAGAAAAAGCTTCAATAAGAAACCAATGTATTGAGATTGCGTATGGTGAGCTAAAGGACTATATAGAATTTGATGAAATTGCTTCAATTGCGGAAGAGCAACAACTAATTTATTGGAAAAACTATCTTTCATATATTGAGACAGGATATTATCCGCAAAGTGAAATTTCCTTTGAGGTTGCAATTGGAAAATGGGAAAAAATCAAAACATTGAGGATGCCAGGAGAAAAAGATATAAGAATTTTTATAGAATTATTCTCACAAATATATTATCTCGCTGAGAAGGGGGATAGGAAAGTTATAGAGACAGTCTGTTCGGATTGCGAAAATATTAACTGGTTCTATAATTGGATCATCTATTCTGTAAAGATGGCAGAATTATGTGCACACACAGAACAAATGAATTCTAAAATAATCTGTGAATCAGTGATTACTAATTTGGAATTATTGTTACAGGATACGGAAGTTTTCAAGGGAGAACCACGTACTTGTGATTTGTATTTTCTTCAGAATGAGTTAACAAGGTCATATGAACAGGCAATAGAACTGATTGTTCAAAATGGTACTGTTGGTGATCTGGAAAAAGCATTGAGTATTCTCGAACGGCTTGATGATGAAACGGGAACAAGTTTGGATCATACTATGGGAGGTCCATTAACTGATGCTGAATTTTTGGGGGTAATATCTCGCTTTTTGACTATTAATAATTATGAAATTGTAAAACCTTATTTATTAAGGACTCAAGAGAAAATAGAAAAAAATGAGGTATATGATTGCATAGCTGCGGCAAAGTTGCGTTTTGTTAGTCTTATTTCAAAGTATAATCAAACTGAGGCGTTAGAATGTTTTGATATTTCTACACGTTATCTTGTTGCATATGGATATCATAAAGATATAATTCTGTTACAGATTATGGATTCTTATAACGTTTTTTTTGAATCTGTTTCAGGAAATCCAGAGGAGGAACGGGATACAATAACAAAAATGACAATAGCTCTTTGGAATCATACTGATGGAAGAGAAACAAAGCACTTCTTAAACCGCTGGTTTGATAAATTGCTCAAAACAGATTCGAGGTATGCACTTGCATTTCTGTTTGAGTTACAAATTAAGTTTGGAAAAAGCTGGGTTGTGGAAGGTATGTTGCGTTCTGCTATAGAAAAATATTGCAATGATTTGGGCTTTTTGGATATTGTAATTGGACTGATTGAGTCGCTTCCAAATGATACAAGTCCGAGAATAATTGATGCATCCACATCTATATTCAGAACATTAGAGCAGATGTGCACAGGAGCAGATGTTGATGAAAGATTACTAATCAAGTCTCGGATGAAAGAATTTGTTATCAATATCGTTTCAAGATACAATATCCTTGATAATCCTTGGCCGGACAATGATTCGTGGAAAGATGGAAGCATTAAAGAATTTTTATTAACAGTTGAGGCAGCAGGATTTGATGTTTCACAGTATATAGAATATTTCCATATAAAGAAAACTAACGATATGGAAAACAAAGAAGATAAGAAAACAATTGATGTTTTTGAAGCCACTCAAACATGTTTTGAAGCCTTAACTCCAGAGGACGCAAAGAAATGGTTTGAAACACATGATTTAATTGAACGAGACGTACAAGATATCTGTGGATTCCTTAAAAATTATCAGAATGATAAAGGCACTTTACTTGAATTACTAAGATTCATAATTACTAAATCTGGTGGCTGGAGTTATAGTCAGAAGCGTAAGGATATTATTCTGCAAATCATTGGGCGGCTGGAACTGGACGATGAAGAAATGTCAGAAGTTCATATGTTGATGTACCTTTACTCATATGAATGGGGAAGTTCGTTAATTGATAAGGATGAATTTCTCAATAGTATACGACTAAGTTCTGATGTGGGGCGTAATACGTTTTATAGTGAATTACCTGAAGTTATTATTTCACATTCGGGCAGAATTACAAAAGGCCTTTTGGACGCACTTTTTGCATTTGAGTATGATAAAGATATTATTGTCGAGATTTGGAGAAATGTATTTGATATTATGAAACTTCGTTTTCCGAATCTTGATCAGTATACTAGTGATAATATTTTTGAAGAAACGGATGAACTGTTAGAGCTACGAAATTGCTTATTAATGCGGTTTATTGATGGAGGTAAGGAATCGTTTCTGGCAACGTATGCTTATTTGGCGAATGCTGCTGAAAAAGAGAAATTTTCAGAATTTACAGAATCAATAGTGTTTTGTCTAGAACATTATGAACAATATAATCTTGTGACACAAATAGCAATTGCAGATTTAGTAAGGTGTTACGGTTGGTGTCTGAAGGATATGAATATAGATCGGATGATAAGTGCAATTAATGTTGTTTATCCAACTGGAAATTTGCTTCTAGACGTCATATTTTCCGAATTTACAGTGTATAATAGTTATCTTTTGGTGTGTTCTGATAAACATGCACCTGATTATATGGAACAGGAAGATGTTGAGTTTTACTTGGCAGAACAACTATATGATCTTGGAAAAGAAGAGGTTCAAGAAGGAACCGATGAATATGCTGAGAATTCAGTATATAGAGATCCAATTATGCAGGTACTTGATACTTCTGGTATTAATTATATAGAAATTTATAAAAAATTGCATGCGTCAAGGAGATTGAACGATAAAATGCAAGATTTTGTTGGAGGGGCAAGTAAGATTCTTGAAACCAATACTGTGTACAAGTCATATGTAATTCAATATGCGCTCCATGCAATTATTGAAAAAGCTTTTATTGACAGAGAACCCGAGTTGCTTCCACAGACTTTGTTCCGATTGATACCTGATTATCAGGGAATGTATAAATTATTTAAGTGTCGAGATATGCAACCACAAAATCATCTATATGACAAGAATAATTCATGCGAGCCTTTTCTCATAAATAATAAAGATGAATATATTCTAATTGGATGCTCTGAGATAAAAAAACATATCGATTATCACCAGACATCTTTGATATTTGCATATCAAGGAATAGTAGGAGAAGCTGGTGATGAACATCAAATTCCATTCCAACAATATTTAGCCACAGCGGTTGAGGAAGGAGAAATTTATACGATTTTAGATAATCCGGAATCATTGATTGATTTTATTAGAACGCTAGATCGAGAACTAGAAGATGAAGACTATCTATGGCCTGGAACGTCGGTTTCTAAATTACTTGATGTTCATATTGAATTTGATTTTTTAAATGGAAGATATATTGCAATCAATCAGGAAAAGGATGTTGTCTTTATTATGAAAAAATGGTCATCGAGTTACAAAGGTGACAGCGAGTATCATGGAAATGCCATTCCATTATATAGTGGTACTAAGTTGTATATAAAAAAGGAGTATATTGGGATATTGGAGCAACAATTTGGAACACTGATGATGAAAACTTGTGTGCAATCATATACGCAGGATTATTGATTGAAACTGGGCGTATGGAATTGATGAATCCATACGCCGTTTTGAAATGAAATACAGACTTTAGAAAATGCTTTATTTTGGGAAAATGTTTTGCAAGATTATAGTTGTTTAAAGTGATTATAATTCCATACCATGTGCCCTTTCCTTAGTCCGAACAGGCTGATTTTGTCGCATCTCCTGTTTCCTCTGATATTCAAGTTCCCATGCACGATGGGAGAAAACATCAGGATCCTCCACATTGAGATAATCCACCTTATTGGCGGCAATATCACGGCGGTGATAGTCATAATACTTACCAAAAGTACCTTTGAGCTGCTCGATCAGCTTATCCCGGAAATCAGGACGTATCTGGATTCTGGTGTCCAGCAATTCTG
>OGJX01001968.1_pt1 | contig 10114 bp, 7 predicted proteins | sample 1572381 | NCBI WGS metagenome assembly OGJX01 (sample SAMEA2582085, study PRJEB24529) | metagenome | biome: Human gut stool | place: China | collected 2011
ACGGCGGCGATTCCACGAACGGTAACGGTTGGGGACAACGCTATCCTTACATCGCCCAGATCGTACAGTTTCACGGGTTCGATATCTTTGGTACCCAAGAGGGCAAATATCCGCAATTGCAGGACTTAAAGCAAGCCATGCCCGGATATGATTATATCGGCGTGGGACGTGACGATGGTAAGCAGGCGGGAGAGCATTCGGCTATCTTTTACCGCACGGACAAGTTCGAGGTCTTGGAGCATGGCGATTTCTGGCTATCCGAGATCACCGACCGTCCGAACAAAGGCTGGGACGCCGTTCTGCCCCGTATCTGTACGTGGGGCGAGTTTCGGGACAAACAGACCGGCTTCACTTTCTTGTTCTTCAACCTTCATATGGATCATGTCGGCGTACAAGCCCGTGCCGAGAGCGCTAAGTTGATCTTGAAGAAGATCAAGGAATTCCCGAAGAGACTTCCCGCTATCCTGACCGGAGATTTCAATGTTGATCAAACAAGTGAGTCGTATAAGTTGTTAGATGGTTCCGGTATCATGCGTGACTCTTATGAGATCGCAGATTTCCGCTATGCCCCGAATGGTACCTTCAACGGTTTCCATCCGGACCGCAAGACCGATAGCCGTATCGACCATCTTTTCTTGACCAAGGAGTTTGAGGTGAAGAAGTATGGAATCTTAACGGATACCTATCGCTCCGAGGTGAAAGAAAGCGCCCAGAAGGAGCAAAACGGTAATTTCCCGAAAGAGGTGTCATTGAGCAAATACGAGGCCCGCACTCCTTCCGACCACTTTCCCGTAATGATCGTTGTGGAAGTAAAAGACTGAGGTTTTAGAAAAATTGGTTATTATTAACCCCGTAATCTTTATCAAATTTGTTTAGATCCTGTTATATAATCAGAATATTGACTAAAACGATCTAAACAAATTTGGTATGATACGTAAATTATTGATTCGTGATTTGACTCTTCGCGATGGTCAGCAATCGGCATTCGCTACAAGAATGTCTCAAGCGCAAATAGACCGTGTACTTCCTTACTACAAAGACGCAGGCTTTTACGCCATGGAAGTATGGGGTGGGGCGGTTCCCGATTCCGTGATGCGTTATTTAGGTGAGAATCCGTGGGATCGTTTAGAGATCATCAAAGAGAAAATAGGTAATTCCTCAAAACTATCCGCTCTTTCCCGTGGGCGTAATTTATTCGGTTATAATCCTTATCCCGACGAGATTATAGAAGGCTTTTGCCGGAACTCGATTCGTTCCGGTATCGATATCATGCGTATTTTCGATGCTTTGAACGACGTGGATAACGTGAAATCCACGATCCGTTATGTGAAGAAATTCGGGGGAAAGGCCGACTGTGCCATCTGTTATACGATAGATCCTCACCATTCCCCGGTAGAACGTATAAAAGCCGCCTTGCATGGACGGCCCTTGCATAAGCCTGTTTTTACGAATGAGTATTTCTTAAACAAGGCCCTTCAACTGGAGTCGCTGGGCGCAGATATGATCACCCTGAAGGATATGAGTGGTTTGATACCTCCGGCTCGTACGGCGGAATTGGTGCGATTGTTCAAGAAGAGCTTGAAAGTACCGGTAGATTTTCATACGCATTGTACGCCCGGTTACGGATTGGCGTCGGTCGTATCCGCCATTATCAATGGGGTGGATATCGTTGATACGAATATATGGAACTTCGCCGGAGGACCAGCTGCTCCCGCAGTAGAACTGGTCTATATCTTCTGCAAGAAATTGGGTATCGAGCTGGATCTTGATATGGATGCGATCGCTAAGATCAACAAGGAATTATTGACGATCCGCAAGGAACTTTCCGCATTCGATACCGCTAAGAAATTCCCAAGGCCCTTTAATCCCGTAGAGGATAGTTTCCCCGCCGAGATCGACCGCTTCTTCAACGATGCCATCGAGGCCGCTCGGAAAGATAAGGAGGACGATTTGCTGCTTTATTGCCGTGCGATCGAGGAGTATTTTGATTTCCCCGAGCCGAACGAGTTGGTGAAAAAAGCGCAGATCCCGGGAGGTATGTACACAAATATGGTTGCCCAGTTGAAGCAGTTGGGGCAGATCGACTTGTTGGAGAAGGCGATGTCACTCATTCCGCAAGTACGGATGGATGCCGGCTTACCTCCGTTGGTGACGCCTACGAGCCAGATTATCGGGGCGCAAGCGGTTTCCTGTGCGCTGGATGAGCAGAAAGGTCGCCCGATGTATAGTAATCCTTCCAACCAGTTTATCGCCTTGGTAAAAGGAGAGTATGGCAAGACGCCGATTCCGGTAGATCCGGCGTTCCGGTTGAAAATCGCCGGCGTACAAAATGAGGTGCCTTACGACGGTTCCCATTACGTGATGCAAGAGAATCCTGTATTGGAGGATTTGGATGTGTTATTGGCTGAGAATGAGAAAGAAATACTGTTGCTGGAGTTATTCCCGACGGTAGCCCGTACATTTTTAACTAAATGGAAAGAACAAAAAGCGAGATCGAATGTTTAATAGTAGAAAGTCTTCAAATTTGGCATCCGTCATCTATTATATGTACGTTGCCGTTTAAACGGTGATACGAAAAGGCTCTCCGAATGGTAAGCGAACCATGGGAGAGCCTTCTTTATTTTATAAAGTGACTTTTTCGCGGACTTTACAAAGGGATCTTGTCTATACGACGTTGGTGGCGACCACCCTCAAAAGGTGTATCCAAGAATATCTCAACGATTTTCTTAGCCTCTTCCTTGCTGATAAAACGACCGGGCATTGATAACACGTTCGCGTCGTTATGCTCACGTGCCAGTTTCGCGATATCCTCTCGCCAGCATAAGGCGGCACGGACACCCCGATGTTTGTTCAAGGTCATACTAATGCCATTCCCTGTACCGCAGACAGCTATTCCCGGATAAACCTCGCCAGCTTCTACGGCCTTGCCCATCAGATGGGCGAAATCTGGATAATCGCAACTGTCAGAGGAATAAGTTCCAAAATCTTTATAAGACAATCCCCTTTCATCGAGGATTGTCTTTATATATTCTTTTAACTCAAAACCAGCGTGATCGCTACACAAACCTACTATACTCATCTTTATGCTAATAATTCTTTTACTTGGTTATAAACGTTCTTAGCCGTGAAACCTAATTTCTCGTCCAATACTTTGTAAGGGGCGGAGAAACCGAAGGATTCAAGTCCCCATACCTTGCCGTTAGGACCTACCAACCCTTCCAGATTAACCGGAAGACCGGCGGTTAAGCCGAAAATCTTGCTTCCTGCGGGAAGAATGGATTCTTGGTACTCTTTGCTTTGTGAACGGAATAGACCTTCGGAAGGTACGGAAACGATACGAACCTTTATGCCATCGGCACGAAGCAGGGCGGCGCCCTCGACCAAAGTCGATACCTCGGAACCGGAAGCCAAAAGAATTACATCCGCGTTTGCGTCTTCATTGACGATATAGGCACCCTTCTCTGCTTGCAAAGCCTCTTGATAGCGATTTTCCTTAGCGGGAAGATCTGTGATATTCTGACGGGAAAGAATCAATGCGGTAGGAGTGTAAACGTTCTCCATCGCTAGTTTCCATGCGACTGTTGTCTCCACAACGTCTGCCGGACGAAGTACCAACATGGAGTTGTGTCCCTTATGATTCTTCAATTTCTCTAATAAACGAACTTGAGCTTCTTGCTCTACCGGCTCGTGTGTAGGTCCGTCTTCTCCAACACGGAAAGCGTCGTGTGTCCAGATGAACTTAACGGGCTGCTCCATCAATGCGGCCATACGTAACGCAGGCTTCATGTAATCGGAGAATACGAAGAAAGTACCGCAAGCGGCGATCACGCCACCATGTAAAGACATACCGATACAGATACAAGCCATAGAAAGCTCGGCTACACCCGCTTGGAAGAAAGCTCCGCTAAAGTCGCCTTTCACGAAAGCATGGGTCTTTTTCAAGAAGCCGTCTGTCTTATCGGAATTGGAAAGGTCGGCGGAAGCTACGATCATGTTTTCTACATGGGTAGCAAGCACACCTAATACGGTAGCGGAAGCGGCACGGGTCGCTTGGTTCGCTTTCTGCTCGATTGCGGCCCAGTCGATTTTAGGAGCCTTACCGGAGAACCATTGCTCCATCTTAGCCGCTAAGTCCGGGTGAGCTTTCGCCCAGACGTCTTTCACGGCGTAACGCTCGGCGACGATTACTTCCAGTTCTTTCGCACGTTTGGCATATAATTCGGCTACCTCAGGAAGGATTGCGAACGGATGTTCCGGATCGCCTCCTAGGTTCTTGATCGTATCTGCGATGGAAGCTCCTGCTGCGGATAAAGGGTGTCCGTGAGTAGATACCTTATTCTCGTAACAGCTGTTATCAGCGCCGACAGCACCTTTCCCCATAACGGTGTTACCGATGATCAAAGTCGGTTTGGAGATCTCTGCCTTAGCCTCTTTTAAAGCCTTGCGGATCTCGTTTACGTCGTTACCGTTTATTTGAATGACTTTCCAGCCCCAAGCCTCGTATTTCATGGCTACGTTCTCCGCGTCGACGTCTTCTACCTTGGTAGATAGCTGCACGTTGTTAGCGTCGTAGAACATGATCAAGTTATCCAGTCCTAAAGTTCCGGCGATACGTCCGGCACCTTGGGAGATTTCCTCTTGGATACCTCCATCGGAAATATATGCGTAAATAGTCTGGTTCATTACTTCCTCACCCAGACGTGCTTTCAAGAATTTAGCCGCGATAGCCGCACCTACCGCATAAGTATGTCCTTGTCCCAGCGGGCCGGACGTGTTTTCGATACCACGCATAACGTCTACCTCAGGATGTCCCGGAGTAACGCTTCCCCATTGGCGGAACTGTTGAAGTTCATCCAATGTGAATTTGCCGCTTAAAGCCAGTACGGAATAAAGCATCGGAGACATATGCCCCGGGTCAAGGAAGAAACGATCGCGTCCTTCCCATTTGGGATTCTTGGGATCGTATATTAAGAACTCTGAGAACAGTACGTTAACAAAGTCTGCACCACCCATAGCGCCACCCGGGTGCCCGGAGTTCGCTTTCTCCACCATTGACGCAGCCAGTATACGGATGTTATCAGCTGCTTTGTTCATTACTTGAATATCGTTCATTTTATCAGATGAATTATTTATTTGACTGCAAAGATAATCAAACTCTTTGTAAGAGCCGTTATATCAATCAAACAATTCCTTTTCGGTAAAGGTTCCTATCTTCTTATATTTTTGATAAATTGAGAGATATTTAAGATAGCCCGCTGAGCGCCTTATTCTTGCGGGTATACATCATTCGGATTAGAGCGAGAAGTCGAAACCCTGTTCAACCCATTTGTTGTATTTTTTCTCGTTGAATTTGTAGAGGAAAGCTCCTCGTTTAGAACTTTTCTTGTCTTTGATATCCAGTTTTTCCAGAATATCCATGGCGTTTAGCTTTTTGCGGAAGTTTCGTTTGTCTAAAAGGGTTTGGTAGATGGCCTCATACAATGTCTGTAGTTGGGGCAAGGTAAATTGCTCGGGAAGCAAATTGAAACCGATAGGGCGGCTTGCCGCTTTCTTTTTAAGGACGGACAACGTATCGTTTATCATTTGGTTATGGTCGAAAATCAAGTCAGGAAGCTCGGATATCTTGGTCCAAGTAGCGTTATGGTTTTCCAAGATCTCGGGACTAAAATCATTCATATTCACCAAGGAATAGTAAGCTACGGAGATAACCCGTTCCCCTAAGTCACGTGATACATCTCCGTAAGCCCCTATTTGTTCCATAAAAAGATGCTCGATGCCCGTGCAATCGGTTAATACCCGTGATGCTGCTTCATCCACGCTTTCCCCGGATTTCACGAAGCCTCCCATAAGAGACCACTGTCCTTTCATCGGCTCGAACGAACGTTTGTATAATAAAACATTCAACTCCTTATTGTTAAACCCTAGAATGATACAATCTACGGCAACATAGAATTTTACTTCGTCTTGATAAAAAGCTGCTGACATCGTTTTATGGATTTTAAAGATTAACAGAGCTTGCGTGCTCCGTCGCTGATTACTACATTATATAATTTAGGTTCACGGCCAAACTTCTCTTTATAAGCGGAGAAGGCTTTCTTCACGAAATCGTCGTACAACTCATCCTTAACCAAGTTGATCGTACAACCGCCGAATCCTCCACCCATGACACGAGAACCCGTTACACCACATTCCTTGGCGATATCGTTCAAGAAATCCAGTTCCTCGCAGCTAACTTCATAAAGCTTGCTCATACCTTGATGCGTGCCGTACATCTTTTCGCCGACAGTCTCATAGTCGCCTTTCTCCAAAGCGGCACATACGTCGAGTACACGTTGGATTTCCTCGATAACATATTCGGCACGCATGTAATCCTCTGCGCTGACATCCGCTTTTACCTCGTTCAGCATCTCCATCGTAGCGTCACGTAAGAACTCTACTTTCGGATGGTTGCGGCGAATGGCGGCTACCACGTTCTCGCAGGATTTACGGCGTTTGTTGTAGGCTGAGGACGCCAACTCATGCTTAACGACCGAATCCAATAACACGAGTTTGTAACCAACCGGATTAAACGGATAATATTTATATTCCAAAGAACGGCAATCCAAGCGGATCAAACTTCCGGCCTTGCCGAATACGGAAGCGAATTGGTCCATGATACCGCAATTCACGCCACAATAATTATGTTCTGTAGCTTGACCGATCTTAGCCAACTCGAATTTATCGATATTCAATGAGAATAAGTCATTCAATGCGAAAGCATAAGTACTTTCCAATGCGGCGGAAGAAGACATTCCAGCGCCCAGAGGCACGTCTCCAGCGAATACGGTATCGAAACCTTGGATATTACCACCTCGTTTAATAATCTCCCGGCATACGCCAAAGATATATCTTGCCCAGCTTGCGGAAGGAGCGTCCTCCTCGGTCAAGCCAAATTCAGCGTAATCATTTAAGTCGATGGAGAACGCCCGGACTTTGCCCGTCCCATTCGGTTTGATCTCGGCGATCATCCCTTTATCTACAGCACCCGGAAAAACGAAACCTCCATTATAATCAGTGTGTTCACCGATCAAGTTAATACGTCCCGGGGATGTGTATAAGCTACCTTCGGTATTAAATAACTCTTTAAATTTAGTTCTGATTTTTTGTTGCATGATACTTAATTTGATTAAGGTAAATAATTGAATAAACAAGAAGAAATTACCCATTCAGATAACTCTGCCGGATAATTTCTTCTTTATCATATTATGTCCTGTCCTTATTATTCAACAGGAATGTCTTTGTTTACGTTCTTGCTACCGATCAAAGCGTAATATAGCAAATATGCCAATCCTAGGAATACCACCCAGAAGCTAGTAATGAAACCGCCAGCGTCGGCTACAGCTCCTTGGATCAACGGAAGAATACCTCCACCGCAAACCATCACCATGAAGATACCGGAAGCGGCTGCCGTATATTTACCTAAACCTTCTACTGCCAAGTTGAAGATACCACCCCACATGATGGAAGTACATAAACCACAAAGAGCCATGAACATGATTCCAACCGGAACCTCAACCATACCGAAAGAGATATCAGACAAGAATACAGGCATACTAACTTTTGTCGTAGCAGGGGCGAAGATAGCGATCAAGATAAAGATCATACCTACCGTGGCGGCTGATGACAACATCGCCTTACTAGAGATCTTAGCTCCGAAAGAGGCACCGAACAGACGTCCGATCATCATCAAGAACCAATATGTACCCACGATAGAACCGGCTACTGTAGGATCGATACCGATCTCAGGAGAAGTAGCGAACAAGTTCATGAAGTTAGGAATACCTACTTCGACACCCACATACAAGAAGATTGCGATGGCACCTAAAATGAAGTGACGGAAAGAAAGCGCGCTGTGCTTGTCCGGAGTCTTGGCTTCATTTTCCTTAACCATATGCGGTTCCGGAATTTGCATGCAGAACAATACGATAAATACGATGGCAAAGATACCCATAGCCAAGAACGATGCCGGGTTAGCGTCACTGATCTGAGCCTTAGCAGCGTCACCGATCAAATAACCAACCAATACCGGAACGATCGTAGCGCCGATAGAGTTCACGGAACCGGCAACCTGAATTAATTGGTTACCTTTGTTTCCACCACCACCTAGCGTGTTCAACATCGGGTTTACTACGGTATTCAACATACACATAGAGAAACCGGACACGAAAGCACCTGTCAAATAAACAGCGTAGCTACCAGCCACACCGGAAAGATAAGAAATACCTACACCACAGAAACCTACGATGATCGCTAACAAAGCGGTTTTCTTGTAACCGATCTTCTGCAATAGCATACCGGCCGGAATACCCATGAAGGCATAGGCGATAAAGTTAGCCGCGTTACCCAGCTGCGACATGAAGTTGCTGGCAGCGAACTGGTTCTTAACGATGATACCGAATGGGTTCTGTAGACCCGTCACGAAAGATATCATGAAGAAGAGAGCCACCATCATGATAATAGGCAATGTGTAATTCTTTTTTGCTGTTGATTCCATTTCTTTTTTGTTGTTTTAGATTATTAGATTACTTAAATTATTCTCTTATTCTACACTGAATTTATAAATAGTAGTACTTTGGAAAACCTCGCCCGGGCGGAGTTCCGTTGTCGGATATTCCGGTTTGTTGGGGCTATCGGGGAAATGCTGGGTTTCCAGCGCAAAGCCGCCGTATTTCTGCATCGGCACGCCGCCCTTGCCGGGGGCGGGGCAGTCCTGCAGGAAATTGCCGGTGTAGAGCTGCACGCCGGGCTGGGTGGTATAGACCTTCATGCTGATGCCGGTCTTATCGCTGGAAGCCCAGGCGCACAGGCTCTGGCTGGCACCGCGGCCCCTGTCGATGACAAAGCAGTGGTCATAGCCGCCGCCCACCATGGTGGTCTGGGAAAAGCCGGTGTCGATGTCCCGGCCAATGGGCTTGCCCGCCCGGAAATCCATCGGCGTGCCTGCCACGGGCAGGATATTGCCGGTGGGGCAGGTCTCGTTGTTGCCCTCCAGATAGCGGGACGCATAAATGCGCAGCTTCTGGCCCAGCACATCGCCGCCGCCATCCAGATTGAAGTAGGTGTGGTTGGTCAGGTTGATGATGGTGTCGGCATCGGAGGAGACACGATAATCCATCCGCAGGGCGTTGTCCTCGGTGAGGATATACCGCACCGAGATCTTCAGATTTCCCGGGAAACCATCCTCTCCATCGGGGCTTTCGGCCTCCAGAAGCAGGGTATCACCAAAGGTCTTTACCTCATACAGCTTGCGCGGGAAGGTGCCGTGCAGGTGGTTTTTGCCGTTGTTGGCTTCCAGCTGATAGGTCTTGCCGCCCACGTTGAACACGGCGTTCTCGATGCGGTTGGCGTACCGGCCCACGAACGCGCCGCAACAGGTACTGCCGGACGATTCAAAGTCCTTGACGTAATCGGCGTAGGTGTCGTGGCCCAGCACCACATCCACCGGCCCGCGTTTGGTGGGCACCCAGATATTCTTGATGATACAGCCGTAGTTCAGCACACTGACCGCCAGCCCGCCGGGGTTCGAGATGATGTATTCATTGATCTTTTCGCCGTTTGGGGTCATGCCAAAGGGCTTGGAGAGAAACTGTGCCATAGGGCTCGCCTCCTTTTGTATTTTTTGGGGACAGCACACTCTCTGTTTTATCCTTTATTGTTTTGATTATATCACAATTTTCCTCTTCTGTGTTGGCATTTTTTAAGGGAATCTATCCAATATTTCGAGAGATTTTTTGTAAGTTCTGCCCCATAGGCAGAAAAAAGCCCCGGAGGGCCAGGGGTAGGCGCTCCGGGGCTTGGGGATAAATTCAGTTTTAAGATTTACTGAGCAGGCTGAGCCGGGATAGTCATAGACATCTGCATGCCAACGGCAATATAAGTCTTACCGTTAACCGTCTTTGCAGCAACACCAATCTTTTCAATCTCAACACCATTTTTCTTCATGGTGGCAATCATTTGGGTCAGCTGTGTGTTGTCCACATTCGCCAGGTTATCCGGAGTGACCTCCAATACCGTGTAAGTTTTGGAGTTGTTATCATCGTAATCGCCAGCCTTCAGATCAGGGATAGGCAGACTC
>OGJX01001988.1_pt1 | contig 9956 bp, 7 predicted proteins | sample 1572381 | NCBI WGS metagenome assembly OGJX01 (sample SAMEA2582085, study PRJEB24529) | metagenome | biome: Human gut stool | place: China | collected 2011
GCTTCTGCATCCTGCTGTCCATGTTCCTGCGGGGCAAAACGGTCAGCCAGTTCCGGATCACGGCAGTCACCCGCAGCCCGGCGGAGTTCGGCACCATCCTGATGACCGGTATGCCCAGCTTTGGCCGTCAGGGCCTGAACAGCATTGGCGGAATGCTGCTGAACATCGCCGCCCGGGGCTATGGCGACGCTGCCGTGGCCGGTATGAGCATCGTTTCCCGCATCTTCATGTTCATTATCTCGGTGGCCATCGGCACCGGTCAGGGTTTTCAGCCGGTGGCAGGCTTCAACTATGGTGCCCAAAAATACCGCCGGGTGCAGCAGGCCTGCCTGTTCACCATGGCAGCCAGCTTCTGCTTCCTCTCTGTCATTCTCACTGCCTGCTGGTTCAATGCCGAGACCCTCATCCGCCTCTTCCGCGATGATCCCGAAGTCACCGCCGTGGCCCTGCCCGCCTTCCGCTTCCAGTGCTTTGCCATGCTTCTGCAGCCCGTGATCGTGGCGGGCAATATGCTGTTCCAGTCCATCGGCAAATCGGGCCGGGCCACCTTTCTGGCCTGCTGCCGTCAGGGCGTGTTCTTTATTCCGCTCATCCTCACCCTGCCCCGGGCCTTTGGGCTGCTGGGTGTTGAGATCTGCCAGCCCATCGCCGATGTGCTGACCTTCTTTGTCACCGTGCCCTTCCTCTTCCCCTTCCTGCGTCAGCTGGTGCGGATGGACGAATCCGAGGCTGCCGAGGTCTGAGCGATCCCTGTAACAAAACTGTAACCATGACCGGACGTTCGATTGCAATTGAACGCCCGGTTTATTCGTATTATAATCAGGATAGGAAAGTTAAATTCTGCCAAACCTGTGAGGTACGCTTATGAAACGTTCTGTTCTCCGCATCGGCTGTGCAGTGCTCAGCCTGTCTGCCGCGGCAGGGCTGCTGGCCTCCTGCTCCCTACTGCCTCCGGCCTCTCCCCTGCCTGATTCCAAGCCCGCGCAGGCTGAGGAAGCGCCCGGCCCCGCTGCAGCTTCACTGGACGACGGCAAGCTGCGCATCCTGTACAGCAACGGCTCCAACGGCGGCAATACCGTGCTCTGCGGCAATACCGTGTTGTATCAGGCCGCCAGCAGCGAGACCGTGTATCTGATGCCGGATACCCTGACCGGCACCGTGCGGTACTATCTGCGGCAGTGGTCAGCTCCCGGCACCCCCACCGGGCGGGCAGCCGCCCTGTGCGACCGCAGCGGCAAGGAGATCCTGACCTTTGACCGTGCCTACGATGCCGCCCTGACCGGCAGTCTGCTGGTTCTGACCGCACCGGAACAGATGGCCTATGCCCCCTGCAACAACCACGCCGCAGGCGATTGCCGGGTGATCGACCTTGCCACGGGCGAGGAGCTGGCTGTGCCCGAAAACGCCTACGGATGCAGCATAGCAGGCAGCTATCTGGCCTTTGAAGTCTGCAATGTCCCGGCAGACTATGTGCCGGAAAACGAATGGGGCGATGATCTGACCGCCTACTGCGCCGTGCAGGTGCAGGATCGGCAGGGCGAGGTGGTCTATCAGGCAGAGCTGTCCGGCCTTTCCAGCTTCTATGCCAGCAGCAGCGACAGCTCCACCCCCACCGACTGGCTGGTGGTGAGCCACTACAACGAGGATGGCACGACGGGTGCCGACAGCCTGTACAACCCCACCACCGGCGAGGAGCTGACCGGTTACCAGCAGTACACCGGTGCAGGCACGGTCAGCCTGTACAACAACGGCAGATACCAGCTGGTGGATCTGGTCAGCACGGAGCAAAGCGCCGTGCTCTGCGAGTATGACCAGCCCATCCGGTACTATGCGCCCGGCGTGGCGATCACGGAACCGGATGCCTTCACCCCCGAAATGGCGGGGCGGTATCTGTTCCACGACCTGCTCACCGGCGAGGAGAAGGATCTCTACGATGCCAATACGGATGATGCCACGTTGGCCATCTATGCCGTAGACGGCACCGTGCGGGTGTTCGACCTGCAGACCGGTGTTCTGCTGACTGATACCACCATCGACCCGGTGGATCATCAGGTGCGCGCCCATATTTACCCCGAGGGGAACGGCTGGGCCTGGGTCGAGCAGGATGACAATGACAGCTACGATGCAACGGCCATCCACATCTGCGGGCCGGACGGCATCTACAAGACCCTCGACCCGGCCAAGCTGGATAAGACCTACAACTACTACTCGCCCCTGCTCTCCACTGAGGACGGCATCTACTTCTACGGCTGCTACAACGGCCCCGGCAGCAGCTGGCTCTACGATGTTCTGGACAGCGACGGCAATGTGGTGGTAAGCGGTCTGCGCACTTGTGCCGGGTACTACGCCAACAGCGTCAATGGCCTGCCCGAGGGCGTGTTCGCTGCCGTCAAGGGCTTTGAGAGCGGCTGGATGGACCTGACCGGCCAGTGGCTCTACGCCGAGAGCATCTTCGCTTCCAGCAACGACGAAATGGACAACGGTTTCTTCTAAGGAGGTTTTTCCATGCGTACTGTCAAAATTTCCCGCCGCGCGTTCCTGACCGGTCTGGGTCTGGCATCCACCGCCGCCCTGCTCTCCGCCTGCAACACTGTGCCTGCCTCCTCTGATTCGGGGGCGGCACCCTCTGTGCCCGACACGGAGGAGCCCGCTTCCTCTGCCGCCGGTGAGGTGCCCGCACAGCCCATCCTGAGCGTGGATGAATTTCCCATCACGGATGGCAGCACGGCCTGCATCCCGCTGATCGCACAGATCATGGCCGACACCACCGGGCTGGATCTGGAGACCGCCCGGAGCGCCGTGACCACCAACACCACAGCCCAGGCCTGGCGCAACCTGGGCCTGTACGGCAACAATTACGGTGATTCGGTCAAGCTCATCATCGCCTACGAAGCCCCGGAATCCGTCAAGGAGGAGCTGAAGGCAGACGGTGACCCACTGGAGCAGAAGGCCATTGGCCGGGACGCACTGGTGTTCATCGTCAACGAGGACAACCCCGTGCAGAGCCTGACCCTGCAGCAGCTCAAGGACATCTACGCCGGAACGATCACCAATTGGAAGGATGTGGGCGGCAAGAATCAGGAGATCATTGCCTTCCAGCGGCGGGCGGACTCCGGCAGCCAGACCCTGTTCCAGAAGCTATTGATCCAGGGCGGCCCGCTGATGGAGGCCCCCACCGAGCTGGCTCCCACCGCCATGGGTGAGCTGGTGGACAGCATTGCAGAGTATAACAACTCCGCCAACGCCATCGGTTTCTCGGTCTACTACTACATCGACCAGATGTACTCCAAGCCCGGTCTGCGGCTGCTGGCCGTGGATGGCGTGACCCCTTCCAACGAGACGATCGCCGACCAGAGCTACCCGCTGTGCAACGAATTCTATGCCGCCATCCTGCAGGATTCCGCTGCCGACAGCCCGGAACGCAGGATCTACGAATGGCTCTCCACCGATGCAGGCCGTTCCTGCATTGAGCACTCCGGCTATGTGGCCGTCCAGTAATTCCCAGAAAATTCGGCACATTTCATTGACTTTGCTCAAATCCTTTGCTAAACTTAAAAAAAGTTTGTCAGCTTTTTTCGTTTCACGATCTTGAGCAAAGGAGATGCCGCATCATGTCCCATCCTTCCGACACCCCGCACTCCGCCCATGTTGAGAGCCGCAGCCGCAAGGCACTGCGCAGCTACATCATTCAGGCCGCCACCCTGCTGGAGATCGTGCTGTCCGGGCTGGTGCTCATCGGCCTGCTGCTCAGCTTCATCCCCCTGCTCAAGTGGATGCCGGGCCTGCTGTTTGATGGCAACGATGTAGAGATCCGCGGCTTCCTTGAGCGGGCGCTGGACATTGTCATCGGCGTGGAGTTCATCAAGATGCTGGCCAAGCACAGCCCCGGCAGCAGCCTGGAAGTGCTGCTCTACGCCATTGCCCGCCACATGGTGGTCGGCCACGAATCGGCTTTGGACAACCTCATCAGCGTGGGTGCCATTGCGTTGATCTTTGTCGTGCGCAAGTTCTTCTTTGTGCCGGCCTTTGGTGCCCACCTGCCTGACGGCAAGCCCGCCCCGGACCTGACCCCCAACCAGAGCGGCATCCCCGCCGAGGAGTTCCGCACCCGCCTGCGCCAGCGCATCCATGCAGAAGCTCTCGCCGACGAGGAGGACGACGACGAGGATGATGAGACTGAGAAAGTGTAAGATTTCCGAACGCACAAAAACCCGAGGACAGCTGTGATGCTGTCCCCGGGTTTCTTATTGTTTTGGTATTCTAGTCAATCGCTTGGAGCACCTTCATGGTGTTCCGCATTAAAGAATGCTCCATTCCACTCCTTATTGCACCCCGAAAGCAATTCGTCCCAACTTCCAGCATACCAGACATCCGATAAATTCGAACATCCATCAAATGCCCCCGCTCGAATTTCCTTCGTTGCCTTACCAAGTATGACTGTTCGCAAAGAATAACAACTTGCAAATGTTTGCTTTTCTATGGTCTCCTGTCCCTCAAGATATACACTGATAAGTTTCTTGCAATCTGCAAATACTCCACCATTCATTATCCGAATATTTGACGGGATAAAAACCTTCAACAGCCCTGAATTTTCAAATGCTGACTGGTAAAGTTCCAGTCTACTGTTTTCAGGGAAAGTAATCTCTTCTAGTGATACACAATCTAAAAATGCAGACTGTTCAATCTTCACCAGAGATTTTGGCAGCTGCACAGATTTCAGATTATAACACCCTGAAAATGCGGCAAAGCCAATCTCCGTAACGCCTTCCGGGATACTCACCGATTCCATGGTGGTATTATTTTTGAAGCATCCTGAATCAATTTTGGTAAACTTCCCGCTGGGCAGAACAACATCCTTTTGCTTGCCGGTATCGTAGCTTTTCAGCACGCCATTCACGATCAATGGATTCTCTTTTTCCGGCACGCTGGATGCTGGCGGCTCCGGTTCACTGGAAGAAGCCGATTCCGAGGGGGCGGGCACTTCCTCCGGATGAGAGGGAGCCGGTACCTCACTGGAAGCGGGCGGTTCCGCAGGCGCGGGCATCTCTCCCCCGCCGCAGGCAGAAAGCAGCACGGTACCGCACAAAAACAGCGCTGTGCACAGAACGGACCTCCATTTCATAGCGAGTCTCCTATTCTGCCCCGCAGGGGCCATCTTCTTTTTTCAGAACACCTTGCGGCACTCCACCACAAGGCCGACCACCCGCACCTGCACCCGTTTCAGATCATAGATCTGGGGCTGGTGCACGGGGTTGAAGCTTTTGGGGGTCAGGACCACAAGGCTCCCCTCCTGACGGAAATATTTCACGGTGGCTTCATCGCCGTTGACCATCACCACGGCAAGCTGGCCGTTTTCCACCTCCGGCTGCTCCCGTACCAGGATCTCATCGTTTTCCGAGATGCCCACGGCGTTCATGCTGTCGCCCCGGACACGGAGCCAGAAGTACCGTGCCCCGTCTTTCCGGGTGATGGGGATGTAGCCCTCAATGTTTTCTTCCGCATACATGGGCAGGCCTGCACGCACCGTGCCCAGCAGCGGAGCCGTGAGGGCGGGATCGAACGGGACAGCTCCTTCGGGCAGCTTCCGCTCCTCCTGCACCGACGGGACGGCTTCGCCCAGCAGCTCCCCCACCGGCACGCCAAAATAGGCGGACACCCTGGCCAGCGTCTCGCCCGATGGGGTCGCCCCGGTGTTTTTCCATTTGGTCACTGTGGAGTTGCTCAGGCCCATCTCCTGCGCGGCCCGGCTGCGGCTGATGCCTCTGGCCTGACACAGGGCCGTGTAGCAGTCATAAAACACAAATTTTGCACTCCTTCTTGTGCAGAACGCCGGTTTTCTAACCGGATTCAGATTTTCCCTTGACTTTCTGAATTTAATCAGATATTATAGCCTCACAAGCTGATTTTGGTTAGATTTTATCCACCAAACCATCTGCGGTCTTTTCACAATCTTACCGGAAACTCTAACCAAAGTCAAGCTTTTTGAACGCAAAAACCACGACAAAAGGAGGGAAACTGCATGATCGAACGTCAGATCCATTTATCCTCGGGCGGCGGGGCTGCTTTGCAGGGGTACGACGGCCTGCTCCGCTTCGGCTACACCAAAAACCGGGGCATCTACGCCCTGCGGGTGGAAGCCGACGGCGAGTGGCAGGGCATGACCCTGCGGGCCTTCTGGCACCTGCCGGATGGGAACGCTGCCCCCTCCACGCTGGTGGTGGACGGCCTTGTGGAGGTACCCGCCCTCATCACGGCTGTGCCCGGGGAGGGGCGCATCACCTTTGAGGGCACCGATGGCACCCGCACCCTGACCAGCGCGGACGTGTGCTACTGCGTGGCCGAAAATTCCGGCACGGAGGACAGCACCCTGCCCCAGCCCGGCACGCCCGCCTGGCAGGCCCTGCTGGAACGGCTGAAAGCAGCTGTGGAAAGCGGTGCATTCCGGGGTGAAAAGGGGGAACCCGGACCGCAGGGAGAACCCGGTGCCGCAGGACCCACCGGCCCCAAAGGAGAGCCCGGCCCGCAAGGCCCGCAGGGAAAACCCGGCCCCCAGGGCCCAAAGGGTGACCCCAGCGATCCCGGCCAGTGGGAGCTGCTGGAAAAGGTGTCCCTGAACGCCGCCGCTGCCAGCTTTGAGCGCACCTTTCCCACCGAACTGCAGGCGCTGAAGGTGCTGTTTCAGGCAGGCAGCAGCCAATCCAAGGGCACGCTGCACTGGGTTTGCAGCACCAGCGATGGTACCCAGCTGCTCAGTGCTTCTGCCCCCTGTGCTGCCAGCAGCCCGATGTCCAGCCCGCCCACCCGCACCTTTGCCAGCTTTCAGGCACTTCCCTGCTTCGGGCAGTATCTCTGTTTTGCCGCATCCGGCACCACAGGTGCACCACCTGCGGTCGTTTTGCCTGCCGGAAGCGGCGGCCAGAATGTGGATGCCAGCCAGAAGCTCGGCAGGCTGACCCTGACCGTGGACACCAACGTCCGGCTTGCCGCCGGTGCCACGATCGAGCTGTGGGGCGTTCCGGCCTGAGCGGGAACACCGAAACCGTTCCCGACAGAACTTTCGGTAAAATTTCTTTCACTTTCCATGAAATTTTTGTGTTTTGCCTTGATGCATCTTCCATATTTTGTTATACTGGTTAAAAAGCGGAAAGTGGGGAGTCGTCCATGGATGTCCCTGTTCGGTTTATCGATTCGATCATCAACAATCCCCTGCTGATGCAGTTTCTTGTGCATCGGTGGTTTTTTCTGTTGGAATATGACCCCCGTCTGGATCAGCTGCGGGTCTACGATACCCGGAGCCGCACGCTGGAAACGCTGGATGCCTACCTTGGCTCCGAGAAGCCGGAGCACGCCACGATCTTCGCGGAGGACCGCTGGAAGATGCGTGCCCTGCTCACCGGTGAGCTGTACGGCCCGCTGGAGATGCGCTTTGTCTCGCCGGAGGGGGTGTATTATTCCCGGGAGGTGGATGCCCGCCCGGTCGAGGACCCCGCCCGCGGCACGCTCTATGTAGGCTACGCAAAGGACATCACCGACCAGAAGAATCAGACCCAGGAGCTGCTGGAGCAGGCCCGCCACGATTCCCTGACCCAGCTGTATAACAACCGCACCGGCAAGGAGCTTATCGACCGTTATCTGCAGGCCAAAGATCCCTATGCCTCCTGCGGAATGCTGGTCATCGACCTTGATTTTTTCAAGAATGTCAACGACCGCTATGGGCATCTGTTCGGCGACAAGGTCCTGCAGGAGTTTGCCCGGATGCTGCGCACCTTGTTCCGCTCCAGCGACATTCTGGTGCGGTTCGGCGGCGATGAATTTGTAGTGTTTTTGAAGGATATCCCCAACACCACCCTGCTCCAGAAGACCCGCCAGCTTTCGGAATCCGTGCAGCAGGTCAAGTTCTGGGAAAACGATTACCGAATGACCTGCAGCATTGGTGCCTGCTTCCTGCCCGAAAACACAGCGGGCTATTCCTTTGACCAGCTGTTCGAAAACGCGGACTGGGCCCTGTATCAGGCCAAGCAGAATGGCCGCAACCAGTATGTGTTCTGCGATAATCTGCGGCGCTATGCTCAGGCGGTTCCTGCCGCCCCGGAAACGGCCGATATCGATGCACGCTACCTGCACAACGACCTGATCTCCACCGCCTTTGAACTGTTTGAGAAGAACAACAGCTTTGAGACTGCTATCCCCCTCTTCCTGAAGATCGTCGGCATCCGGCTGCAGCTAGACCGCATTACCATTGTGGACACCTGCATCCGGGAACGCAGCGTCTCCCGGCAGTTCCAGTGGACCTCTCCCCACGCGGAGCCGGTGCCTCTGAACGGCAACTCCTTTACCAAGGAGGACTTCCTGACCCTGTTCCACAGCTACGATGAATACGGTACCACCGTGCTGCAGGCCGACAACATGGGGATGTACTCGCCGCAGGGGCGCGCGCTGCTGATGCAGGGCGGGGCCCAGACAGTGGTCTACGCTGCCATGTACGGTGAGGGCGAGTATCAGGGTGCCATTGCCTATGTGGTGTGCGGCAGCAAGCGGTACTGGACACCCCAGAACCGCCGGGAACTGGGCGAGATCACCAAGATCATCAACGCCTACCTGAGCAAGCATCTGGCCGTGAACGCCGTGAGCCGCGGCATGACTTCTGCTCCTGAGTTTGACCGGCTGACCGGTCTGCTGGCCTTTACCCGTTTCAAGGAGGAGGTCTCCCACAAGATCATCGGCGGCTATGCCGAGGGCTACCAGATCTTCTACTGCGACTTCGAGAACTTCAAATATTTCAACGAGAAATACAGCTATGCCACCGGCGATCAGCTGCTGAAGGAATTCAGCGATTTCCTCATCGAGGCAGCCCGTCACTGGGGCGAGTGCTACCTGTGCCGGGTGGTGGGCGACCAGTTCGTGCTCTACCTCTCCTGCCGTGACGAGAAAGGCCCGCTCCATTATGCAGACACGCTCTGCCGCCGGTTTGAGCAGTATCAGGCGCAGCATTACCCGGAGGTGCGCCTGCGGGTGCGGATGGGTGTGTACGCCATTGAGCCCGGCTGCCTGAGCGCCTCGGCCGTCATCGACAAGGCAAACTTTGCCCGCAAGCAGGTGCACAGCAACACCCGTGTGTCTGCCATCCAGTTTGACAAAAAGCTGGAGGTCAAGCAGACCCTGATCGGTGAGCTGCTGAGCGGCCTGCCGCAGGCGCTTGAGAACGGTGAGTTCAAGCTGTACCTCCAGCCCAAGTTCTCGCCCAAAGATCTCTCGGTCATCGGAGCCGAGGCGCTGACCCGCTGGATCAAGCCGGACGGCACCGTGGTCTACCCCGACCAGTTCATTCCCATTCTGGAATCCACGGGCCGCATCGTTGAGCTGGATCTGTACATCTTCGAGCAGGTGGCCCAGTTCCTGCAGCGCAATGCACAGGCTGGGCACCGGCTGCTGCCCATTGCAGTGAACGTCTCGGCGGTACTGGCCCGGGAGGATGCCCCCACCCAGGAGTACAGCGAAATTCTGGAAAAGCACAACATCAGCGCCCGGATGCTGGAGATCGAACTGACCGAGACGGCGGTGGTCTCGGAGTACGACCGGGTGAAGCGCCTGCTTTCCTCCTTCCAGAGCGATGGAATGCAGACCTCGCTGGACGATTTCGGCGCGGGCGGTTCCCTGCTGAACAACATGGTGGATATCCCCGTGAACACCATCAAGCTGGACAAACTCTTCCTGACCCGGTGCAGCTCCAACGCGCGGGGCACCGATTTTCTGCGGGAGGTCGTACATCTGGTCAAACGGCTGGGCTACAACGTCATCTGCGAAGGCATCGAGACCGAGGAGCAGGTGCAGCTCCTCCGCTCGCTGGACTGCGACGGCGCGCAGGGTTTCTGGTTCTCCAAGGCCATCCCGGCTGAGGAATTCAGGACCTTTACAAGGCGGTTACCTACATACCCGAATATACGGTTTGTGTAACT
>OGJX01002005.1_pt1 | contig 9858 bp, 7 predicted proteins | sample 1572381 | NCBI WGS metagenome assembly OGJX01 (sample SAMEA2582085, study PRJEB24529) | metagenome | biome: Human gut stool | place: China | collected 2011
GTAACATATTTAGTTTAACCATCCTAAAGGTGACAACTTTTTCACGTATAAGACAGTCCTTGCGTTTAGGATGTCTTTTCCATCCCTTCTTATGTATCGCTATTTTGCTCGAAACGGGTCTTTTGATGTATTTTGCGCAGAATAGCCACTCTTTATTTTGCTCGAAATGATATTTTTACCCCATTTCGAGCAAAATAGCGTGTGTTTATTTTGCTCGAAACGATATTTTTTGTATATTTGCAGCAAAATAAACGCAAAGATTATGGCACAGAAAATTATCGGAAGAAAGCAGGAGAGTAAGGAACTCCTGGATCTTTACAAGGAAAATAAACCTGTTTTTGCAGTAATATATGGTAGAAGAAGGGTCGGTAAAACCTTTCTCGTAAGAGAATTGTTTCAGGATAAAATGAGCTTTTACCATACGGGCTTATCTCCTTACGAGTTAAGTGGTCAAAAAATAATGGAGCAACAGTTGGCTAGTTTTTACTCCAGTCTTGTTCGCTATGGCAGCAAGAGTAAGAAGGTGCCATCCTCTTGGCTCGAAGCTTTTGATGCACTCATCAATCTCTTGGAAGAGCAAGATGCAGACAAACGTCAGGTGATATTCATAGATGAATTGCCATGGCTTGACACTCCCCGCTCGGGATTTGTTACAGCATTAGAGCATTTTTGGAATGGATGGGCTGCAGGAAAGCAGAATATCATGCTTATCGTCTGCGGCTCTGCCACGTCATGGATTTCAGACAAGCTGTTAAACAACAAAGGCGGTTTGTTTGATCGCACAACTGATGAAATCAAGTTGCGCCCGTTTACATTAGGCGAATGTGAAGAATACTATCAGGCTAACAACATCGTGATGTCTAAGTTCGACCAGATACAATGTTATATGGCTACAGGTGGCATTCCTTATTATATTTCCATGCTTCAGAAAGGCAAAAGTCTGGCTCAGAATATGGACAGGCTTTTCTTCGAGCCTGCAGCCAAACTCGGCTTAGAGTTCGACCGTCTCTATTCTTCTCTCTTTACTAATGCGGAGGATTGCATGACTATCGTGCGCCTTCTGGCTCAAAAAAGACAGGGATATACGCGAAAAGAAATTGTTTCGCTTACAAAAATACCTAATGGCGGGGGACTTTCTGCTACATTAAAATCACTCGAAGTGAGTGATTTCATAACATCGTATGTTAAGTATGATTATCCCAAGCGTGAGGTATATTTCCGTCTGACAGATTTCTACAGCAAATTCTATTTGTCATTTATTGATGGCAGAAAGACGACCAATCCGCATTTCTGGCAAGACAACCTGCTGACACCTGAGCTGACAGCATGGCGAGGTTTTACCTTTGAATCGCTTTGCTATTATCATCTGCCACAAATCAAGCAGGCGCTCGGTATTAGTGGAGTGCAGACAGAGGTGAGTCCCTGGAAAAGCAGAAAAGAGAAAGATGGTGCGCAGATAGATATGATTATTGACAGAGCCGACCGCGTCATCAATGTTTGTGAAATGAAATTCTGCGAGGATGATTTCTCCATCAATGCTGCTTATGATAAGAATCTGCGCCATAAACTGAGTACGTTTGCTGAAGAAACGAAATGCAGGAGTTCCTTGCATCTTACATTGGTTACTACTTATGGGCTTAAGTTCAACGAATATGCTGGTCGGGTACAAAGTGTCGTTACAATGGATGATTTGTTTAAATGACAGATACAGTTCTTTAGTGCAAGTAGCTTCGAGGGCAGATGAAAGTACTTACAATGGTTATCGCAGCTATATTCGTTTTATTATGCCCGATTATTAGGTTAGCTGTTTTTCGGGAACAGCCGATGGGAGAACCGAAAATAGCCAACTGGCAAAATATAAACAGTCAACTGGTAAAACGCAAACAGCCGACTAGCGCATGAGTGGCTAGTCGGCTGTTTTACTGGAACAGTTATCGAAAACTCCTTTATTTTGTTTTCGTATAGGCATCCTGCCAGATACTCTTCACTCTTCACCAAAAGCCCCGAATCCCCTGTGTTTATCGGCATTCCGAGGGGTGAAGAGTATTCGGGCACTCTTCACCTACTCTTCACCACTCTTCACCCTTCAGTTCTGGCTGATTTGCAATCCACCTATCAGTCTTTCACCTCTGTTCCCGTTTCTGAAGGTGAAGAGTGGTGAAGAGTGGGTGAAGAGATAAAAAGAACTCTTCACCCCTCGGAATGCCGATAAACACAGGGGTTTCCGGCCGAAAGGTGAAGAGTAAAGAGTATTTTGATGATAGCTTCGTTTATTTCTTAAACAGTCTTTGTTTTCGCCTTCCAGACGATGCAAGTCATTAAGACAGACATCAGGGCTGCACCAATCTGAAATGTGGCGAAGTTGAGTGACAAGGAAGAGAACTCTGTATTGAAGGTGAAAAAGGAGTTCGTAAAAAGGAAAGCAAGTGGCTAAAACGCAAATTAAAAGGTGTAATAAAGATGAAATAATCACAGAAAATCCTCTTTTCTGATCATTTTGTCGTTTTGATGGTGTCTTGCTTTTCCAGATAGAATGTAACATGGTAACCGGAGAGACAGTTGTCGGATAGTCCCAGTTCGATGTTCTGCATCATCAGCATCTGGCGGGAGAGAGAGAGTCCGATGCCTGTGCCGGATGATTTGGTGGTGAAGAACGGGATGAAGATTTCCCGTGCCACATCGGCAGGAATCGGTTCGCCGTTGTTGCTGAACAGCAGGATAGGGTGGTCGTTCCTGCTCATGCGGACGTCGATGTCGGTGGCATGGGCTTCGATGGCATTCTTGGTGAGGTTGATGAATACCTGGCGCAGCATGTTGTGGTCGGCCTCCAGCGTGGCATTCTGGGGGAGGGAAAAGTGCCAGCTAAGGTCGGGATAGAGCGCCTTGATGCTCTCCAGGAAAGAGACGAGCGGAAGGGGTTCTACGACGGGAGCCTGGAGCTGGGTGAGCTTGCGGTAGCTATCCACGAAGTTGGTGAGCGACTTGCTGGTGTCGTGAATCGCCTGAATGCCTTCCTCGTATTCACTACCCTTGATCTGCGGGTTGCTGAGATAAGCCTGGCAGATGCTGGAGATGGGAGCCGTAGCGTTCATGATTTCGTGGGTAAGCACACGGGTCAGCTTTTGCCATGATTCCACTTCGTGTCTGGCTACGAGGCGGGCAATATCGCCCTGCATGTCGTTGAGTGCCTGCTGCAAGGCTCTTTCGCCTGGCAGCAAGCCCGAAGTGGGGAGGCGGAAGGCGTAATCGCCATTTCTTACAGCCTCACGCATCAGAAAAGCACGCGCCTTCAGCCTTCGCTGATGGCGAAAGAACAGATAGATGAGGCTGCCCAGGATGAAGCAGATTCCACCTATTAAATATATAATCTTGATAATAATCATAAAATTGCTCTAATACATTTGTCTCTTAACTTCCTCCTAACTTCTCTTAACTTCTTAAACTTCCCTTTCCAAAAGTCATCTCTTCAGTTTTGCGTAAAGGGTTTGTCGGGTGATGCCGAGCATTTCGGCGGCACGAGAGATATTGCCGTGGCATTTATCCACGACCTTCCGGATGTAATCGTTCTCAAAATTTTCTAAGGTTGCCACTTCCGTATTGTTGTCGATGGCATCCTTGAGTACCCTTATCAGTTCGTCATTATCCCAGGGCTTGGTGACGAAATCGGCGGCTCCGCTTTTCAATCCCTTGATGGCAAGCTGCACGTCGGCAAAGGCGGTGATGAGTACCACGGGGATGTGGGCGTGGAGCCGGCGGAAGGTGCGGAGCCAGAGCAAGCCGTCCTGACCGCTGTTTACGCCGAGTGAGAAGTTCATGTCGAGCAGGATGAGATTTACCTGCTCCTGTTGCAGCAACATGGGGGCGGTATCGGGGCGGGGCAGGGTGAGAATCCGTTCGAACGTATTGCCCAGACAAATCTTCAGCGCCGTGAGTATCGACGGATTATCGTCGATGACAAGAAGGGTTCCGTATTTCATATCTTTTATCTTTTTGTTTGCAAAAGTACGCTTTTTTCCCGAAACGACAAACAAAAACGGGATTGTTGTGTGATAATCATACAATAGAGTGTATGAATTTCATACAATCCACCTTCCGGGCTGCCGGAAATCTTGGCAGAAAACGGGAGAAGCCGTAACTTTGCAGCAGCTAACGAAAACAGGGAGATGGTATTCTTCCTTTATCGTTTGATTTTAGTGAAACAAAAAATAAATGAGTATATGATGAAAAGTTATGTGAAATTCTTATCACGCAACAAGCTTTATGCCACCATAGAGGCCTTGGGTCTCTCGGTGGCACTGGCTTTTGTGCTGATTCTCGTTTCCTACGCTACTGCAGAGTATCGTGTGGGAACGAATCAGAAACTGGCGAAGGAACTCTATGTTGCAGGTTCCGGCGATTATCTCGGAATGACCTGGGGCATAGCCAAGGAGTTCTTTCCTTCCATCCCGGAAATCAAGGGATGGACAAGATTTGGTGAATATTATGCTCCGCAGGGAGCCATGATAGATGGACAGTATTATGAGGTAAAATATTTGGCTATCGACCCGAACTTCTCCCAGTTTATGGGTTACAAATGCCGTGGTTGTGCGCCTGATCATCTCCTTTCGGATGCTCATCAGGCAATGGTTTCGGAATCTTTTGCCAAGAAAGCCTTCGGCAACGCCAATCCTATCGGCCGTACCATCCAATGCGGTAAGCTGCAACTCAAGGTGGTGGGAATCATGGAGGATTTCGACCGTGAGGACCTTCTTAACCCATACGATATTTTCGTGTCGATGAAACTGATAGAAGCTGAGGCTCCGCCGATGAATCAGTTTGGCTCCTGCACTACGGTGGCGCGACTGGCAAAGGAAGCCGACCCCGAAAAGGTGAGACAGACCTTGCTCGGCAAATACATAAACTACTGGAAGGAGTGGAAAAAGGAATCAGGTGGAGCCGACTTCATGTGGGGCTGCCAGTTTGTGAGATGGGACCAGATTCATTTTGCGGATGATGATGTCGAGATTTTCAAGCATGGAAATCGTTCTCTCGTGAATATCCTCCTGGTCGTGGCGCTGGTTCTGCTGCTTTCTGCCTTGTTCAACTACATCAATCTTACGGTGGCTCAGATTGGCAACCGTGCGAAGGAAATGGCTACCCGAAGACTGCTGGGCGAATCGGTCGGGGGCGTAATGCTTCGTTATCTCAAGGAGTCGGCACTCTTCACGGCAGTCTGCTTCCTGCTGGGCTTGTTGATTTCCTGGGCATTCATCCCGCTGTTCAATTCTATGTTGGATACGAAAATCGACCTGTTCCATTCCTTCGACCTTCTGTGGTTCCTGCCGTTGGCTTACGTCATCATCTCCATCTTTGCGGGAATCCTTCCTGCCATCGTGGTTTCCCGTTTCAATCCGATAGATGTGGTGAAGGGAACCATCCGCATGCGCAGCAAGATGTGGTTCAGCAAGATATTTATCGTAGCCCAGAACGTCATCAGTATCACGCTGGTAGTGATGGCGATAACGATGATGCTCCAGATGAAGCATCTTGCCGATTTGCCGTTGGGTTATCAGACGAAGGATATTGTTTCCATCATTTCTTCCTTGGATGGTTCGCCAGAGAAGATGTCTATTCTCAAAAACCGTCTGAAAGCGCTTCCAGAGGTGGAAGAGGCAACTTACGGCAACGCCAATCCTATCAGAAGCTGGGGAAATGGCGTGCATGATGACAATGAAAAACAGATAGGAATGCTCCGTATGTTCATGGTAGATTCCACGGCGATGAAGATGCTGGGAGTCAGGGTGATTGAGCAGTATTGCGAGCCAGCCTATGGAAAGATTTGGGTAACGGAAGATGCGAAGCGTGCCTATGGCGTTTCTGCCCACAAGCCTTGGTTCGGAATGAGAATGAAGGATGGAAAGCATGAATACGAGGTGTGTGGCGTGATTGCCGATTACCATAGTGGAGATGCGCTGAGCGAGAATGAGAAAACGGAGCATAATGCCATTGGAGTCATTACCCCGCAGCAGCGTGGATGGACAGTTCTGGTGAAAACCCGTGGCGATCATGCCCAGGCGCTGCAGGCTATCCGGAGTACCTGCAAGCAGGTGGCTAAGGAACTGATGGGCGTTCCTGCGGAAATGCAGGTGGAGTATATGGATGATACTTTGAAGAATAATCTCAAGGACAAGCACAATATGATGGTGCTCATCATCACCTTCATGAGCATCTCTATCCTGATTTCTGCCTTGGGGCTCTTCGGAATGTCGGTTTATTACGGCAACCAGCAGAAGCGCCAGATTGCCCTGCGCAAGGTGATGGGCGCTTCGATTGGGGATGCGGCTTGGCAACTGGCCAAGAGATTCCTCGTCAGTTCGCTGGTGGCTGTGGTCATCGCCATCCCTATCTGCGTGAAGCTGATGCAGACTTATCTCATGGATTTCGTCCATCGCATCTCCTTCCCTTGGTGGGTGTTGCTGGCTGGCGCCGTCTTCACCTTATTGATAGCCTTTGTTTCGGTTATCGGCTGCACCCTGCGTACGGCGATGTCGAATCCGATAGACAGCATCAAGGCTGAATAATGAGTCATAAACTTAAAAAGGATTTCTAACGAGATAAAGATTTCTAACGATAAAAAAGATTTCTAACGATGATACGAACAGAAAATTTAACTAGAATATTCCGCACGGAAGAGGTGGAAACTATCGCCCTGAACGGCGTAAACATAGAAGTAGAGGATGGTGAGTTTATCGCCATTATGGGGCCTTCGGGATGCGGCAAGTCAACCTTGCTGAACATCCTGGGCTTGCTGGATAGTCCTACGGAGGGCAAGTATTGGTTGAATAACGAGGAAGTGGCCCATCTGAAGGAGCGTGAGCGCACCGCCTATCGCAAGGGTCGCATCGGCTTCGTGTTCCAGAACTTCAATCTTATCGACGAACTTACCGTTGAGGAGAATGTGGATTTACAGCTGAAATACCTCGGAGTGGGAAAGGCGGAGCGCAAGGAACGAGTGCTCGACATCCTGCGCAAGGTAAAGCTCAGTCATCGTGCCAAGCATTATCCCCATCAGCTTTCGGGCGGTCAGCAGCAGCGTGTTGCGATAGCTCGTGCCGTGGTGGGCAAGCCAAGCATCATCCTTGCCGATGAGCCTACGGGTAATCTCGATTCCAAGAATGGTATGGAGGTGATGCAATTGCTCAGCGAACTGAATGATGAGGGCACCACCATCGTGATGGTGACGCACTCCAAGCACGATGCTACTTACGCCAGTCGCATCATCAATCTGTTTGATGGACAAGTGGTGGATGCGATGAATGATCAGCTTTGATCTGCGGTTTTCTGTCCAACAATTAGACGGTGGTGTCTAATTGTTGGACAGTTTGTTTAATGAGAGTTTTTATTTAATGATTTGATTATCAGGAGAAATGCTGTTTTGGCACGGCTCTTGTCCTTATCATGACAAAATGAAGAAGATTATGAAAAGAATAGGAATATTGATAGGATGGTTGGTCTGGGCGGCTGGAGTCTCGGCACAGAGTTGGAGCCTTGACGACTGCATGGCTTACGCCGTGGAACATGCCACGGAGGTGAAGCGGGAGGTGGTGAATGCTCGCCAACGCAAGCAGGATTACCAGCATGCTGTGGCAGGATTTCTGCCTACCGTTACGGGCGGCGTGCAGGGACAGTATGCCTGGGGACGAAACATCGACCCGGAAACCAATACTTATAATAATGTAACGACATTCAACAACTACTATCAGCTTTATGCCGAACTGAATGTCTTCGATGGTTTCGCCACCATCAACGCCTTGAAGCAGGCTAAATTGAGCCGGGATTATTCTGCCACGGCGATGCAGAAAATTCAGGACGATAGAGCCATCGACGTGATGCAGAAATATGTGGATGCAGCCTATGCTGAGGCAAGCATTCAGATAGCAAGCGAAAAACTGAACGAAAGCAAGCGGATGCTGGCTAAAATGAAGCGCCTGTATGAACTGGGCGAGAAAGGCCGACCGGATGTGGTGCAGATGGAATCGCAGGTGGCGGAAGATGAATACAATCTTACGCATCAGGAGAATGTGGCAAAACAGAGTCTGCTCGCCTTGAAATCCGCGATGAATTTTCCTGTGGATGAAGAGCTGAAAATTCTGATTAAAGAGGAGCAGAATTTGAAGTTAACGTCTGATAATAAAGAGGTTCCTGAATCTGGAGTAAACTACGAAACTGTTTACCAGGGCTTCCAGCATATTTCTCCCGATTTGAAGTCGGCAGAATACGAAGTGGAGCGGGCACGGTATGATTACAAGATAGCAAAAGGCAGATTGCTGCCATCACTCTCTCTCGGTGGCGGCATTTCTACTAACTATTATAAGAATCTCTCTCAGAAAGGGCAATACGATGGGTTTGCCTCGCAGTTTCACAACAACCAGGGCGAATACCTCGCGTTGACCCTTTCCATACCGATTTATAATAGCGACCGCTGGCACAGCGTGAAGAAGGCACGCAACGACTGGCAACTGGCACAGGTGAACCTGGAGGAAACCCGTCGCAAACTTCACGACCAGATAGCCCAGGCGGTAATGGATGCAGAGGGTTACGCCAAGGAGTTGCATCAGATGCAGAAGAAGGTGGCCTCCGATTCGCTCGCCTATCACATGTCGAGCCGGAAGTTTGAGGAAGGAATGCTTTCCACCTTCGATCTTCATACCGCAGCCCAGACGCTTCTGGAAAGCAGAATCAAGGAACTCCAGATGCAGTTGCTGCTCATTATCAAACAAAGGTTGGTTGCTTATTATCAGGGAGAAAATTTAATAAGATAAATTATGGATATAAAGATAGAAAAGAAAAAATATCTCGTGCCTCGCAAGTACTGGGCATGGATTGGCGGAGGAGCGGTTTTGATCGCAGTCCTCATTTGGTTGGGATTGAGCAATTTCTCTTCCACCCTGAAGGTGGATAGAAAGGGATTGAGCATCGGAACCGTGGAGAAGGCGCAGTTCAACGATTATGTTTCGGTGGATGGACAGGTGGTTCCTATCTCCGTGGTACAGATCAGTTCCGAGGAAGGAGGAATTGTTCTGGAGAAAGTGGTGGATGAAGGTGCCCACGTGAATAAGGGCGATGTAATCGTGAAACTGAGCAATTCGAATCTCGACTTGGAAATTCTGAATGCCGAAAGCGAACTTGCCGAAAAGCAGGATATGCTTCGCAACACCCAGATTTCGATGGAGCAGGACCGTCTGAACAACAGCAACGAGGAGCTTTCGCTTTCGCAGGATGTCATTACCAAGCGCCGCTCCTATCAGCATCAGGAGGCGTTGCACAAGGAAGAACTCAATTCGCGCGAGGAGTATCTGAAGGCAAAGGAAGATTACAACCTTGCCGTCAAGAAGCATGCACTCATCAGCAAGCGATTGAAGAAGGATGCACAGCTCCGCCGTTCGCAGATGGATCAGATGGGCGATAATCTGGAAGCCATGCAGAAGAATGTGCAACTGGTTCGCCAGCGCAAGGAGAAGCTGAACATCCGCAGCACCATTTCGGGCGAAATCGGCTTGCTCGATGTGGAGTTAGGACAGAGCATTCAGGCAGGACAGAAGATTGGCGTCATCAACGACCTCAGCGATTTCAAGGTACAGGCGCAGGTGGATGAGCATTACATCGACCGGGTAAAACCGGGGCTTACTGCCACTTTCGACCAGAACGGCAAGCATTATCTCCTGCAGGTCCGCAAGGTTTATCCCGAAGTAAGAGATGGCAGGTTCCGTATCGACTTCATCTTCAAAGGTGTTCGCCCTGGAAACATCCGAACTGGTCAGACTTATTATGTAGATTTGCAGCTCGGTCAGTCGAAGCAGGCAATAATTATCCCTAAAG
>OGJX01002032.1_pt1 | contig 9688 bp, 8 predicted proteins | sample 1572381 | NCBI WGS metagenome assembly OGJX01 (sample SAMEA2582085, study PRJEB24529) | metagenome | biome: Human gut stool | place: China | collected 2011
GGATAGCTTGTTATGTTTATGCACTTGATAGTAAACCTTCTAATAGTATTCCACTTTATAGCTTCTCACGTTATTATGAGAAGGTGCTTAGGCCATATCATTTTTTTATAGACTTGAATGAAGCTAATTATAATAAAAATAATGGTTCTGGAAATAGTTCAAGAAGGGATTCAGGAAGCGATAGAGATTCGGGAAGTAGTCGTTCTTCTGGCAGTTCAGTCAATAATAGTGCTAGAAATAGTCATTCATCACGTAGACCTGGTACAGGGGGGAGAGATGAGTCTACAATAAAACTATCATTTGCCACTTATTCATCTGGGCCAGACACATGTTGCTACGTATTACCAATCATTCCCCCTAGATGAGATGAATGACTAATATATATATTGAAGAAATTTTGCCCATTGATAGAGATGTCTGAGTTTGAATAAGGGTATAATCTATAATCCCTGGAATGCTGAGTGTCTACAGCGGTTCCAGGGATTTCTTTATTATCTTTTCATTTACTGCCAAAGAAGGTTGTTTCTGTTTCGAATATTGCAATTTTATTAGCGGATATAATTATTCTTTTTGTTTAAAGAAAAAAAACTACTTAATTTCTTGTTATTTAAAATAATTTCATATTTTTGTAATCGTAGTCAGAACCAAACTATGAAATTTTGATGTCCTCTCTACACACAGACTATTTTTATTAACCTTAAAAGAGCAGTATTATGTTTAAACCACTCAAATCAGTAAGTGTGCTGTTGCTCTTGTGTGCCATGCCGGCAGCAATTTCCTATGCAGCCTCTGAGAATGGAGCAACAAGTGTGAATGTCACACAGCAAAACGGTACGTGTAAAGGTGTAGTAAAAGACAAGGCAGGTGAAGCGGTTATTGGAGCTTCAGTTGTAGTCAAGGGTACTACAAATGGTGTAATTACCGACTTGGACGGTAATTTTGTTCTTTCCAATGTTCCTGACGGAGCAACGATTCAAATCTCTTATGTAGGTTATACCCCACAGGAAGTGAAGTTCACGGGTAAACCTTTAGACATTACCTTGCAGGAAGATACACAGACACTCGATGAAGTTGTAGTGACAGCTTTGGGGATTAAGCGTCAGAAAAGGTCCCTCGGCTATTCTACAACGACAGTAGGAGGAAAAGATTTCACGGAAGCTCGTACAACGAACATTGGTAACGCACTTTCCGGTAAGATTGCCGGTGTTTCCGTTTCCGGAAATGCAACAGGTCCGGGTGGTAGTAGCCGTGTCGTAATTCGTGGTAATGCTTCTTTGACGGGAAACAACCAGCCGCTTTATGTTATCGACGGTGTTCCGTTTGATAATACTAATATTGGTAGTGCAGGTCAATGGGGAGGTAAAGATATGGGCGATGGTTTGTCAAGTATCAATCCGGATGATATTGCAGATATTCAAGTGTTGAAAGGTGCTGCTGCATCTGCTCTTTATGGATATCGTGGTGGTAACGGTGCTATCTTGATTACTACTAAATCCGGTCAGAAAGGAAAACCGGTCTCCGTTGAATTTAACAATAACTTGGCTTTTGATGTGATTTATGATTACCGCGATTTCCAGAATGTCTACGGGCAAGGAACTCAGGGTAACCGTCCGCTTTCTGCAGATGTGGCAAAAGCAACGGAAACATCTAGCTGGGGTGAAGTAATGGATGGAAAAAAAGCAGTAAACTTCTTGGGGAACGAATATGCCTATTCTCCTGTAGATAACTGGAAGAACTTCTATCGTACTGGGATTAACAATACGACAACTTTGGCAGTAAGTGGTGCTTCCGATAAGATATCCTATCGTTTTGGTGTTTCCAATATGGCGGTAAAGGGGATACTTCCCAATTCCAGCATCAGTCAGCAAGGTATCAATATGAATACGACTTATGACATTTCTTCAAAAGTTCATTTAATGGTGAATGCCAACTACGTATTCGACAAGAATAAAGGTCGTTCTAACTTGTCCGATGGTAACAGTAACACGAATGCCGCACTTCTTTATCATGCCAATTCATTTGATATCCGTTGGATGGAACGTGAAAATCCGGATTGTGACTGGGGTACCGGTGCTGACGGCAAAGAGTTGTTAGGTGGTACGAACGGTTATTTTAATAATCCGTATTGGTTGCAGTACAGGGTTACCAATGAAACCAACCGTAATCGTCTGACTGGTGGTATGACTTTGAAGTATGATATCTTTGACTGGTTATACATTCAGGGGGCTGTGACACGTGACGGTTATAATCTGGAATATTCCGAAGTGAAGCCAATCGGTTCCGCTTCTCCGGAAGATCCACGCGGTTATATAAAGGAATACACTCAGAACTTCTCTGAAATGAACCTGAACTATTTGATCGGATTCAATAAGACATTCGGAGACTGGAGTGTCGGTGCTACTTTCGGTGGAAACCGTCAGAGAAATATTACAAAGAAATACGGTCTGGATGATAAGGCCTCTTCATTCTTTGTGCCCGATTTTTATTCAAGCAGCAATACTGCGAAGCATGTGTATAAGAAAGAATATACAGAATACCGGGTAAATTCAATCTATGGTACTGCAGACCTTGGTTATAAGAATCAGGTATTCTTAAACTTAACCGGACGTAATGACTGGTTCTCTACATTGGACCCGGATAATAATCATTATTTCTATCCTTCTATCGGTATGTCATGGGTATTTAGTGATACATTCAAGACTCCCGACTGGTTTACTTTCGGAAAGGTGCGTGCATCCTATGCAGCTGCATCTAACGGAACCAAAGCATATCAGAATCTTCTTACCTATAAAGTAGATAATTATCAATCGAACGGACAGCCTGTAGTAACGATCAATAACTCGACCGTACCTAACAAAGGACTGAAACCGGTTCAGATTTCTGAATGGGAAATTGGTTTGAACCTCTCTTTCTTGGATAATCGCCTGTCATTGGATGCTGCATATTATGTAAAAACAACCAAAGATGATATCGTGCAGGTAACCACCAGTGGTGCTTCCGGTTTTGAATCAGCTATCCAGAATGTCGGAGAAATCAGAAATAATGGTGTGGAAGTAATGGTGAATGCCGTTCCTGTTCATACAAAGGACTTTAACTGGAATTCTACATTCAATATCGCTTATAACAGCAGTGATGTGAAATACCTGGGAATAGACGGAACGGGAGAAAAGATAAAGAGACTTACTCTTGACGGAGCCAATTCACGTGTAGGTAGTGTTTCTGTTCAGAATATCTTGGGACATCCTTATGGTGAATTAGTAGGTTATGAATACAAACGTACTTCGGACGGACAAGTTATTTTTGAAAACGGTCTTCCTGTACACTCAGACGAGGTTCAGGTATTAGGAAACGGTGTTTATAAGGTAACCGGCGGATGGCGCAATGAGTTTACTTACAAAAACATAACTCTTTCTTTCCTGATTGACTTCAAGGCAGGAGCGAAGATGTTCTCCGGAACCAATCTGTCTCTTTACAGCAACGGTCTGCACAAGAATACTTTGCAGGGACGTGGTGCTGACGGTAAAGGAACAATGGTGGGCAATGGTGTAATGTCTGATGGTAAAGGGGGCTATGTGAAGAATACCGTAGCCGTTTCTGCACAAGACTACTGGCAGGCTATTACCAGTCAGAATATTGCTGAAGAGTTTGTTTATAATGCGAGTTTTATAAAACTGCGCGAACTGTCAGTCGGATATACTTTGCCGCAGGCATGGTTGAATAAGCAGACACTTATAAAGGGGGTAACCCTTTCTTTAGTCGGTCGTAACCTTTGGACTATATTGAAGCATACGGATAATATTGATCCGGAATCTGCTTATAATAACGGTAATGCTCAAGGTCTGGAATTGAACGGATATCCTGCCACGAGAAATGTGGGATTCAATGTAAATGTTAAGTTCTAACATCTTAAATACTGTAGCAATGAAAAAGTTTACTTTATATATATTGACGGCTTTCGGTCTGATGGGATTAGCGACGAGCTGTAATGACTTTGGGGATGTGAATAACGACCCTATGAACCTGAATCCCGGAGTGGTGGATTATAAAATGGAATTTACTCAGGTTGAAGCACAGATATGTGGCTCCGACTGGGACGTGTGGCGTAATGGCTGTATTTACACAGCCAACATGATACAGCATACGGCTAGCGTAGATTGGGCGTATGGAGTTTTCTATACATGGAACGATCAGTATAGTGGTGCTTATTGGGGAGGATTCTATTCTGGTGGGCGTGCAGCTATTCGCAATATTATAGATGTGATGAATAATTGGGAAGGAGATCCCGCTTATACGAATGAATATCAGATGTGCCGCATTCTGAAAGCATATATGTTCCAGAATATAACTGACCTTTATGGAGACGTTCCTTATTCTGAAGCAGGGCAGGGGTATTCTACCAATCCGATTCCGTATCCTAAATATGATACACAAGAAGCAATCTATGATGATCTGCTGAAAGAACTAGATGAAGCACAAGCTGCATTAAGCACTTCTGCCGGTAATACGATAGGAGCTGCTGACGTTATCTATGGCGGTGATGCTGCGAAATGGAAGAAATTTGCTAATTCACTGATGCTCCGGGTAGCCATGCGGTTGACCAAAGTTGCTCCTGATAAAGCGAAAACATGGGTAGCTAAAGCAGTTTCAAATGGGCTGTTCGTAAGCAACGATGATAATGCGATCGTCAGACATACCAATGGTTCGCCAAGCGATGACTCTGCAGAACCTTACGGAAAAGTATTTTCCAGTCTGGATACTCAGGCGTTCTATATCAGCGAAACATTTATAAACATCCTTCAGGACGATCCTCGTCTTCCTCTGATTGCTACAGTTTGTACCAGAGATCCTAAACCGGGATGGGGAGATGCTGATTTTGATTTAGGTGACAACACGGCTGCTAAGCAGAAAGGTATGCCGGTTGGTTATGATGTGTCAGGAGGAGACTGGGATTTGAGTAAAGCTCCAAGCTATCAGGTTGATTGGAGAAAAGCATATTCTGTTCCTAACCGTACAGTTTATGCACGCCCGGATTCACCCTCTATGCTTGTCACTCATGCCGGTAACTTGTTATTATTGGCTGATGCAGTGAAACGTGGACTCTATACAGGAGATGCAGAAAAATTTTATAGAGATGGAGTAACTGCTGCCATGAAACAATTCTCCTATTATGAAAAAGCCTCAGCTACGATTACAGATGATGCGATAACTGCCTATCTGAATGCTAATCCATTGGATGCTGATACGGAAAAAGCGCTGGAACAGATTAATACGGAATATTATATCCATACGTTCTGTAATGAGTATGAAGCTTTTGCAAATTGGCGTCGTACCGGATATCCAAAATTAACCCCGGCTCGAAATGCAGCCAGCTATCCTAACAATGTGACAAATGGAGAGATTCCTCGTCGTTTCATTTATCCGACAAGTGAAATAACAGCTAATCCTGTTAATTACAATGATGCCGTTAAGAGACTTAGCGGAGGCGATAAGATGACATCACGCGTATGGTGGGATAAGTAATAAAGTGTTATAAATAAGTCGGTCGGCTCTTGGGGACTGACCGGCTTATTATATAGTTTTTAGGTCTAAATAAAAGAACGGGATTCATACGAATCCCGTTCTTTATATTTATATAATCTGCAAGATTGTCTTTAAGTGCAATCTTCTTATCTGTACAATGGAACATTACCATCAATAATACCGCCTCCGAATTTTTTTGATAATCTGACAGAAAGTGTGCTTCCGGCTTTTAAATCAAGATCTTCCACTGCACTGATCTTCTGAGTGACTCCTCCGACAGTGATCGTTCCTATTTCCTCTCCAGCATTGATCTTTTGCGGGAGAACATTGGTAGTAACGCCTTCGGATACTTTCTTTACTTCGATATTCTCTGACAGCGCATTTTCGTTGATTTCTATGGTACCGTTCAATAAATCCTGCGTACCTTCGTTTTTCAGGCTGAGCTCAACTTTAGCTTCGCCTTCATACGGACGATCGTTCTCATCAAGTATAATAACCGGCACGGTCATTCGTTTGAATTTCAGTGATACATTCTGGCTGCCCGGAGCTGCTTCCGCTGTTCCGAACAAGTGCTCCTGACCTCCTTTTAAATAGCGTTTGTTACCGCCTGATCTGGTAGCGGCTTCGTCTGTCAATGCAGGATAGTGGGCGTAGAAGGTTACTGTGCCTGTGGCAGTTCCTATTTCGTTCCATGCGCGGCTGTCTTTGCCAACAATAAACGGAGTATAGTCCTGACCGGAGGCAGCCATGGAGATAACTTCTCCTGTAGTGATGCTATTTCTGGCAGGGAACAGATCATTGCTGGTACGGGTGAGCGGGTCAGAGAGAGCGTCGTCGATAGAGATAGAGAAGTTGGTTGCTTCTTTACTTGTTTCTTGCAGTTCATCCTGTTGCTGACAACTGAACAAACATCCTGCGGCTAGAAGAATCAAAAAGTTTTTTCTTTTCATTTTACTAAGTATTAGTGAGTTTAAGTGAGATTAGATGCTAATATTCTACTTTGTCTTCTTTGGACATCCAGGCTTCGAAGGCTGTAATGGCTTCGTTGTGCAATAATACTTCCGAGGGAAGTTTTCTGTCGGCAGGTTTTAGAGCCAGCTCATCATAAATAAAGGAATCGTCGAAACCGATGTTTTTGGCATCTGTTTTGTTGTTCCCATAATACATTTTGTCCAGTCGTGCCCAATAGATGGCACCCAGACACATCGGGCAAGGTTCGCATGAAGTATAGATTTCGTATCCGCTGAGGTTGAATGTTCCCAGTTTCGCGGCTGCGGCACGTATGGCGCTAACTTCGGCATGAGCAGTGGGATCACATGAAGAGGTTACTCTGTTGACTCCTGTAGCTATAATTTCTCCTTCTTTTGTTGCAATGACAGCTCCGAACGGGCCTCCACCATTAGCAACATTTTCCTTCGAAAGCTCTATTGCTTTCCTCATTAGTTCTTCTTTGGTCATAGTTATAAAAAATAAATATCGTTAGTTTTGCTTTTATTGCTACCTTTCGCAAATATAAAGAAAACTAACGATAGAATATAGTGATTAAATTATTTTAAGAAACAAACGAGGGAGCTTTATCTTAGAGCTTCCCTAATATTTTGTCCATTACCCAGTTAGTCAAGGTAGCACTTTCTCCGTCGCATGAGCAGACTGACTTACCGAGCAGATGATCTACTACTGCCTGAATAAGAGGTTGTTGAACATGCTCAGGGTTACCGATACAGATTTCCTCCCGGCCGCGTTCGGTGTGCAGACCAATCGGCTCGTACGTAAAGACAGAGAAGCAGATCATACCTTTATCTCCGATAATTTCGATGCGGTCTTCACGGGCGGAATCATGGGCAACAAAGCACCATGAACCACTGCCGACCAATCCGTTGTCGAACTGGAAGCAGGCGCTCAGCGTATCTTCGGCAGGATAAAGCCCTCCACGATTGCTCTTATATCCGCTGGCTTCGAGGATGCAGCCGAACATATCTTGCAGCAAGTCGATCTGATGCGGGGCAAGGTCATAGAAGTAACCGCCACCGGCAATATCAGCCTGTACACGCCAAGGAAGATTTTCACGGTTGTAATCCAAATCACGTGGCGGCTGTGCAAAGCGGACTTGTACGTTGATGACATTACCGATAGACCCGTTCTCTACCATTTCTTTCACTTTCTGAAAGTAGGGGAGATAGCGGCGGTAATATGCGACGAAACAGGGAACACCCGTTTCCTTAGAAATACGGTTGATACGTGTACACTCCTCATAAGTGACAGCCATTGGTTTTTCAATATAGGCAGGCTTGCCTGCTTTCATAGCCATAATGGCGTATGTAGCGTGTGAAGAAGGAGGAGTGGCGATATAAATGGCATTTACTTCCGGATCGTCTATCAGTTCCTGAGCGTCATCATACCATTTTCTGATCCCTCTTTCTTTTGCATAAGCCTTTGCTTTGGCGCCGTCGCGGCTCATTACAGCTACTACTTCAGAATGTTCTACCTTTTGAAAGGCGGGGCCACTTTTGGTTTTGGTTACTTCTCCGCAGCCGATGAAGCCCCATTTAATCATCTTTTCACTCATAATATACCTATTGTGCTTGTTTTAACAACTCCCAAAGATAAAGCTATTTTTTATTAAGAACAACTTTATTGATTGTTAACTGTCAGAAATAGGCAAGGGTCTGAGTATTTACTTTACCAGTACCAGCATACACCGAAAGAGAACGGATAAAGTTCGGGACCTTTGTTCTTCTCAAAGAGGCCGTAGGTGGAGTAACGCATATACACTCCTAAATCTGCATAACCGGCTTGTGCAAGTAAGTTGATACCTAGCGGGCGCCCGTTCAGTCCCTTGTCAATCGTCTTCTTCGATCCATTGACTTTGGCTTTGGATCTGAATCCGTGACGTATTTCGGCTTCGGGACCTACAGCAAAAAACAAAGGACCTTTGCCGTTGAGCCGTGTTTGCCATTCGATAGAGAGCGGAATGCGGAAGTAGAAATAGCGCAGACGGCTTTTGCTGTACTCTGTAGGCTCTTCTGCCTCCATGCCGGAGTAAATTTCAGTCACTCCGTCTATTTCACGAAAAGCATAATTGCCGTCCAGGCGCATACTGCGGTATCCCCATCCTAGTCCGATGGTGATCCCCCAGTTATAGGTAGGTGCAAAGGCGTGCGAACCGGTAAACAGATTGCCGCCTATCTCCCATGAATGACTGGTGTTGAGGTCGGCACCGTTCGACGGATTGAATGAGAGGAAGTCATTGGACAGTCGGGTGTAGCCGATGTAGAATCCGCCGGCATGTGGCTCGAACCTGTTTCTCTTGTTGTTTTTCTTCGAGAAGGGGAGAGCGCTCAGCACGGTACGGCTTTCCGTACTCTGCCCGTTCAGGTAGACTCCTTCGAAGATTTGCGCGTTTGTTATCGTATCTCCGCCGGATGCGCTTTCGTAGAGTTTCACTTTAATCTTGTCGCCTTGTTCCTTGATTACGATCTTCCGTCCGTTGACGTAAAGTGTTGTATCCTGCGGTGTACTTTCATTTTGTGCCATGCCGCTCATTGGAGCTATCATGAGCCATAGTAATAATAGTTTTTTCATATTCGTATTTCTTTATCTGTTTTTTTATTCTTTCTTCATGAATAACATGGTGATCAGGTCGTCGGCATCCAGTTCTCCTTCAATATAGATAAGGGTAGCCGAATCTTTCTTTCCGGTTTTGAAGAGGATAAAGCGGTTCACATCTTCCTTAAGCTGGGGAAGTTGGTAATAGCCGGACTTGATTTGCCCGTTGGAAACCACTTCTTTCACCTTCTTTGCTTTCTTCTTGTCGGCTTCCAGGCAACGGAGAATCGTAGGTAGTGCATCGCTGGCATCCTTGAAAACAAGACTTTTATAAAGAGTCATCTGGTAAGTTTCCAGCATTTCATTGGATAGCTCTACCATAGTTACCCCTTTTTGCTTTCCGTACTTCTGGAAGACGGTGGCAATCTGTAGTCCCTGTTGGGCGGCCGCATGGGCGGCGAATGTAAGTAACAGGGTGATTAGTGTGGTACGAATGATTTTATTCATCATAATTATATGCTGTTTTTATATTATTCATCAAAAGACTGCCCGTGTATTCGGATAAAATACTGTCGGATGCGGTACATGACAGCTGGAGATATGACAAGGATATGTGGATGGA
>OGJX01002043.1_pt1 | contig 9587 bp, 9 predicted proteins | sample 1572381 | NCBI WGS metagenome assembly OGJX01 (sample SAMEA2582085, study PRJEB24529) | metagenome | biome: Human gut stool | place: China | collected 2011
ACTCCAACACCTGTATGCCCGTGCTGTACGGCACCCGCGTCTACCCGGACGGCGTGCACGACTTCAAGTACGAGGGCGACGGCACCATGGTCATCAATCTGGCATGGGCTCATGCTGTGGACGATATGGGTCTGTGGGACAACTACGGCAACCTGAACCGCGACCTGCTGTGGATCCTGCGCATGCCGCGCGAGGAGGCCACCAAGTACATCAGCGAGGCCGAGTACGACTCTCTGCCTTGGGAGTGGGAGAAGGCCGGCGATCCCCGCTGGGAGGTCGAGCTGATCCGCCGCATGGCTTACGGCGAGGGTGATTTGTCCGTCATCGCCAAGGGCACGCTGGCCATGATGGAAAAGTTTGGCCTGCCCAAGAGCTGGCTGGACCGCAATGACGGCGCTACCAACTCCAACCTGATCTACAACGGCTTCCCCAACCACCACGGCCCTGCTGAGGCATGGCAGGTTGGTATGCTGTACAACCTCGTCTATAACCGCGACTGCATGATCCACGAGATCGTCTGCGAGACCGGCTCCGGTGCTCCGTATGAAGTGACCAAGAAGGTCATGGAGGACTTCTTCGGCGAGGGCTGCTATGATAAGGCTAAGGCCTACACTCCCATCAACGAGAACAAGGCAAAGCTGGCTGCCTACTGCGTCAACGATAAGAACTTCCACGACTCCGCTACCCTGTGCAACTGGATGTGGCCCATGACTCAGTCTCCCTCCAAGGAGCGCGACTACCACGGCGATCTGGACCTGCAGGCAGACTTTATGACTGCTGTTACCGGCGAGACCTATACCCAGGCCGGTCTGCAGGAGGACGGCGCCCGCATCACCCAGATGCTGCGCGCGATGACCGCCATCAGCTTCCAGCAGAACTGCGGCAGCGCAAACCTGCGTCAGGAGCACGATGCCATCTGCGATTGGGTGTTCGATAAGGACCCCGACTTCAAGGCATTTGAGGAAGGCACCACCAAGCTGGACCGCGCCGACATGGAGAAGGCAAAGGATCTGTTCTACGACATCTTCGGCTGGGATCGCACCACCGGTGTGCCCACCCGCGAGACGCTGGAAAAGTATGATCTGGCTGACATGGCCGATGATTTGGAGAAGCGCGGCATCTACGCCCAGAACACCGCAGCAGCTGAATAAATCCAACAGATAAATCCCATAGAAAGAGGAAAGACCGTCATGTTGTTTGGCAGACGTAAACCCGGCTACACCACCACGGTGGATGGCAGCGTAGACCCAGAGCAGGCCGTTCTGGAACTGCAAAAGGCAGAGCTGGCCGCCAAGAAAAAGCCCAAGGCAGAGGTGTTTGACATCGACGCCGCAAGCGAGACTGCCCGCCGCCTGAAGGAGACCGGCAGCACCTTTGACGGCAGCGCCGCCAAGACCGGCGAGGACGTGATCGCCGCAGTGGAGCGGGAGACCGCCGAGCTTGCTGCAAAGCAGGCCACCGAGGCCGCACCCGAAGCCGCCGAAGCTGCGCAGCCCGATGCTGCAAAGCCGGAACTGCTGGATTTTCTGGCCGGTGAGCCGGAGGCAGAAAACGATCCCTTTGCGGATCAGCCCACTAAGACCGCCCCGGAGCTGCCGGAGCTGACCCCTGCACAGGAGCTGGCCGGTTACATCCGTGCCCGCTCTGCGGCTGCGCTGATTACCCCCCACGCTTTGCTGCTGGAGGAAGTGGAAAACGCCGATGAGCTGCTGGCACAGCTGCCCGCAGACCCCCAGTGCACCGATATCGTCACCCGCGCGGGTGCAAAGGACACCTACTACTACTCCAACGCCAATATGAGCGATAACTACGCCATGATCGCGCAGCTCATCGAGGACAAGGATCTGTGTGTGATGTTCGCCGAGATGGTGCGGTTCAACGCCCGCATCTACCCCAGCGCCACTCCGCTCAAGTACTTCCAGCGCTCCCCCTACGGCCTTGCGCCGGAGGTCATCGAGCAGACTTGGAAGGCCATGCAGGAGAACCCGGAGTATGCCGATATCGAGGAGCTGACCAACAACCAGAACGAGCGGTTCCTCTTTTCCACCAAGCACCTCACCCGCCGCTACGCCAAGGCCATCAGCGACGTGGACGAGTTCTGCGACTAAATTCTACAATTGAATCAGGGTATAAGAGCTTCTTTGAGCAAAGGCGTCTAAACTCCCACAAAGAGCAGGACACCGCGCCGCAATGCTAAGGGCTGCATAAGCCGGCATTCAAGGGTGGCGGGGGAAACCCCACCGCCTTCCCGCAGAAGAAACGCTGCAATTTGAAAAAAAGAACTCCTCCCATCTTCACAGGTGCTTTTTGGCTGTGTGCTGCCGCTGCAAGGGCGGCGCATAGCCAAAGGCTGCCACCGGCGTAGCAGACTGCAAGCTGCCGCTGCCGGTTTTGTGGGGATATTCTGCGGAGGCGTTTTGATTTTCCGGTCAAAACGTCTCCGCTTCTTTTTCACCTGCCTTTTTGAAAAAAGAATACCCCCGCCGGTGTCCCCGTCTGAGCCATAGCAGAAGGGGAGAGCGGCGGGTCTATGGAGGAAGTTATAATGAATCAGCCTTTCTGCTCCCCCGTCAAGGCGCTGCGCAGCGTGCTGGACGCGGCAGCGCTTCTGCCTTCTCCGTCCCCGGAGGTCATCCCGCTGGAAGCCGCCTGCGGGCGCATTGCCGCCGCCGACCTCTGTGCCCGGATGGACCAGCCCCCCTTTGACCGCAGTCCGCTGGACGGCTACGCCCTGCACAGCGTGGATACCGCCGGAGCAAGCCGGGAGACCCCGGTCACCCTGCCGGTGGTGATGAAGCTTTACGCGGGCGATGCCCCGGCTGCGGCGCTGCCCGCAGGGTGCGCTGCCCGCATCATGACCGGAGCTCCCCTGCCGGAGGGCGCGGACTGCGTCCTGATGCAGGAACTGACCGACAGCGACGAAGAGACCGTGCAGCTTTATGCTGCCGTAAAACCGCTGCAAAACGTGGTGTTCCGGGGGGAAGATGTGGCCGCAGGCGCGGTCATTGCGCCCGCCGGGACGGTACTCACCCCCGCCCATCTGGGTGTGCTGGCCGGGCAGGGCTACGCCGAGGTGACGGTCTGCCGTCCGCTGACCGTGGGCATCCTTTCCACCGGCAGCGAGCTGCTGGAACCCGGCGCACCGTGGGCACCCGGTAAAATTTACGATGCCAACGGCATCCAGAATGCCGCCCGGCTGCGTCAGCTGGGCTTTGCCGTGGAGCGGCAGCAGTGCTCCGATGACCCGGAGGTCATCACCGGTAAAATGCAGGAACTGCTGACCCGCTGCGATGCCGTCATCACCAGCGGCGGCGTCTCCGTAGGGCAGAAGGATTATCTCCCCCTTGTGCTGGAAAAGCTGGGCGCACAGCTGCTGGTGGAGGGCGTAGCCCAGAAACCCGGCAGCCCCATGCTGGCGGCTACGCTGGGCGGCAAGCTGGTGTTCTGCCTGTCCGGCAACCCCTTTGCCGCTGCTGCTACGCTGGAGCAGTACGCCATCCCCGCGTTGCTGCGCGCCGCCGGGCGGCGGGAGGAGAGCTGCATCCCTGCCCACACCGTCTGCACCCTGACCAATGGCTTTTCCAAACCCAGCAAGGGCAACCGCTACCTGCGGGCGACTGCCTGCGGCGGCAAGGTGACACTGCCCGGCGCAGGCAACACCGAGGCGCATTCCTCCGGTGCGCTGTCTGCCATGATGGGCTGCAACTGTCTGGTGGAGATCCCCGCCGGTAGCGGGCCGGTGGAACCCGGCATGGAAGTGGAGGTGCTTTGCTTTGTACAGTGAACAAAAACAGGCGCTGGCAGAGACACAGGCGCTCAAGCGCCCGGCGGTGCTGGCGGTCAGCGGGGTGCACAACAGCGGTAAGACCACTCTGCTGGAAAAACTGCTGCCCGTGCTGCGCAGCCGTGGACTGAAGGTAGGCGTCATCAAGCACGACGGCCACGATTTTACCCCGGACGTGCCCGGCACCGACAGCTACCGCCTGCGGGAAGCCGGTGCCGAGGGCGTGGCGGTCTACTCCGGCACGCGCTATCTGCTGACCGAGGAATTCCGTCTGACTGAGCAGGACTTGCTTGCCCTGTTCGAGCGTCACGGCTACGACCTTGTGCTGCTGGAGGGGTTCAAATCCAGCGGCTGGCCGAAGATCGAGGTGGTGCGCAGCGCCATTTCGGATGCGCCCGTCTCCTTCCAGCCGCTGGCGGTGGTGGGGGATATCCCCGGCGCAGATTTTGACCTGAACGATATTCCGGCACTGGCAGACTGGATCGAAGCCCAGATGCCTGCGCTGTAAGGAGAATGCCATCATGAAACTGATCCGTACTGTTGACGCTGCAGGGCAGGTGCTCTGCCATGATATCACCCAGATCATCCCGGGCGAGTACAAGGATGCCCGCTTCCGCAAGGGGCACGTCATCCAGCCCGAGGACATCCCCGTGCTGCTTTCCATCGGCAAGGAGAACCTCTACGTCTGGGAAAAGCACCCCGGCATCCTCCACGAGGACGAGGCCGCCGCCCTGCTGTACAAGGCCGCTGCAGGCAAAAATATCCACGGCACTGCGCCGAAAGAAGGCAAGATCGAGCTGATCGCGGACTGCGACGGGCTGCTAAAGATCAACCGCAGGGCGCTGATGGCTGTAAACAGTACCCCGCAGATGATGATCGCCACCATCCACGGCGACCTGCCCGTGAAAAAGGGACAGAAGCTGGCCGGTACCCGCATCATCCCGCTGGTCATCGAGCAGGAGAAGATGGATGCTATGCAAGCCGCTGCCGGGGCAGAGCCTATCCTGAACGTGCTGCCCATGCAGGCCAAAAAGGTGGGCATCATTACCACCGGCAGCGAGGTGTTCAAGGGACGTATTGAGGATAAATTCACCCCCATCCTGCAAAGCAAGCTGGCCGTCTACGGCTGCGAGATGGTCTTCCACAAGGTCTGCGATGACGACCCCGCCGGGATCACCGCCGCCATTCTGGAGGCCAAGGCCGCAGGGTGCGAACTGATCTTTACCACCGGCGGCATGAGCGTGGACCCCGACGACCGCACCCCGCTGGCCATCAAGAACACCGGGGCCGATATCATCACCTACGGTGCACCGGTGCTGCCGGGCGCGATGTTCCTTGTCAGCTATCTGGACGGTGTGCCGGTGTGCGGCCTGCCCGGCTGTGTGATGTACGCCAAGCGCACCATTTTTGACCTGCTGCTGCCCCGTCTGCTGGCCGATGACCCCATCACCGCCGAGGATATCGCCCGCTTGGGTGAGGGCGGCTTGTGCCTGAACTGCGAAGTGTGCCACTGGCCGAACTGCGGCTTTGGGCACTGCTGAAACCCTCTCAGCTTACTAAGGTGAAAAATATGAGTGATAATAATCTGACACATTTTGATGCCGCCGGGAACGCCGTGATGGTGGACGTGAGCGCAAAGCCCGTCACCACCCGGGAAGCCACTGCCCATGGCATTATTACCATGAACGCCGAAGCCTTTGCTGCCGTGCAGAGCGGCACCGTGAAAAAGGGTGATGTGCTGGGCGTGGCGCGCATTGCGGGCATTATGGCCACCAAGCGCACCAGCGAGCTGATCCCCCTGTGCCATCCGCTGCCCCTGACCAAGGTGGGCATTGAGTTCCGTCTGCTGCCCGAGCGGCAGGCCGTGGAAGCCCTGTGCACCGTCAAGACCAGCGGTGTGACCGGCGTGGAGATGGAAGCGCTGACCGGCGTTTCCACCGCGCTGCTGACCATCTACGATATGTGCAAGGCCGTGGATAAGGGCATGGAGCTGGGCGAGATCCATCTGGTGGAAAAGACCGGCGGCAAGAGCGGCCACTACATCCGGGCGGAGGGCGGCTATGTTTGATTCTGCCCAGCGCAATATCCACTATCTGCGCCTGTCCGTCACCGATCTTTGCAACCTGCGCTGCCGCTACTGTATGCCCGACGGCGTGGAAAAGCTGGAGCGGGAAGCCGTGCTGACCTACGAAGAATTTCTGCGTCTGGCTGCGCTGTTTGCCCAGTGCGGCATCGACACCGTGCGGGTGACCGGCGGCGAGCCGCTGGTGCGCAAGAACGTGGCGCAGCTGGTGGCTGGACTCAAAGCGACCCCGGGCATCCGCCGTGTCACCCTGACCACCAATGCGGTGCTGCTGGCAGAGCAGCTGCCCGCATTGCTGGACGCCGGGCTGGACAGCGTGAACATCAGTCTGGACACCCTGCGCCCGGAGGTGTTCCGGCAGATCACCGCCCGGGACGATTTTGCCGCCGTGCAGACGGGCCTGCAGGCGGCGCTGGAAAGCGGCCTGCCGGTCAAGCTGAACTGCGTGCCGCAGGCGGGCGTCAACGAAGGCGAGCTGGAACAGCTTGCCGCACTGGCAAAGGACAACGCCATGCAGGTGCGGTTCATCGAGATGATGCCCATCGGCTACGGCGCTGCCATGCCCTGCATCTCCGGCCCGGAGCTGAGGGCGCGGTTTGCCCGGCGCTGGCCGGAACTTGCGTCCCTGTCCCCTGCGCAGGAGCACGCCTTGGGCGATGGCCCGGCGGTGTACTACACCGTACCGGGCTGGCAGGGCAGCATTGGCTTTATTGCAGCGGTGCACGGCAAGTTCTGCGCCTCCTGCAACCGGGTGCGGCTGACCAGTCAGGGCTTTTTGCGCCCCTGCCTTGCCAGCGAGACCGGGTGCGACCTGCGCGCACTGCTGCGCAGCGGCGCGGACGACGCACAGCTGCTGGCCGCCATCCGGGAGACCATCTGGGCAAAGCCCCGGGAACACCATTTTAACGACAGTTCCATGCCCGCTACCCGCGGGATGTATCGCATTGGAGGATAAATAACTATGGGTAAGCTTCTGGCAATCTGCACCAGCCCCAAGCGGGGCACCGTAAAAACCGAGGTACCAAGCGCCGTCCTGACCCCGGAATGGGGCATCGTGGAGGACGCCCACGGCGGCAACTGGCACCGTCAGGTCAGTATGCTCAGTGCCGAAAAAATCGAGGCGTTCCGCAAGAAGATCTGGGTGGACTACGGTGCCTTCGGCGAAAATCTGGTCATCGAGGGCTTCGATTTCCGCAATCTGCCGGTGACCAGCCGGTTTGCCATCGGGGATGTGGTGCTGGAAATGACCCAGATCGGCAAAGAGTGCCACAATGATTGCGTCATCAAGCAGCAGACCGGCGAGTGCATCATGCCCCATGAGGGCGTGTTCGCCCGGGTGCTCACCGGCGGCGAGATCCATGTGGGAGACGAGGTGACCCTGCTGCCCGCACTGGAAAACCCGCCCCTGCGCGCTGCCGTCATCACCCTTTCGGATAAGGGCAGCCGCGGCGAGCGGGAGGATAAAAGCGGCCCGCTGATTGTGGAAATGCTCACCGCCGCAGGCTATGTGGTGGAGGAGACCATGATCCTGCCGGACGAGGCCAAGGCGCTGAAAGCGCAGCTCATCCGTATGGCAGACGGCCGTCAGGTGAACCTTGTGCTCACCACCGGCGGCACCGGCTTCTCCCCCCGGGACATCACCCCGGAAGCCACCTGCGCCGTTGCCGACCGCAACGCCCCCGGCATTGCCGAAGCCATGCGCTACCACAGCCTGAGCATTACCCCGCGCGGAATGCTGAGCCGCGGCGTCAGCGTGCTGCGCGGCAAGACCCTGATCGTCAATCTGCCGGGCAGCCCCAAGGCGGTGCAGGAAAACCTCGAGTACATCCTGCCCAGCTTGGAGCACGGGGTACGCATCGCTGCGGGTCTGGACGGCGAGTGCGCCCGTAAGTAAGGTTTCCTGCCCTGTTTTCCTTTACGGGGCGTAGAAATATACTATTTTTTCACTTAAAGTAAGGAGAAACAGAGATGAACGACCATCGCATTTCCCGCCGGAGTTTTCTGACCGCTGCCGGTATGGCCGGTGCAGCTGCTGCCCTCACTGCCTGCGGCGGTGCTGCTTCCAGCGCAGCATCGTCCGTGGCTTCCTCTGCCGCCGTTTCCTCGGAAGCAGCACAGAGCGTGGAGCTGATCGTGTTTGCCGCCGCCTCCCTCACCGAGACGCTGAACGCTCTCGGCGAGAGCTACACGGCAGAGCACCCGGAGGTGACCTTCCGTTTCAACTTCGACTCTTCCGGCACCCTCAAGACCCAGATCCAGGAGGGCGCGGATTGCGATCTGTTCATCTCTGCCGGTCAGAAGCAGATGAACCAGCTGGACATCACCGCCTCTGCCGAGGTGAACAAGGAGGGGCTGGACTTTGTGGACGCCGACAGCCGCGTGGATCTGCTGGAGAACAAGGTGGTGCTCTGCGTGCCGGAGGGCAGCGACAAGGGCATTGACAGCTTTGACGCACTGGCCGAGCACCTGAAGGCGCAGGATATCCTGTTCTGCATGGGCAACAGCGATGTGCCCGTGGGCCAGTACACCCAGAAGATCCTTGCCTACTACCAGCTGGACGAAGCTGCACTGGCTGCTGCGGGCGTGATCACCTACGGTTCCAACGTCAAGGAAGTGAACACGCAGATCACCGAAGGCAGTGTGGATGCCGGTGTCGTTTACTGCACCGATGCGTACAGCGCCGGTCTGACCCCTGTGGATGAGGCCACCAAGGAGATGTGCGGTCAGGTCATCTATCCTGCCGCCGTGCTGAAGGCCGCCCCCAACGCTGAGGCTGCCAAGGAGTTTTTGGCTTACTTACAGACCGACAAGGCCATGACCGTGTTCGAGGGTGTGGGCTTCAGCGCCGTATAAAGGAGCAGGCATGGACTGGTATCCGTTGTGGAACAGCCTGCGCATTGCTTTGATCAGCTGCGCAGCGGTGTTCTTTCTTGGCATTTTTGCCGCCTACTATATCGCCCGGCTGCCCCGGGTGGTCAAGGGTGTGCTGGATGTGCTGCTCACCCTGCCCATGGTGTTGCCGCCCACGGTGGTGGGCTACTTTTTGCTGCTGCTCTTCGGCGCAAAGCGGCCGCTGGGCATCTTTTTCATGCAGCAGTTCGGGGTAAGGCTGGTCATGAACTGGTACAGCGCCATTTTTGCTTCCATCGTGGTGGCCTTTCCGCTGATGTACCGCACCGCGCGCGGCGCGTTTGAAAGCTTTGACGAAACGCTGGCGTGGTCGGCGCAGACGCTGGGGCAGTCCGATACATGGATCTTCTGGCGGGTGCGGATGCCCGCCTGCCGTCAGGGCATTCTGGCGGGCACGGTGCTGGCCTTTGCCCGGGCACTGGGCGAATACGGCGCTACCAGCATGATCGCGGGCTACACCCCCGGCAAGACCGCCACCATTGCCACCACGGTCTACCAGCTCTGGCGCACCAACGATGAACTCGGCGCCATGCGGTGGGTGCTGGTGGATATCGCCATCTCGGCGGTGGTGCTGCTGGCGGTGAACCTGCTGGAGAAAAAACAGAAAGCGGGTGGCCGCAAATGAGCCTTGAAGTCAACATTGAAAAAAAGCTGGACGGCTTTACCCTCCGGGCTGCTTTTACTACAGGCAACACTTCCACCGCCCTGCTGGGTGCTTCCGGCTGCGGCAAAAGCATGACATTGCGGTGCATCGCGGGCATCGTAAAACCGGACCGCGGACGCATCGTGCTGGACGGGCGGGTGCTGTTT
>OGJX01002055.1_pt1 | contig 9535 bp, 8 predicted proteins | sample 1572381 | NCBI WGS metagenome assembly OGJX01 (sample SAMEA2582085, study PRJEB24529) | metagenome | biome: Human gut stool | place: China | collected 2011
TGGTTTTCGGTCAGGCTGGAAAGGAACACCCCGATGGCAATGGCGGCGCAGCCCATAAGGTAATAGCACAGCAGCGCAGAAAAATTGGCCAGCGTGCTGGTACCGGTAGCGCCCAGCACCTTCAGCACAAGGATCATGCCCGCATCCACAAGGCAGGGCAGCGCAAAAATGACGCAAAGGGCAAAATATTTGCCCAGCACGATGCCGCCCACCGACACCGGGCTTGTGAGCAGCAGCTGGTCGGTGCGGCTGTGGCGTTCCTCCGCAAAGGAGCGCATGGTGAGCACCGGGATGTAGAGCAGCAGCACAAAAATTGTGCGGTACAGCGTATAGTATCCAAAATCCGGCAGACCGTAGCCCAGATTCAGCGCCACAAAGTAGATAGCCGTAGCCGCCAGCATAAAGGCGGTAAGCACCGCGCCGATCATGCCGTGAAAGCAGCTGCGGAGCTCTCGTTTAAAGATAGCAGCCATCTCAGTTCTCCTCCCCTTCTGCCGGGGCTTCCTGCTCCGGCGTTTTTTCGGTCAGCGCAAGGAATACCTCCTCAAGGCTGCGGTTCTCGGCGGCAAGCGCCAGCACGGTGCAGCCGGCCTCGGTCAGTGCCCGGGACACGGCAGCACGGCGGTCGGCGGCGTCCTCGCTCTCGGCGGTAAAGGTGACCTGACCGTCTGCAGCGCTTTCCAGTTCTACCTTGCAGATGCCCGGCACGCTGCGCACCGCAGCAAGCACAGTGTCCGTCTCTCCCTGCGCGGTGGCACGCAGGCGGCTGCCCGGGTTCAGGGTCTCGCCCAGCTCCTCCGGGCTGCCTACCGCCACCAGACGACCTTTAGAAAGGATGAGCACCTGCTGGCACACCGCCTGCACCTCGCTGAGGATGTGGCTGGACAGGATGACCGTGTGCGCCTTGCCCAGCTCCCGGATGAGGTTGCGGATCTCGATGACCTGCGCGGGGTCCAGCCCCACGGTGGGTTCGTCCAGAATGATAAGCTGCGGGCTGCCCAGCAGCGCCTGCGCAATGCCCACCCGCTGACGGTAGCCCTTGGACAGGCTGCGGATGACCCGGGGCAGCACTTCTTCCAGCCCGGTACGGCGGGCAGCGGCCAGCACCTGCTGTTTGCGCTGCGCGTGCTTTACTCCCTTAAGCTCTGCCACAAAGTCCAGATACTCCTGCACGGTCATTTCCGGGTAGAGCGGCGGCTGCTCCGGCAGGTAGCCCACACAGGCTTTGGCCTGCTGTGCCTGCTCCGGCAGACGGAACCCGGCTACCTTCACCTCGCCCTCAGTGGGGGCAAGATAGCCGGTAAGGATATTCATAATGGTGGATTTGCCCGCGCCGTTGGGCCCCAGCAGGCCGTAGATCTGGCCGTCCGGCACCGTAAACGAGAGATCCTGCACGGCAGGGCGGCTGCCGTAGGACTTGCTCAGGTGAGAAACTTCGATCACAGCAAACTCTCCTTTGTTTCAGAAGCTGTTTTGCGGAAAGCGGCGTAGAAACAGCGCTTTCCGGTTTGGAACTGCTATATTTTAGATGGAAAATGTGTTTAAATTAAGACAATCCTGTGTGGGAAAACGAAATATTTGCCCGCGAAAAACGCAAAAATGCCGCCTCCCGAAGGAAGCGGCATGAGATAGCCTATAATTACTTACGGCCGAAACGCTTGTTGAAGCGCTCAACACGTCCGCCGGTGTCAACCAGCTTCTGCTTGCCAGTGTAGAAAGGATGGCACTTGGAGCAAACTTCGACGTGGATCTCGGGCTTGGTGGAACGAGTCTTGATGACGTTGCCGCATGCGCAGGTGATGGTGCAGTCAACGTAGTTCGGATGGATACCCTGTTTCATTCTTTTCACCTCATTTCTGGTTCTGACTTATTGGGGCCATATTTAATGTATGTGCCCATCACAACCTTCAATATCGGCTACCCCGTCGAGCGGCCTTGGAAACGATTGCCTTACTATTATAGCACGAATCGGCCGGAATGCAAGAGGGAAATTTAAGTTTTTTACAGCTTTTGCAGTGTCCAGCCATTTTTTTCGGCCAGCTGCTCCAGCTCCCGGTAAGAAAGCCGCAGCTGCGCAATGTTGAAGCCCGGCAGCTCCGCAAGGCAGCTGCCGTCCTGTGCCCGATGCAGCAGCTTGTGCACCTGCAGTTCCTGTTCGCCGTCCAGCGTATCCAGCCCGGCTACATATTCTCCGCATCGGGGCAGCGGCTGCTGCCAATCGATGGTTTTGCAGACCCTTGCAAGCGTAAGATGATTGCAGGTCACCGTCTGCCGGAATTCCAGTTTCATGACGATCTCCCCTTTTGCACCGGAGATTCACAGCTGCGCCCGGCGCGATACTATGATATAACATTTTGTTTTATATGTCAATATAACATTTCGTTATGCCTATACTTTACCTTAAATAAAGCCTTTGAGGTAAACGCCATGTATCAACGTATCCGGGATCTGCGGGAGGATCGTGATCTGCTGCAAAAAGATGTTGCGGCGTATCTGAAATGTACACAGGTCTGCTACTCCAATTACGAAACCGGCAAGCGGGATATCCCCACCGAGGTGCTGATCCAGCTTGCCCATTTCTACCGCACCAGTACCGATTATATCCTTGGCTTGACGGACAACAGCGCCCCACCCATTCCCCGCAAGGCATAAAGAAAAAGCCCAGAACCATTCGATTCAACGAACGATTCTGGGCTTTTACATGCCGCCGACGGGGGTCGAACCCGTACTCTGTCTCCAGAAAGGGATTTTAAGTCCCTCGTGTCTGCCAATTTCACCACAGCGGCGCAGCCCCGGCTTACAAAGCCCTGCTGCCCTCTGGCTTGAGAGGGAGCCGGGAATAACAGGTGTGAGGAAAAATTATTACAACCACACTGCTATACGCAATCTGGTGGTAGTATCATTCTTATCAAAATCAGCGGCTTTTATGATACAATAGTTTCCCTGTTTTGTCAAGAAAAACCGCTGATTCGGTGTTGCTTACACCTTGCCGCCGTGCAGCTCGGCGTACATCCGGGAGCGGCACTCGGCCACTGCGGGGGTCATGTTGACGTAGTGCTTGTGAGGGCACTCCAGACGCAGCTCGCTCTCCCAGGTCTCCTCGGTGAGCTGCTTTGCAATATAGGCCTTCTTCTCCGCAATGGAGGGCAGGTCGATAGCCAGCTCGCCGCCCAGAATATGCGGCACCAGCAGCGGGCGCACAGCGGTGGGGGTAAAGGTGATGGTGCGCTCGATGGCATCCGAGTCCAGATTGACCATCGTGACCGGCTTACCGGCCTCGATAACCTCGCCGTCCATGGCGATCAGGTCGCACTGTGCCTGACCGTTTTCGTCATACAGACGCCACGGCATCTTCTTGCCCGGGATGATAGCCTTGCTGGCGGAGTCCGAGCACTTCATCTTGGGGGTGTAGCTGCCGTCCGGCTTCTTCACAGCCACCAGCTTGTACACACCGCCGAACACGGGGTCGGAGGCGGAGGTGATCAGGTTTTCGCCCACGCCGTAGGAGTCGAAGTGTGCGTGCTCGTACAACTCCATGTTGGCGATCTTCTTCTCATCCAGACCGTTGGAGGCCACCAGCTTGATATACGGCTTACCGGCGGCATCCAGCGCCTTGCGCAGCCGCTTGGAGCCGCGGGCAAGGTCGCCGGAGTCGATGCGGGCGCTCTTGACGCGGCGGTTGGGGTCGTTGGGGTATTTCTCAATGAGATAATCGTCCAGCTTGATCAGATTGGGCAGGCCGCTTTCCATAATATTATAGGTATCCAGCAGCAGGCTGACCGAATCCGGGTAGGTATCGGCAAAGGCCTTGAAGGCATCGAACTCGGTGGGGAAAAACTCGATAAAGCTGTGTGCCACGGTGCCCACAGCCTTGACATCTGCGCCGAACTTCATCTCGGCCAGACAGTTGGCCGTGCCGATGCAGCCGCCCAGCACTGCGGCGTAAGCACCATCGTTACCGGCGCTCTCGCCCTGTGCGCGGCGGGTGCCGAACTCCATAACGTTGCGGGGGGTGTGGGTGTTCAGGCCGGTGACGCGGGTGGCCTTGGTGGCGATCAGGCTATGGAAGTTCATGGTCTGCAGCAGGTAGGTCTCGATGAGGATCGCGCCCACCAGATCGCACTCGATGCGCACCATCTGCACATGGGGGTAGCAGACCGTGCCCTCGGGCAGTGCGTACATATCGCCCTTCCACTTGTAGGTGCGCAGATACTCGCAGAACTCCTCGCTCATGCCCTTGGTGCGCAGCCAGTGGATATCTTGCTCATTGAAGTGATAGTCCAGCAAAAAGCGGGTCAGCTTGCGCTGGCCTGCGCTGATGGAATAGCCCTGATTATCCGGGTTTTTGCGGAAGAACATATCAAACACCAGCGTGGTATTCTTAAAGCCATGCAGGAACAGGCAGTTTGCCATGGTGAATTCGTAAAAATCCACCACCATCGCGGGGTTATCGTAGTCCTCATCGGGGATATAAGGCTCAACCTTGATCTCGTTCATGAATGTTTTCCTCTCTATTTATACCCGGCGTCAGCTCTTCCCTACTGCGCGCCGCCTGCCGCTTGCCCGGCAGGGGGATCCTCCGTCCTGTCATGACAGAGCGTTTCTATCATGATAGCACGATTCCCCTGCCGGTGCAAGTATTTTCGCGCAAAAAGACCGCTGCACAAACGCTGTGCAGCGGTCTCTGCGTTTATAACAATCGCTTGCTTCAGAACAGGCTTAGCCGTTCATGATGCTGGGGGTGGCGTTCTTCAGCACAACGTCGTGGCTGCCGCCCTCCACGATGGAGGTGGAGGAAACAACGGTCAGCTTGGCCTTCTGCTGCAGCTCGGGGATGGACAGAGCGCCGCAGTTGCACATGGTGCTCTTCACCTTGTACAGGGTGGTCTGCACGCCGTCTGCCAGAGGACCGGCATAAGGCACATAGCTGTCCACGCCCTCCTCAAAGCTCAGCTTGGTGGAGCCGCCCAGATCGTAGCGCTGCCAGTTGCGGGCACGGTTGGAGCCTTCGCCCCAGTACTCCTTCATATACTGACCGTTGATGCGCACCTTGTTCGTGGGGCTCTCGTCAAAGCGGGCAAAGTAGCGGCCCAGCATCACGAAGTCTGCGCCCATAGCCAGAGCGAGGGTGATGTGGTAGTCGTGGACGATGCCGCCGTCGGAGCAGATGGGCACATAGATGCCGGTCTCCTTGAAGTACTCGTCACGAGCCTTGGCCACCTCGATGACAGCCGTTGCCTGGCCGCGGCCGATGCCCTTGGTCTCGCGGGTGATGCAGATGGAACCGCCGCCGATGCCGATCTTCACGAAGTCGGCACCCTGCTCGGCCAGGAAGCGGAAGCCCTCGGCATCCACCACGTTGCCGGCACCCACCTTCACCTTGTCGCCGTAGTGCTCCCGGATCCAGTGGATGGTGCGGGCCTGCCACTCGGAGTAGCCCTCGGAAGAGTCGATGCACAGCACGTCCACACCGGCCTCCACCAGAGCGGGCACGCGCTCAGCGTAGTCGCGGGTGTTGATACCGGCACCCACCACATAGCTCTTGTTCTTGTCCAGCAGCTCGTTGGCGTTCTTCTTGTGGGAGTCGTAGTCCTTGCGGAACACCATATACTTCAGGTTGCCCTCAGCGTCCACCAGCGGCAGAGTGTTGATCTTGTTGTCCCAGATGATGTTGTTGCAGTCATGCAGGGAGGTGTTCTCCGGGGCAGTGACCAGCTTTTCCAGCGGGGTCATGAAGGTGGTAACGGGAGCGTCATCCGGGGTGTGGTTGACGCGGTAGTCGCGGGAGGCCACGATGCCCAGCAGCTTGCCGTTGGGGGTGCCGTCAGCGGTGACCGCGATGGTGGAGTGGCCGGTGCGGGCCTTGAGCTCCAGCACATCGTGCAGGGTAGCGGTGGGGGCCAGGTTGGAGTCGGACACGACATAGCCGGCCTTGTAGCTCTTGACGCGGCGCACCATGGCAGCCTCGTTCTCGATGCTCTGGGAGCCATAGATGAAGGAGACGCCGCCCTGACGAGCCAGTGCAATGGCCAGCTTATCGCCGGAGACCGACTGCATGATGGCGCTGATCATGGGGATGTTCATTTCCAACGGGCACTCTTCCTGACCCTTGCGGTACTTGACCAGCGGGGTCTTGAGGCTGACAGCAGTGGGAACATTTTCCGCAGAGGAATAGCCGGGCACCAGCAGATACTCGCCAAAGGTGCGGGAGGGTTCTTCATAGAAATAAGCCATAGTCAAACTCCTTTTCTCTTATCGCAGCATGAAGCATTCTACAACAAAATCATTCATGTTTGAGCCATCTAAATTGATTGTATATACTTTACCACACTCGGCCTCAGAATACAAACCCTTGCCGCGCCAAACTTTGAAACTGTCCTTTTGAGAAAAACAGGCAAAATGCCCACCAAAACCGCGCAAGGTCATACTTTTTGACGATTCCGGCGGTTTTCGGCATGCAAAAAAGCTCGTCCGGGTCACGGACGAGCTTTTTTGCACACGAAGCGGGACATCGCCTGTGCGGCACACGGAGCACAGACTGTGAAGGAGTTCCAGTCGGAGGAGGAGGCCCGGTGCCCGATATCCCAAAAACAAGAAGAAAAAGATTTCACACACAGCCAGGGGATCTCGGCCCTTGCTGTAACCATATTGTAACTCTTTTGATACTATTTTGCAATAGGGTTTTGTCATTTTTCTGTAACTTATTTTGTGAACTTTTTATGACCCGATCTTCAGATAGCACTCAAAGCTGGTGCGGCCGTCGTGGCGGCCCTGCACATACCACCCCTCTTCCGAGGGTGCATACAGCAGTTCCACCGTGTCCCCCATGGGGATCTCCCGGTGGTAGTTCACGGCGGCAAAGGTCACCGGGCCCGCCTGCAGCACCTCCGGCGGCAGAGCGTCGCAGGCAAGATCCAGATAATAGGCGTTGTTGATGTGGCCGTTCAGGTCGCACAGCGAGTAGCTGGCCCTGCACTCCCCTGCCGACGTCAGCTCTTTGCACCGGTGGGTGTGCAGGGACAGCTCCCCTTCCACCGTCTCATTCCAGAAATTTTCCACGGTCCAGTTCGGTTCCCGCATGATGTGGCCGCTGGTCCGATCCACCAGGATCCAGCGGCAGTCCACCGTGGCCACCAACTTCCCGGCGGCATCCGTGACCGTAGTGATGCGCTTGATGGCACCCCGGCGGCTGTGCTCGGCGCGGGTGGTCAGGGTGAGCGCCTCGGTGCGGCGGGGCACCCGCACAAACTGCAGGGCCTGCTTGCCCACCAGAAACGCCGCGTTGTGGTCCTGGAAAAACTTGTCATCCATGCCAAAGGCACGGGCGTGGTCGGCAGATACCTGCTCCACATAGCGCAGCAGGGCGCTGGGCTTGAGCAGGCTGCGGAAGTCCGCATCCGCATTGAGCACCGTTGCGGTCTCGGTGTAAAAATTGGGCTCCATAATGTTCCTTTCCCATCCAAAATGATTTCAAAAAGGCCCCGCTCTCTCCATCGTCTGCGGCAGCAGCAGATCCGAGAGGGCGGGGCCGTCTGTTTAATACTGGTTGCGGCTCTTTTTGCGCAGTTTGCGCCAGATGTTGAAGCAGGCCAGCGCCACCATGGCGGCCAGCAGCGACAGGAACAGCAGGCTGCTGCCACCCTCGTCGTAGCTCTTCATCTTGCTCCACTTCACGTCCAGCTCGCTGTTCACGTCATCGCTCAGAGCGGTGAACACCCGTTCCTTCGCGGCAAGTTCTTCCGGCGGATAAGCGATCTCGCTGTCGCGCAGGTCCTCGTCCAGCACCTCCCGCACCGACTCCATAGGAGTGGTGTAGCCGATGTACTCGGCGTTTGCCTTGCCGATGTCCGTCTCACACATGAAGTTGATGAACATTTCGGCGGCTTCCTGGTGCTCACTCGTGGCGGGGATGGCCATGCAGTCCACCGACAGCACACTGCCCTCCTCCGGGAACACCCAGGCAAGGTCAGGGTTATCGTCGATCATGGTGATGGCGTCGCCGGAGTAGTACACGCCGATGGCTGCCTCACCGCCGATCATTTTATCAAAGATCTCATCCATGACGTAGGCCTGCACCAGCGGCTTCTGAGCCTTGAGCTCTTTCACCACCTCGTCCACTTCTTCCGTGGACTGGGGGTTGATGTCATGGCCGCTCTTGAAGGCCGCAATGGCGTAGGCGTCGCGGCTGTTGTTGAACATCAGGATGTTGCCGGCATACTGTTCATCCCACAGGTCCGCCCAGCTGGTGGGTGTCTTGTCCACCATCGTGGTGTTGTAGATGATGCCGGTGGTGCACAGCATGTAGGGCACCGTATAGGCGTTCTGGGGGTCGTAATCCGGGTTGCGGTATTCCGCGTCGATCTTCTGGAAGTTGGGGATGTTGTCGTAGTTGAGGGGCTTGAGCATCCCTTCTGCGATCATCTTGGCCACCATGTAATCCGACGGGATCACCACATCGTAGTCCGCCGCACCGGATTTCAGCTTGGCGTACATGGACTCGTTGGAATCGAAGGTGGTGTAGTTCACCTTGATGCCGGTCAGGTCCTCAAAGGCGGACACCACGTCCAGGCTGTCGTCCGAGCCGTTGGAGATGTACTCGCCCCAGTTGTAGACGTTCAGAGTCATGTTCTGGCCCTTGAAGCGGGTCCAGTCGTAATCGCCGGACACCGAAACGTCCTCATTCACCTCAATGGTGTCTGCCGCAAAGGCCGGCAGCGTGCAGCACACCGCCAGCGCCAGCGTGAGCAGCAGAACGGCAAAACGTTTCATCACACGCCCTCCCCTCTCAGTGCCTTCTGGTCGCGGCGGTAGCTGCGGCTTTCCATGGCGTTGGAAATCAGAATGATGCACAGGATCACCACAAACATGATGGTGGACAGTGCGTAGATCTCCGGGCTGACCTTCTTGCGGGTCATGGAGTAGATGGCGATGGGCAGCGTTTCCACGGTGCCGCAGTTGAAGTAGGAGATCATGAAATCGTCGATGGAGTAGGTCAGGCAGATCAGGAAGGCCGACAGGATGGCCGGGCTGATCTCCGGCAGGATGACCTTGAAGAAGGCCTGCTTGGGGTTGCAGCCCAGATCCAGAGCCGCCTCATACAGCTTGATGTCCAGCTGCTTGAGCTTGGGGCTCACGTTGAAGATGACATACGGCACATTGAAGGCAATGTGGGCGATGAGCAGCGTCGGGAAGCCCATGATGGTGTCCGGCAGCCAGGAGACGCCCTCGGCAAAGCGCTGGTAAGCCACGAACAGCAGCATGAGCGAAATGCCGGTGATGATCTCCGGGTTGACCACCGGGATGTAGGTGATGTTGGTCACCAGCAGGCGGCTGCGGCGGCTCATGGACGCGATGCCCAGGCTGGCCGCCGTGCCCAGCACTGTGGCGATGACGGCAGACAGCAGTGCCACCTCAATGGACACCCACAGTGCATGCAGGATGGACGAATTGTGGAACAGGCTGCTGTACCACTTTAAGGTAAAGCCGGTGAACAGCGAATAGCCCTTGCTCTGGTTGAAGCTGAACACGATCATGT
>OGJX01002063.1_pt1 | contig 9481 bp, 11 predicted proteins | sample 1572381 | NCBI WGS metagenome assembly OGJX01 (sample SAMEA2582085, study PRJEB24529) | metagenome | biome: Human gut stool | place: China | collected 2011
CCAGCGTCTGCCAGTCCTCCGGCACGGCGCAGAAGCAGTGCAGCAGCGCACCGCGTCCGGCGGCAAGGTTCAGGGTGAACACCGAAGCATCCGCCGCATTCTCGCTGTACAGCGGGGCGGCAAAGCTGCCGCAGGGCACACTCTGGCCGTTGCAGGCAGCGGTCACGCCGGTGCCCATGCTATACAGCTGCTCCCGGGTGCGCAGTCCCCGGCTTTGCAGATAGCTGGTATCCACCGGCAGGCTGGCTGCCGAGAGGTTTTCCACCGAGAGGTACACCAGCACGCCGCCCAGCTCCGGTGCCGGGGCATAGCCCAGCAGCTCCACGGCGGCTTTGCCGTCCAGCAGGGCAGGCTCGCCCGCAAGACACGGCTGCTGTGCCGCAGCACAGACCCCGGTAAGCAGCGCAGCCGCAAGGCTGACCGCACCGGAACCGGCACATTTCAGGAATGACCGGCGGGAGATGGATTGGGACATGACAGCGTTCCTCCTGTATACGATACAATACACTACCCTTTAACAATAAAGGATTCTGCGCGTTCTGTCAAGGGGCAGCAGGAAACTGTAACCCTTTCTTATTCGTAGTTCTCGTTCTCCTCGGCCTCGGCCTGCCCCTGCAGGGTGTCGGCGTAGCCGAAGGGGACGATGTCGATGGCCTCCACCAACTTGTCCCGCATCCACAGCTGCACATCGGTCTGCACGGTGTAGCCGCAGCCCGGGTCTGCCATCCACTGCTCGGGACGGCGGGTGGGCACGGCGCGCTGGCTGAGCATACTCATGATCACGCCGCCGTGGGTCACGCAGGCAGCCTCGGTAACGTCCATGCGGATCATGTACTCAAACAGCTTCATCAGGCTGTCAGCGCAGCGGGCGTGGAACTGCTCGGTAGGCTCTGCGCCCTCCGGCAGATAGCCGGAGCCCGGGGTGATCCACTTTTTGAAGTCCTCGTCCTGCACGAGCTCCTTTACCGGGCGTCCCTCAAACTTGCCAAAGCCGGCCTCCCGCAAATCGTGCACCGTAAACTGGTGGGCAGCTCCGGGGAACAGGATATTGGCGGTCTCCACCGCACGCAGCAGCGGAGAGGAAAAAACGGTGTCTACCTGCGGGTAGTCGAACCGCTCCTTCAGGTCGGCCAGCTGAGCGCGGCCCTCGTCGCACAGGGGCAAGTCAGTGCCGCTGCCGATGTACAGGCCTTGCAGGTTGCCCGCGGTTATGCCGTGGCGGATGAGATGAAGTTTGAAGGTTTTCATGGATCACACCTCTTTTGGTTTAAAATTACGGATGGGGCTTAGCCCTCGGCGCGGTTGACCTCCACGGTAGCGGGGAACACATTCATGTCCAGACGGCAGTTGTCGCGGATGGTCACGCTGGTCAGGGCGTTGCAGTCCTTGAATGCGCCGGTCTTGATGTAGCCCACGCTCATGGGGATGTTGACCTCGGTCAGGGCGGTGCAGCCGTTGAAAGCGCCGGCCTCGATGTACTCCACGCCGTCGGCGATGTTCACGGTGGTCAGGGCAGTGCAGTCCTTGAAGGCGGTAGCGCCCACGCTGGTAACGGTGCCCTCCACCTCAACGGTGCTGATCTGGTCGGCCTGATCGGCCCAAGGAGCCGGGGCGTCCTTGGTGAAGTTGGTCATACGGCCGGTGCCGCTGATGGTCAGGGTGCCGTCAGCCAGTGCCCAGGTCACGCCCTCGCCGCAGCTGTTGTCGGTGGCAGCAGCGGTGGAAGCAGCCACAGAAGAAGCGGCTGCGGAAGAAGCAGTGGTCTTGGAACCGCCGCAGCCGGTCAGGGCGATGGCGGCGATCAGGACAGCAGCGGCAGCGCTGCACAGACGGACTTTGCACTCGAGTTTCATGATGAAGTTTCCTCTTTCTTATTCTTGGTATATTACCTTTTATAGCGTCTGGCTTGTCCTTTGCAGATTTGTGCGCCGGTCAAGAACAGTCGCCAAAAAGAAATTATAGCACAAACTTTAGAAAGATGGAACCACCCATTTGAAAATTTTTTGTTTCGAAAAAGACGTGCTTTCACAACGTCTGTCGGTTTTCTGCCGCAGCGGAAACACAAAATCTATGTGTTAATACCCATAGTTTAGCATAGATGTGGGGGTCCGAGCAAGACTTTTGACAATAATGACGAAAAAAGACGAAAAATATCGGCATTTTTCTTGCTTTACAAGTCGTTTTCCAATGTGTATAATCAACCTGTTGTAAACCAAAAACAAGGATGTTACCAAAAAATAGATCCTTTGGAAATTGAGGAGAGCACACCATGGAGTTCAATCGTATCATCAAGCTGCTGCGCAAGGAGCGCGGCATCACCCAAAAGCAGGCGGCAGAGGATCTGGGGGTCTCTCAGGCGCTGCTGTCCCATTACGAAAAAGGCATCCGCGAGTGCGGCTTGGACTTTGTGGTGCGGGTGGCAGACTATTATAATGTTTCCTGCGACTACCTGCTGGGGCGCAGCGCCGAGCGCAACGGCATGATGCTCTCTGCCGAGGATCTGCCCAACCCCGAAAAGATGAAGGACAACGTCTACCACGGCAGCGTGCTGCCCACCATGAACAAAAAACTCATCTCTAACAGCCTGAACGTGCTCTACGCCAAGATCGGCCAGTGCCACAGCAAGGCACTGACCACCGAGGTGAGCGCTTACCTGATGATGGCGGTAGCCAAGATGTTCCGGCTGCTCTACTCCGCAGAGCCGCACAATGCTTCCAGTATGTTCAGCATTGAGCCGCACCGTTGGCACGGCTATTCCGACGCTGTGATGCGGATGGCTGAAGCCAATGTGGAGGCACTGCTGGACGGACAGGATGTGAACGGCGGCGAGGGCGTCAAGGATCCCGCCTGCCTTGCCATGACCACCGAGAGCCTGACGCGGGAATTTCCGCTGTACACGCCCAGCCTCTTAAATTTGGTCAAAACCAGCGAGACTCACGTCAAGGGGCTTTCGCCGCAGGAGTGACCCCGCTTGTGAAATTGTTGTAAAGAATCGCCCCGGGCTCTTGCATCTGTGTGCAGGAAACGGTATAACCAAATAAGAAAGAAAAAAGAAAATCACCCTTCAAGGAGGATATAACGTTATGTCTACTGTCATTTCCCGCCGCAGCTTCCTCAAGTGCACCGGTGCATCCGCCGCTGCACTGGGCGCAGCCAGCCTGCTGGGCGGCTGCAAGTCCAACGGCAGCGATACCGTGGTGGAGGTCAAGGTGGGCGATACCGTCCGCAACTGGAACGGCTTGGGCGTGCAGCTGACCAGCGTGTTCCACCTGACGCAGGACCCCGTGCAGCCGGCAGGCTATGAGTATCTGGGCGTGCGGGTGACCACCGTCAACCGCAGCAAGACCGAGAGCTACGCCATCGGCGCACAGGGCATTGATGCCATCAACGAAGCCTACCCCGTGCCCCCGCTGGAGAACGTGGACGCAAACTTTCAGGCCATGGCCGCCGCTACCCCGGATTTTACCGCCGTCTGCGATGACCAGCCCGCAGCCTGCTGCGCCAATATCTCGCTGTACAACGCCAATTCCCAGAGCTTTTCCGATGTGGAGAGCCTGCCTCCGCAGGGCAGCGCCTATATCGTGCTGATGCTCATGGTGCCCAAGGACTGGAAGCAGCTGAAAGTCACCTATGTGCCCACCTTCCTGGAGGGCAAGAGCCTGACCTTTGTGATGAACGCTTCCGACGTGATCCGCAGCTGACAGAATTGCCAGAAAAACTGCTTAAGCTTCGTCTAAAATGTACGATGCTGCCACAAAATCTTCACATTTGTTTTGTGGAAAATCATTGACATTTTTCTCTGTTTCGCCTATTGTATAGGTAGTGCCCTATGGCAGAATCTGTATTGATGTGTCCCAAAGGAGGAACGAATATGACTGGGGAATTTTCCCGCCGCTCTTTCCTGAAATATACCGCACTTACCGCTGTGGCCGTAGCGGGCAGCAGTCTGCTGACCGGCTGTTCCGGCTATGCCCCGGTGCAACACGCTCCCGGCACCAGCAACAAGGTGCTGAAGGTGGTTTCCACGCTGGACCGGGTGGAATACGATGAAGATTCCAACACCACCTTGTTCCGGCTGGTAGTGACCAATGGCCGTGTTAATGCACTGGAAGTGACCAAGGCGAACTTTGCCGTGATGGCAGACGGATATCTGGCCGACCAGAACAATAAGCTGGAGGTGACCAGCCCGGATGGACTGAGTTATCAGGTCAAGCGGGGCGAGACCGTTACTTACCATGTAATGGCAAAGGGGCTGAACGCACTGACCGACGGCCCGGTGACCCTTACCTTCTATCCCGACCTGCAGTATCCTGAGTTCAACGCCAACTGGGAACTGGCCGCAGAGGTTCTGGAACCGGATCTCTCTGATCCTGCCACGACCTGACCTTCCGGACCGGAAGAACATACTGGTAAATAACGGAGGAATAAGTTATGTCTTATACATTTTCCCGCCGCGCATTCCTGAAGTATTCGGCAGCCACCGCAGTGGCTGTGGTCGGTGCCGGTCTGCTGAACGGCTGTGAATATCAGGATCCCCAAAACCCGGTCTGCAAAACGCTGCCCGGTGCGATCACCAGCAAGCTGCAGGTGAGAGCCGGCCTGAGAAGCATGAAGATCGAGGGCGGAATCTGCACCCTGATGGTGGATATCGAGTCTGCCCGTGCAAACCCCATCCGGCTGACCACGGACTGCTTCTCGATTGCCGTGAAGGATTCTGAGAATAACCAGCGCTACTTCAGCTTGAAGAACGGCGTGCAGATCCTGGACGCCGAGAATCTCCGGATCGAGAACAGAAAGCCCGTCACGATCCATCTGGCAGCAGCCAACTTCCCCGCGCTGCAGGATGGCGACACCGTGCTGTTCCAGTACATTCCCATCCGCGAAAACTCTGAGTTCTCCATGACTTGGGAAATCACCAAGGAAGTGTACGATGCGTTCAACGAGTCGTCGTCCGGTTCCGGCTCCAGTGGGGCATCGGAGCCCGATGCGAGCACTACCGCCTGACCTTTGAAGCACGACCACAGGCCGCCGCACAAAGCTTTGTGCGGCGGCCTGTTTTTTGTGTGTAAAACTGCTTTAAACAGCGTGCTGCCGATTCAGGCCGCAGCAGCCGGCCGTTGCCCTGCGCGCTTTGCGCGGTACATGGAGAAAAGTGTTGACGGCAGCAGGCTTTTTTGTTATACTATGTAAGGTTTATTATGGAGATGTATCGAAGTGGTCGTAACGAGAACGACTCGAAATCTAACTGGCTTTTTGGAAGTGGTTTTCCGGTTTTGCTAGGTTTCATGCGGGTTTTCCGACTTCGTGAGCGAACGATTTTCGGTCGTTCTCTCCTGAAATTCTCTCCAAAGTTTTCCCAGAATGCACGGGGCATTCTAAAATTTAATATCTGGAGCATTACTCAAGTGGTCGTAAGAGGTCGCACTCGAAATGCGATAGGCCGGGAGACCGGTGCCAGGGTTCGACTCCCTGATGCTCCGCCAAATCGAATGGGCAGATGAATTTTATTCGTCTGTCCATTCTTTTTTGCCGGAACATCGCCCGTCCACCCTGTCTTTGGGGCGTATGGCATCATGCTGACGCATTGCCATAGCCCAGCCCTTCCAGCATCGCCTGTGCAGACGAGAGTTTGGAAGCATAATCGAGGTGGGCGTAGATGTTGGCGGTGGTGGAGAAGTCGCTGTGACCCAGCCATTCCTGAATCTGCTTCATAGGAACGCCGTTTGCCAGAAGAAGGCTGGCGCAGCTATGACGCAGGTCATGAAAGCGGATAGGACGCAGACCGTTTTTCTCCAACAGCTTCGGGAACTGCTCGGAAACGTAGTTGGGGCGGATGATGTTCCCGATCTCGTCCACACACAGATAGCCGAGATACTCCCGATTGTAGCTTTTACCGCACAGGCGGCGGTAGGTGTCCTGCTGACCTTTCAGCATCAGCAGACGGTCACGAATGGGCGGCACAAGGGGCAGCGTCCGCAGGCTGGACTTCGTTTTTGCACGGTCAGCCTGCACCAGAACCTTTTTGCCGTCGATGGATGCCTGCGTGACAATGTGCTTGACTTCCAGCGTGTTGGCTTCAAAGTCGATGGCATCCCATTTCAGACCCAGAACCTCGCTGCGGCGCAGGCCGTAGAAGGATGCCAGCAGAACCGGGATCTCCAGCTTGGTGCCCTCTGCGATCTCCGTCAAAGCATGAATCTCATCGGCACTGTAATAGCTGCCTTTGAACTCGTTCTTCTTCGGACGCTCGACCTTATCTGCCGGATTGGTGGGGATCAGGTCGATCTTGACCGCATACTTCAACGCCTTGTGGATGTTTGCGTGATAATGGATCACGGAATTTGCCTTGACCCGTTCAAGCTGCTTGGTGTAGAAGTCCTGCAAGTCGGTGGCTTTCAGGTCTACCAGCTTGATGCCGCGCTTGCGGAAATACGGAACGATGATGCGCTCCACCATTCCCTGATAGCTGGCATAGGTTGTGATCTGGATAGAGCTTTTCGTGACTTCCAACCATTTCAGCATGAAGTCCGAAAAGAGAATGTCATCGTCTAAGCGGATCTCCGCAGGTGCGGTGGGAACCATGAAGTTCCGCCGACGTTCCAACAAAAGAGCCTCGGCTTTCTTCTTGTTCCTCTTGACGGACAGACCGGTGGCTTCCCACTTGGTCTTTCGCTTTCCGTCTGCGTCCTTGTAACTCAGAACGATGTAGTAGAAGTCGTTTTTTTCTTGCAGATGCCCTGCTACCATAGTGTTACCTCCTGTCTTTGCATCCACTTGAATATGTAACTTCTGCCGCTGACACCATCAGTGTACCCAACGGCAGGAGAGAATGCAAGGATGTCACGCCCGGATGGTGTGACCGGGTGCGAATCCGATGAGATAGGTCAAAAGATGTGCCTTGGGGATGCGGTAGGAGCGTCCGACCTTCAAATGCTTGACGCTTCCTTTTTTCAGAAGTGCATACCCGGTTTTTGTGCTGACGCTCAATACCTCGCACATCTGGTCGATGTTCAATACATCCGGGTAATCCCGGAGCATCACACGGTACGCATCACGGGGATTCAGATTTTCCTCACCCAAACAGATTCCCCCTTTCTGGGTTCATATTCTCCCGATCCAATGCCAGACTGCATTTCAGAGCTTTTTCAATCTGCGCCATCTCCCACTCGCTGGTCATTCCCATAAAACTACTGATACGCTCCTTATCAATGGTGAAGATCTGTTCCAGCAGCACTACAGACGGACGGCTGAACGCAGGGTTCTGCTCAATGAGAACATGGGTAGGCTGGTTTGGCTTTTTGGAGACTTTTGAGGTTACAGCAGCCACGATCACAGTCGGCGCAAATTTATTTCCTGTATTATTTTGAATCACAATAACAGGACGTTTACCGCCCTGCTCGGAACCATAGTGCGGGTCAAGGTCTGCAAAGTAGATCTCGCCCCGGCGAAAGCCGAAATTCTTTGTTACATAAACGGTAGCAATCATCTCCCTTTTCCTTATGTAGGCAAAAGCTGCCCTGCGGACGGCTTCTGCGACGTTTTAGGACTGTTACCATAGGAGAAACATCACTGCTTGATAGGAAGGCTCCTAGAGCGGCTGGAGCCGTTGTAAGTGCGCAGGATCAGCATCATATATTTGTAGCTGACCGTGCCGCTCAGAGATTTCTCGTCGTTTACCAACGTCATGGGATGAACAGTGTGCAGCCGCTTGACCAGACGCTCCGGGTCATACTCGCCCTGATACAGAGCCACAAAGCGAACCATGCCCTGCAGGATGCCGGAGCGGAGGGAATCGGGGTCACCCTCCCAGCCCTTTGCCAGCATGGTCAGGGCTTCTTTGTAGAGGTCTGCGCCGTAGGTTTTGTACTCCTTGAAAGCCGTGCGGATGCAGATGATCTTCCACGGGGCACGGTAGCTGTCCAGACCGAGCTGCAGACCGGTGCTTTCGGTGGCTTTCACGAATGCGAGAGATTCCGGGTCTTTGCCCACCAAAGCGGCGCGCAGCTCTGCGCCAGCGGTCAGCGGCGTGGAAACGCCCGTCTGCCGGGAAAACAGCATGGCTTCTTCTTCCTCTGTCAGTCCCTCATACACCTTGCAGATGATCGGAAGATCCTGCCCGCCGTTCATCGCCCGACGGGTCACGATGGTATGCTGACCGTCAAAGACGAAGTAGTGACCGTCCCGGTAGCTGACCTTGGGCGGGTTGGCGATCAGTTCGGTGAACTCTGCCGACATCTTTTCGACATTGGGGATGTTCAGCTTGCGCTGATATTCCGCAGGGATTTCGAGAAAGGCACTGTTGATGACCTTTTCTTCGTAAGGCCGCTGAGCGAAAAGAGCTTCGATGATGGCTTCATCGGTGATTTCGGGCATGATCTCAGGCATGGTGCTGACGCAGTTCATATTTTTCATAGCAGTTCCTCCATCTTATCTTCCAGATTTTTCAGGTAATCTCTCAGCTTCTGAATTGTTCGCTCTACGGATGCACGGTTCTCTGCATCGGACAGAATATCGGGATATTCCCGGAAAACACTTTCCCAGCGGCGCATCATACTGTTGGCGGCTCCCGATACCTCGCAAAGCATCGCAGTCCCATCGGCAAGTCGTTTGGGTACATAGCGGCTGTTTGCGATTTCAAGAATCTGCTGACGGTCGATTTTCAACGGTTCATTCACTCTTTGTGGAAAAGTCTGCTCCTGCGGAGCCGGAGTGTGAACCAGTTCTTCGTCCGTAGATTCTTCCTCGGATGTACTGGAATCGGAAAGCGGTTTGGCTGCTGGGGGCGGTGTTGTTCTGGTCATGGCGGCTTTCTTCTGGTCTTTGGGTTTGCAGATTTCAGCCACCAGTGCCGGACGTTCTTCGGGAGGTGCGCGGGCAACGGATGCGATCTCAGCAGCGGTCGGTTTTACCTCGCCAGTAAGGACTTTCTGACGGGTGCCGGGAACAGCTTTTTCGGCGGCATCCACGCCCTTGGAAAACTGCTCAGCCCTTTTTACAAAGCTGTCATTGACACCGTTTTCATCGGCGATTCGTCGACGTGTCCACCGTTTGTCAATCGACTGGCCATTTTGGCCAGTCGATTTTTTAAGGTTACTTTTCTGATCACCGCCATGGTTTAACTTCTCGGCTTCGTACTGTTTTCCAATAAGGTACTTCTTCTGTTCCGGGGTGAGGTTGCGCCGCCCCAGCTGGTTTTTGCAAATCCAGATAATGGCTTCATAGCGGTTTGCAAACTCCGTTTCATGAACAGTGAACGGGATTTCCGGGTGCTTCTTGGCGATGATGAAACGGTTGTGTCCGTCCACGATCAGCCCCTCCCACACGATGATGGGATTGATGATACGGCCATCTCGCAGGATGTTGGCTTCGAGCTGGTTCAGTTCCTCAAAGGTCAGCGGCGGAATCTTGCCTTGAAATTCAGGATCAATCTTAAGCGCATTCAGATTCATCATCAAACCGTCCCTTCTTAAAGTAGGTGGAT
>OGJX01002066.1_pt1 | contig 9479 bp, 4 predicted proteins | sample 1572381 | NCBI WGS metagenome assembly OGJX01 (sample SAMEA2582085, study PRJEB24529) | metagenome | biome: Human gut stool | place: China | collected 2011
AGACTGCAAGCAGTTATTAAAATTATACATTGAACGGACTAATGACCGTTTTGGGTTTATACCCTTCTGGCAATCGGATTTGCATGGATTTATGATTGCTGAAGCACCTACATTTTGGGCACATTTGGGACAGCAACCGTGCCCAACCGGGGCAAGCACGTTGCCCAACCGGGGCAAGCACCGTGCCCAACATGGGCAAGCACCGTGCCCAAAATAAGGACAAATATTATCTTTTTATCAACACAAAATAACCCGACGGCACCGCTGCCGCCGGGCTTCCCTTTTAAATCATCCAAGTATAGATAGTCTCCGGTAGGTATTCTACGTATTTTTTCAGCTATTGCTGTTACTCGCCAGTAAAAGTCTTTGCGTCTGTCGTATATATGGATAGTTGGTCCTTTGTATAAGTATGTCTTAACAACAGCGCAAATTTACAAATATTCGTCCTTTTCAGAGTATCAAACGGTAAAAATGGTGTGTCAATGCGTACAAAGCATTGATTCAGCGGCATTTACAATGGCCGTCAATTCTGACAATTTGACGTATTTACACTCCGGTACTCCTGCGGACTACAGTTGTTTTTCACCGAAAAGGCGCGGCGGAAGGTGGAAAGGGAGTTGAATCCCGACAATTCCGCCACCACATCCAGGGTGTAGTCTGTGGTAGTGAGCAGTTTCTCCGAGTGGGAGATGCGGTAGCCGTTCACAAACTCATAGAAGGTGGTCTGCCTCTCCTTGTTGAAGAAGTTGCTGAGGTATGTTCGGTTGGTGCCCAACTTCTGTGCCAGGTCCACGAGACGCAGTCGCGGTTCGAGATAAACCTTGTCTACGGTGAAGAGTTTCTCAAGCTGTTCTGAAAGTAGCTTGATGCGTTCGTTGTCGCTTTCTTCCGTCTCTCCGTCGGCAGCAGCAGGGGCAAGGGGCTCGGCGGTTTCGGTCGGCAATGAGTCTATCACTTCTTTTATCACCAGCTCCTGTCTGTTGATAAAGTAGCACACTACCATCCATCCCACAAGCGACGACAATGTATATATGGTGTCGATGAGGGTGGAGGGATATATGCAGTCCACCACCCAGATGCAGAGGATTATGAAGAAGAGCAGTGTCACTCCTATCAGCCAGTGCAGGTTTATGTTCTCCTGATATGAGTATTCGTTCTTGAGCCAGCGGTGATAGCGTGGCAGGTCGTGTACCACCCAGACGATGCACCACAGGCCATAGGCGAGCGACAACAGCCAGAGGAGCATATAGAAGAGGTGGTTCTGCGTCAAGACATAGAGCAGCGACATCACCACGAAGGGCACTTCTGTCATCACCATCCACCTCGTCTTTGTCCATCCCGGCCGGCACAGTTCCACGAGGATGAAGCCGTATATCGGCACGGCGATGATGTCTACACATGTGGCGATTGCCGACAGCGAGGGGTCGTAGGCGTTGTCGGTGTCTATGATGGCGAGGTCTTTCACATTCTGCAGCGCTATCATCAGCATGATGAAGGCTATCATGTGTTTTGCCCGCCCTCTGGATCGGAACCAGAAGAGCCATGCCATCATCGAATAGAACATGATGGCCATTCCGTATGTGATGAAAAGGTATTTCCAGTCGCCTGTCATGGTATGGTTATTGGGGATTGACTTTATGACTTGCAAATATAATACTTTTCCGCTGATTTACGTGCCAATTGACTTAAGAAAAATACTTATTATAACTCCGCATTCTGACATCAGCCCCCACCTAACCTCCCCCGAAGGGGAGGGACAGATACTCTGATTATGAATAATTCTTTGACAATCAAACAGTCAAGAGTAACCGTCCCTCCCATACGGGGGAGGGATAGATACTCTGATTACGGATAATCCTTTGATAATCAAACAGTCAAGAGTAACCGTCCCTCCCCTACGGGGGAGGTTAGGTGGGGGCTAAAGTCAATAGCCGAAGTAACTTATTCCTTCCCTTGGGGAAGGTTAGGATGGGTTACCCTTGGGGAAGGTCAGGATGGGTTTGAGGTCAGGTGGGGGGCTGAAGTCATCACATTCCTCACACTTTATCCTCTTCCAGGAACTTGCGTGCTGCCCTCAGCTGATGGCGCATGATGCTTATCAGCTCCTGGCTCTCCTGCAGCATGTTCAGATAGAGCATCGACACCTTCAGGTTTTGGGCGGCGTTGACATCCTGCTGCATACGGTTGATATGGCGCTCTCTGAGTGCCGACAGCTCGTCTTTACACTCGTCGCCGATGGTCAGCGTCTCGCGGTAGAGGTCGTAGCGGTTTGTCGATATCATCTGCTCCGTGTGACTCATCAGCTCGTTGATGCGGCGGCGCACCTCCTCAAACTCGTCGATATACTCCTTTGGCATCGGCTGGAAGTTGTTGTCGAGATGCTCCTTTATCGGGTCGAGCATACGGCGCAGGCAGTACATATACTGCTGGTTGCAGTTCACTCCCAGATGGAACCACGTGTTGCGCTCCAATGCTATGCGCTCCGGAATGCGGCGCATGGCGAGGAATTCCTGTCGGCGTAGCTTCTTCAGCGTTTCGCGCTCGCTGTTCACCTCTCTGTAGCTCACCTTGAGTTCCTTGAGTCTTTCGTTGCTCACGCCGTCCACGATTTTGTTGAACACATCACAGGTGAAGCGTGTCACGAAGCTCTGTGTGCGTCCCACATGCTTGCGCAGCAGGTCCCATACGATATCCTTGTCTTTCGTGCGCATCATCAGGTTGAAAATATCATCCTTCTTGTCCTCGGAACTCTTCTTCTTGTATGCCTGACCGCTACGCCAGAGCAGATAGATGTCGAGCACCATGAAGGCTATCATCACCACGAATCCTCCGAAATGCATCATCGTGCAAACCAATGCACTGGCGGCGAAGGCTACTCCTGCAGTGACGAACCATCCACCGATTACCGACAGCACTCCGGTGACGCGGAACACAGCACTGTCGCGGCTCCATGCCTTGTCGGCGAGCGATGTTCCCATTGCCACCATGAAGGTGACATAGGTGGTGGAGAGCGGCAGTTTGTAGTTCGTTCCGATGATGATGAGCATGGCGGCGAGCACGAGGTTCACGGCGGCTCTCACTTCATCGAAGGCTGCTCCCTGGGCGAGCTCCATTTCTTCTTTGTTGAATCTGCTGTCAATCCATTTCGTCGAAGAGCTTGGCATGATTTTCGAGAGTCCGTTGCCCATATCCTGCACGGCACGCACGATGGAGCGGGCTACTTTTGATGATCCGAACATCTCGTCGCCTTCGTCCTGACGGCTCAGGTCTACGCTTGTCTTCACCACATTCTGTGCTTTCTTTGATGTCGCCATCGCAACGATCATTATTATTCCTGCCAGCACCAGATATATCAGCGGACTCTTTGCCGAGGTCATCAGCGAGGTCATCATGAAGGCATTGGGGTCGCCGTTGCCGTTTGCCATGAAGTCCTGCATGGAGTCGAGACCGGCGAGGGGCACTCCGATGAAGTTCACGAGGTCGTTGCCGGCGAAAGCCATTGCCAGGGCGAAGGTTCCGAGCAGCACTATTATCTTGAAAACATTCACGCGCAGCAGATAGAGTATCTCGTTGAGGATGGTGGAAGCCACAAACACTACGACCAGCAGCATCTGGGTGTTGTCATTTATCCAGTTTTTTGTGGCGTCGCTGATGAACGGCGAACCGCCGAGTCCCTTGATGAAGATGAAGTATGCGAGGGCTGTGAATGCTATACCGCCGAAGATGGCGATGCTATAGCACAGGTGTTTCTTGTATCTGAAGGTGAAGACGAGTCGCGAGAGCCACATCACGGCGGTACCGAAGAAGAAGGCTATCGCCACCGACACGAAGATGGCTATGATGACGCTCAGTGCCTTACTGGAGTTCATCAGGTCGGTAATCATGAGCGACGGGTCGGCGTTCATCTTGAAGAGTGCCAGGATGAAGGTGGCACCGAGAAGCTCGAAGACGAGCGACACGGTGGTGGAGGTTGGCATGCCGAGGGTGTTGAAGATGTCGAGCACCACCACGTCGGTAACCATCACCGCCAGCAATATCGTCATCACCTCGGCGAAGGTGTAGTTGGCGGGGTGCATGATGCCATGGCGTGCCACGTCCATCATTCCGGCGCTCATCACCGCTCCGATGAGGACTCCTGCCGACGCTACAACAAGGACAGTCCTGAAGCGTGCCACCTTGGCACCTATGGCTGACTGCAGGAAGTTCACAGCGTCGTTGCTCACTCCCACAAACAAGTCGAACACTGCCAGCAAGAGCAGGAATGCGACTATCACAAAGTAGATTGTTTCCATAATTAATATATTTATCCGCTTGCAAAATTACTTTGGCAATATTACAAGCAGTTTAAACAGATATTACATTTCTGTTACAACGTCGATTTTTTCCTGTATTGTTCCGACGGTCTTCTCGCCCTGCCTGTCTGCAAGTTTTCACTTTTTGGAAGTAATATGCGGATTGCTAATGGGCAAACCTGATGTTTTTTTAGAAGGAATATGTAGTTTTGAACTGTAGGGAAACAACTAATATAACTCCGCATACTGACTTTAGCCCCCACCTAGCCTCAAACCCATCCTAACCTTCCCCAAGGGAAGGAACTGGTTACTCCAGCTAAAGGCTATCAGCCCCCACCTAACCTCTCCCGAAGGGGAGGGACAGATACCTTAGGCAATCAGTCTGTCATCAGTTATCAGTCTGCCACGGTTATCAGTCTGCCATCGGTTATCAGTCTGTCATCGGTTATCATAAAGAGGAGTAACCGTCCCTCCCCTACGGGGGAGGTTAGGTGGGGGCTGAAGTCAATAGCCGAAGTAACTTATTCCTTCCCTTGGGGAAGGTCAGGATGGGTTTGAGGCTAGGTGGGGGCTGATAGCCTTTAGCTGGAGTAACCTGTTCCTTCCCTTGGGGAAGGTTAGGATGGGTTTGAGGCTAGGTGGGGGCTGAAGTCAGTAAGCAGAGTAACCTGTTCCTTCCCTTGGGGAAGGTTAGGATGGGTTACCCTTGGGGAAGGTTAGGATGGGTTTGAGGTTAGGTGGGGGCTGATGTTCAATACGTATTAACCCCCCCTTGGGCTTATCCTGGTTTTCTTCGAAAAACCAAAACAAACCATCCTATTCCTTTGCCATTACCCGAAAAATCATTACTTTTGCTATCACATTATTATAAATAACGAAACAACAACCCGCTTATGAGAAAGATAACGAACCCGTTCGCCGGCATGGAAGGATTCCACTGCTTCGGCTGCTGCAAAGACAATGACCACGGCGTACACATGGATTTCTATGAAGACGGCGACGACGTGGTGTGCTTCTGGAAACCCGACGGCGAATACCAGGGATGGCGAAACACGCTGCACGGAGGAATACAGGCAACGCTGCTCGACGAGACGGCGGCATGGGTGGTGTTCAGGAAACTGCAGGTCATGGGCGTCACATCGAAGCTGGAACTGTCATACCGCCGCCCGGTGCTCACCACCGACTCGCAGATCACTCTCCGCGGACATATCACCGAACAGAAGCGCAACCTGGCTTTCGTAGAACTCACGCTGGAGAACTCCAAAGGGGAGGTATGCACCACGGCACGCGCCGTATACTATCTATTTACCCAGGAGAAGTCTCAAGAAAATGGCTTCACCGGCTGTGGCACCGAAGACGAAGAACTCCTGTTCTGACTTCATGGCAATGACTTGCCTTCTTAATGGCTCCTCATCTGATATCAGACAAAGCTGGGCAAAAATACGAACACACATTGGCATCAGCCCCCACCTAACCTCCCCCGAAGGGGAGGGACAGATACTCTAATTACGGATAATCCTTTGATAATCAAACAGTCAAGTGTAACCGTCCCTCCCCTTCGGGGGAGGCTAGGTGGGGGCTGATGTCAGTAACCAGAGTAACCTGTTCCTTCCCTTGGGGAAGGTTAGGATGGGTACCCTTCGGGGGAGGCTAGGTGGGGGCTAAGTCAATTAAGCAGAGTAACCAGTTCCTTCCCTTGGGGAAGGTCAGGATGGGTTTGACGTCAGGATGGGTTTGAGGTCAGGATGGTTTTTTAAAACACAAGACACCAGCCCTCCTCTCTGTTAAAATATCATAACACATTAATTTTTTCTCACAACAAACACAATCTCCTACGGAAAAAGTCATTAACTTTGCATCGATTATATAAAAATCGAGTCAATAAAAGCCAGAGGCTGAAACAGAAATGCGGACGCCACTGCTGATAAAGCATATACATAAAAGCGGCGCATAAATGCGTTAGACATCTGAAATACAATTTTATTAATGCTAAGTAAGCTAAGGCTATAAAATAAACAAGAGGCGCAAGCCCACTAAAGCAAAGCCGAGGCAACACAGTATAGAAGAGAAAAGGCATCAGTAAGTCAGTGTCGCCGCACAGATGTAGAATATATACAGAGAAAGATAATTCATTAGCAAGTAAGACGATAAATTAACTAGAAAATGAGATTAAAACATTTCCCAACAGGGTTATTGCGCTGCGGTATATCCAAGCGCAAGGCTAAACTTTTCGTGACAGCACTTATGGTAGCTGCCACAGCACAGACGTGTTTTGCACAGGCTACTGGAACAGAAACAAAGGGTGAACAGCCCATCGCAGCATGGACAGGCACTACACCTTCCGCTGCCGATGGCAAAATCGTTTACCTTTATAACGTAGGTACCAAGCAGTTTCTTGGTAAGGGTGGCCGCTGGGGCACAGAGGCTACCATGAACGTGGAGGGTGTGCCGTTTAGGCTGGCTTATGGAAGTGGCACCTTCACGCTTACCTCACAGGTGAAGCTGCAAGGTGGTTCTTCCACTGGAAAGCTGACCTTGATGGATGGGAAAATCTCGGTGCATGACAAGGGCAATTATTTTGTTGACCAAAATGGATCTTCCTTCACCGCCACGAAGCAGGGTGACGGCTATGTGATTACTTCAAAAGCTACAAATTCAGGTAGCAATATGTATGGTAAAACCTATAAAGTGGTGGCGTTGGGTGCAAACCAGAAGGCATATGCCAAAGAATCAAACGAAGCTTGGGTGCAGGGCGACTCTACCGACTACGCTACATGGATTATCGTGACTGAGGATCAGCGCAAGGCGGCTTTCCAGACCGTTAACGATGCCCACGTGAACGCCGTGAACGCCACCTTCTTGATGTCCGACTTCGACTTCGCCCGTAATGACAACTCTTGCTCGGAATGGAAGACGGGGGCTACCGCCACGGAAACCGCTACGGGAACACTCTCTTATTCAGGCAATAAGCAGTGTAAGCCGGAAGATGCATATCCGAAGACTACTACAGTGTACACGTATACCTATACCAGCACGCATGCAACAAATAGGTGGGGGGGAGAACATACCTCTACTTTCGAAACAACCGAGAATCTTGAGGAAGAAGTCATAATGGATTGCAAACTTGGGGGACATGGACTTGGTACCTCACTTAAAGTAACATACACAAGAGATGATAGCAAAACGGTGGCATCTACCACCACAACTGAGGGCTACACCTACTACTTAGGTAACGGTTACGATGAAACAGAATACAAAAATGGCGCAACCGACCCCAACACAGGCGAGACGATGACGGTAGGTGAGAACCGTCAGCAATCCTACGGTGGTGCTTGGACTGCCAACATCCACGGTGCCCGCGGTTCGGTGGTGCAGACCATTCCCGCTAAGAACATGATCAAGGAGGGTTGGTATCGCATTAGCTGCGTAGGCTTCACGACCACCACAAAGGGTATCGCTCGCCTCTTCGCTGCTTCCGGTAAGGGTAACAATACCACAGGCTCTGGCGCCACGGCATCAACCGAGAAGTTTGCTATCGCCAACTTGCACCGGATCGACGCTGCCACCCCCCCCGCTACTTATGTGGCTGCTTCGAAACTTCTCGATACACCCAATGTTAACACGTTCGACGCTTCGGTGAAGGTGTATGTGTCACCGACCAATGAAGCCGAAACACCATATGAGACGCTCTCATTCGGTATCCAGGTGGGTAGCGCTGCCGACGATACCCAGGACGCCGACGACAACGCGTGGACCTGCTTCGACAACTTCAAGATTGAGTACCTCGGTACGCCCGAGCACGAGCTCATCCTCGATGAGGAGCAGACCGATGGTGGTTATATCAAAGCACAGGCACAGGACGACGACAAGACGCTCCAGAAGTCGATCGTTTACCTGCACCGCACCATGAACCCTGGCACGTGGAACTCACTGGTGTTGCCCATCAGCCTCAATGTGGGTCAGGTGAAGAGCATCTTCGGCGATCAGGTGCACATCTCTGAGTTCAAGGGTGCATACGATAAGAATCACCCGCAGCGCATCATCTTCGACCCGATCACTACCAACCGCAACGACCCCGATGCCATCGCTATCGAGGAGGGCAAGCTCTATCTCGTGAAGCCGACGGCCGACGGTGGCATGCCTCAGGGACAGACGAAAAAGACGTTCACTTACGATGGCAAGCCCATCTCGGTGGAGGACTACTACACCATCGTGGGTGTGACCTTCAAGCATAAGAAGGATGTGGAAGACGTTAACTACAGCGCTCGCGTGGAGGGCACAACAGGCAATGAGGACTTTGATACTAAGCAGCAGGTGCAGTTTGTGGGTACTTACGTGATGTGCTTCGACAATGACCTGATTCCCGCCAACTCTTACGTGCTCAACGGCAACAACTTGGGTGGCACAGCCGGCCTCTGGTACTACCGCACCGTGCCGACCAAGACCAAGGGCTTCCGCGGATGGCTGCAGTCGGTTCAGGGCCAGGCCTCAAAGGTCTTCGAGTATGAGATTGAGGGCGTGGTCGAACAGGTGAACGGCAACGCGACAGCCATCGACGGCATCGAGGCAGCGCAGCAGCACAGCGCCAACATCTACAACCTCAACGGACAGCTCGTGCGCCAAGGCACCACCTCTACCGAGGGTCTGCCCAGCGGCCTCTACATCGTAGGTGGCAAGAAGTTGGTAGTGAAGTAATCCATAGGTTAAACTCTTTAATCAGCAATAAACATGAAAAAGCAATATATAAAGCCCACAGCCGTTAAGGTGGCAGTGAAGGGCACCCTGATGCACACCGGAAGCATTCAGAACACCACTGGGGATGTGCAGACAGGTGTACAGGAAAACAATAATGATGATTTCTGGGCCGGTTCTAAGGATCACAGCACCAACCTCTGGGACCAGTGTGAGGATTAACCCCCAAGCGAATGTTACCCCGACATTCCTAACAACATAGATGTTTACAGGCGGATGTGTCCGTTATCGTAACAGTAACAATATTATATTTCGGAATAACTATCCACAAGCCGGCCGTCAACGATGACAGCCGGCTTGTTTTGCTTATGTGAGCCATGAAAATCGTAGCGATAGAGCAACGCGTGCTGGACTCGGTATACCCAGGGTATTTTATCGTATTATCCCAAATCGGTCATTAGGGCTTGCTTGTATTTTGCTTTTTTAGAAGAGTGG
>OGJX01002070.1_pt1 | contig 9470 bp, 9 predicted proteins | sample 1572381 | NCBI WGS metagenome assembly OGJX01 (sample SAMEA2582085, study PRJEB24529) | metagenome | biome: Human gut stool | place: China | collected 2011
CTCACGGCACGCGGTTTTGGAGACCGCTGCTCTACCAACTGAGCTATACCCCTATGTACATTCGCTGAATGCCTGCTTATTATAGCCGATACAGACGCGAATGTCAAGCATTATTTTTCATTTTTCGTGCCGCAGCTGCAGCAGCCTTCGCTTTTTCCGGCGGCCACGGCGGGCAGTTGGCTGGCCAGCCGCTCCAGCGTCACGCTGTCGATGTACTGGTTGATCACCTCGTCCAGCCCGGCCCAGAAAGGCAGGGTGAAGCACTGGTCCGACATGGGGCACTCGTTGGTCTGGCTGCCCAGGCAGGGGATGGGGGCCACGCTGCCCTCAATGGCCCGCAGGATCTCACCGGCGGTGTAGTCGGCGGGAGCCTTGGTCAGGCGGTAGCCGCCCTGGCTGCCGCGCTCGCTCTTGACCAGCCCCACCCGTGCCAGCGGGGTGACGATCTGTTCCAGATATTTCAGGCTGAGGTTCTGCCGCTCACTGATCCCCTTGAGTGAGACGGTGGTGCCCGGTGCGTAGCGGGCAAGCTCGGCCATCAGGCGCAGGGCATAGCGGCTCTTGGTGGAAAATTTCATGCTGCTTCTCTCCTTATTGCTGCTTATAGTATAGCACGTTGCTCGGATTTTGCAAAGATAAACCTCTTGTGCAAACAAAAAAGGTCTGCTATCATAGGATGGATGAGAAGAGATAGAAGGAGTGAGCGTATGACTGAGAAGATCAACCCTGCCGACGCCATCCGTCTGCTGGATGCCCACGAGGCCGTGGCAGTGGATGTGCGGGAGCCGGACGAGTATGCGGTGGGACACATCCCGGGCGCAAAGCTGCTGCCGCTGGGTCAGGTGCTGACCCGCGCAGCGGAAGTGCTGCCGGACAAGAACGCCGTGTGGCTGGTGTACTGCCGCACCGGCCGCCGCAGCGCCGACGCGGTGCAGAAGCTGGAGAGCCTGGGCTATACCAATCTGCGGGACCTGGGCGGCATCCTGAGCTGGCCCTATGAGATCGAGGGCGACTTTGAGGGGCATTTCTAATAAAGGAAAGGAAAACACCATGTCGTTTGACCCGAAAGATTTCGCCGGCAGCCACTGCGGCTGCCGCTACCAGCAGGACTACCGCCCTACCCTGGGGCGGGATGGCAAAAAGGAATCCGGTACGCTGGAGGTCATCAAGTTCTACTACGACGGGGCCATCCGCTTTGAGCAGCACTGCTACGGCGAGGCAGCGACCTTTGTGTTCGGAGTGTGGGCCGACCATATGGACCCGGACGGCACCCTGCACTGGGTGCTGCCGGACCGGCGCAAGAGCTACTACGACGAGGACTACCTGCCCAAAAAGCTGGACCGGGTGGACGAAGCCGGGAACCTCTATTTTGACGGCGGGGTCTTTCCATGGAAGCTGGCCGACGATTTTGCCGAGGATAAACGCTGGGGCTACCCCAAATGGAAGGTGCTGCTGGGCAGGCTGACCGGCAAGGGCCGCAAATCGTAACGGAAGTATGAATTTCCAGTATTCCTATTGACACACTAGGGAATGATATGGTATAACTTATCCGTTGAAAGGATTCCGCGCGTGCGTGCGGCTGTGTGCAGCCGCCGGTCTGCGCATTCATAAGAAAGGATCATTCCTATGGAAAACATGGAAAAAGTGGTTTATCTGGACAATGCCGCTACCACGGCCTGCGCTCCGGAAGCGCTGGAAATGATGGTCAAGGCCCTGAGCGGTGCCTGCGGCAACCCCAGCAGCCATTACAGTGTGGGTTATGAGGCCAAGGAGCTCGTGGACACCGGCCGTGCCCAGGTGGCAAAGGCCATCAACGCGACTCCGGCCGAGATCTTTTTCACCAGCTGCGGCTCGGAGGCCGACAACTGGGCTGTGAAGGGCACCGCCTTTACCAAGGCCCGCCAGAACAAGAAGCACCTGATCACCAGTGCCTTTGAGCACCACGCCATCATGCACAGCATGGCTGCGCTGGAGCGCATGGGCTTTGAGGTCACCTATATCAAGCCCACCACCGAGGGCTACATCCGCCCCGAGGACGTGGAGGCTGCCATCCGCCCCGACACGGCCCTCATCAGCATCATGATGGCCAACAACGAGATCGGCACCATCCAGCCCATCAAGGAGATCGCCGCCATTGCCCACAAGCATGGCGTGTGGATGCACACCGACGCCGTGCAGGCCGTGGGTGCCATCCCGGTGGATGTGAAGGATCTGGGCGTGGATATGCTGTCCATGAGTGCCCACAAGTTCAACGGCCCCAAGGGCATGGGTGCCCTGTACTGCCGTAAGGGCGTGTGGCCCCAGAACCTGATCGACGGCGGCAGCCAGGAGGCCCGCCACCGCGCAGGCACCGAGAATGTGGCCGGCATCGCCGCCATGGGCAAGGCCCTGGAGATCGCCACCACCCATCTGGACGAGCGCATGGCCCACGAGACCGAGCTGCGGGACTACGTCATCGACCGCGTGCTGAAGAACATCCCCGAAGCACGCCTGAATGGCGGCACGGAGCATCGCCTGCCCAACAATGTCAACATCAGCTTCCCGGGCCTGGAGGGTGAGACCATCCTGCTGGATCTGGATATGCACGGCATCTGCGCCTCCACCGGCTCGGCCTGCAACTCCGACAGCCTGGATCCCAGCCATGTTCTGCTGAGCATTGGCGTGCCCGAGGAGATCGGTCATGGTTCTATGCGGTTCACCTTTGGCCCGCAGAACACCATGGAAGAAGCAAAATATCTGTGTGACGTGCTGGAGGAGGTCATTCCCCGCCGCCGCGCTATGAGTTGTATGTGGCTGCAGGGTCAGAACAAGGCCCGCCAGTTCAGCCTGAAGGGAGAACAGTAATTATGGCAAGTATGTATAGTGCCAAGGTCATGGAGCATTTCGCAAATCCGCACAACGTAGGTGAGCTGCCCGACGCAAACGGCGTGGGTGAAGTGGGCAACCCCAAGTGCGGCGACATCATGCGCATGTACCTGAAAATCGAGAACAATGTGATCGTGGACGTCAAGTTCCTCACCTTTGGCTGCGGCGCAGCCATTGCCACCAGCAGCATGGCCACCGACCTGATCAAGGGCAAGACCGTGGACGGGGCACTGAAGCTGACCAACAAGGCCGTTGTGGAGGCTCTGGAAGGTCTGCCCCCGGTCAAGGTGCACTGCTCTGTTCTGGCCGAGCAGGCCGTCAAGGCTGCCCTGTCCGACTACTACCGCCGTCAGGGCATCGATCCGGAACCCATCGTGGGCAAGCTGGAAGAGGACTGTGAGCACTGCGAGAGCTGCGGCCACTGATCCTGACAGTATCATAAGTAAAAAAGAGGACACCGCTTCGTGCGGTGTCTTTTTTGCTTCCCCACTTGTGAGAAAAGGGGTTCAGAAACGCCCGCAGGCGTTTCTGAACCCCAAAAAATCAAATCGTTTTCCGCGCCTTACACCCCGCCGTGGCGGCGCTGCTCGGCGGCAAGTTCCTGCTGCAAAGCGGCCTTGCGGTGATCCAGCAGCAGATCCTTGTTGTACTTGAAATACCGCTCGCAGCCGTTCTCGGTGAGGAACTGGTGGGAGGCGGGGTTCACCGTGAGTTCGGTGACGAACACTACCATCTCCTGACTTTCCGCAAAGGCCTGCTCCATAAAGTCGAAAGCAGCCTCCAGCGCAGCAGCGGCGGTTTTCTGGGTGGTCTCGCGCTGGTCTGCCAGCGCACGGAACTGACCGCGCAGCAGGTCGAAGGCTTCCTGCGTACCGGCGGCGTTGGCGCGGCGCAGCTCCCCTTCCCACTGGTGCAGCGCGGCCTGCACCTGCAGACGGTTGGTCAGCTCTGCCTTGCCCAGCAGACCGGCATCGCGCTTTTGCTGGGTCTCAGTCTCGTAGTCCTTGATCTGCTGGCTGAACAGCTCTGCGGAGCCGTCCGGGATATCCTCCGGCAGGGTAGCCAGCGCCTTTTTGGTCTCCCGCAAAAAGGCGTAGCAGGCATCGGCCACGGCGTCTGCCTGCAAGGAAGCGGCAAAGCGGGTGTCCAGCCCCGCCAGCAGCAGGCTGACAAGGCTGAGCCGCTCGTCAAAGGGCGCCTGTAGCAGCCGTGCGAACACGGCGGGCTTTGCCTGCCCGGCAAGAATTTCCTCCACGCCGTAGTCGTCCCGGTACTTGTAGTACAGGTCCAGATAGGCCGAGAAATCCTCGGCGATCTTCGGGTGCTGGATATACTCCCGGATCAGTTCCTCGTCTGCCTGCAAGCCCAGTGCTTCGTAGGTGTCCAGCAGGTTGGAAAGATCCTCCCAGCCGCGGGCGGTGACGAACTGGGTGCCGTCCACGTCCGCGTTGATCTGGTAAAAGTTCTGGGGATGCAGCTCCAGATAACTCAGGATGGCGCTGTGGATGTGCGCGGCGCGGGCGTAGTCCTTCCACACCGGCAGATCGGGCTCGATATCCATGCGGCGCACGCGGTCAAGGGTCACGATGTCAAAATCCCGGACGGATTTGTTGTACTCCGGCGGGTTGCCAGCCGCCACGATGACCCAGCCCGCAGGCACGGCCTGATTGCCAAAGGTCTTGCACTGCAAGAATTGCAGCATGGTGGGTGCCAGCGTCTCGGACACACAGTTGATCTCGTCGATGAACAAAATGCCCTCCGAAAGGCCGGTGGCCTCCATTTTAGCGTAGATGCTGGCAATGATCTCGCTCATGGTGTACTCGGTCACCGACACATCCCTATCGCCGTAGTGGCGCTGTCGGATAAAGGGCAGACCCACGGCGCTCTGCCGGGTGTGGTGGGTGATGGTGTAGGCCACCAGTGCCACCCCGCACTCCCGGGCCACCTGCTCCATCACCTGCGTTTTGCCAATGCCCGGAGGCCCCATCAGCAGGATGGGGCGCTGCCGGATGGCCGGAATGGCGTATTCGCCCAGCGCATCCTTGGCAAGGTAGGCTTTTACGGTATGCTCGATCTCTTCTTTGGCACGTTTGATATTCATAATGGTTCCCCCTCTTGTCAGGAGTTGTTCAGTTCGCGGTACAGATCGTCCTCCTCGGCCAGAGCGTCCGCAAGGGTGCTGGCCGGGCGGGCTGCCGCACCGGTAAATTCTTCTTCGTCCAGTACCACCTTCATCGCCCACGGCGGCACATTGGCATCATCGAACCGCTCCCCCAAAAACAGAAAGGCGGTATCGTAGCCGGGACGCCGCGCCGGGTAGGTGCCCATGCCGTCGGTGAAGTACAAAAGGCCGCGCAGGTTCGAAAACTTCTTTTCGGCGCAGAGCTGGTTCACATATTCAAAGGCCGGACGGAAGTCCGTTCCGCCGCCGCCCCGCAACTCAAAGTGGTTCATGGCGTGGATGAGCTCGTCCTCGTTGCGGATGAGGATATCCTGCCGCACGGCGTTGTCGGCCTGAATGAGGTGCAGGTTCATGCGGTGGAAAAAGTTTTCCCGCCCTTTGAGCAGGGTGTAGGTCTCGGCCAGAAAGGCGCGCACCAGTTCGCCGGAGGTGGAGTAGCTGGTATCAATGACCAATGCCAGCTCCTCGATCTTTTTGCTCTCCCGGCTTTCCAGCGGCTCAATGAGGGGCAGGTTGCCGTACACCGAAAGGCCGTAGGTGTAAAAGTTCAGGTCAAACTCGTCCGGGTCCAGTTTTACCTCCTCGCGCAGGACACAGAACCGGCGCAGAAAGTCCTTGTAGCTGCGGCGGCTGCGGTTGGCGGCTTTCACCTGCTGCTTTAAGGCATCGGCGCCCTCGCCCGCCTCTTTATCCCGCAGGTCCAGCTCGGTCTGCATCCGCTCCCCGATCTTCTGCCACGTTTTCTGCGGCAGAGGGGTGGGCATCTGCTGGGGCTGCTCCGGGGCATCCTTCGGCCACAGGCGGTGGTCATCGGTGACAAATTCCCGTTCCAGCTGCCGCAGCACGCCGGGCGTCTGCCGGGTGAGCCAGCGGTACACCGGGGCTGCCGCCACCACCTTTTCCTCGGCGGTGATCTGCCGGTAGGCGTTCTGCCGCACATAGGTCAGTGGGCGCATCACGCTTTTGCGCTGTAAGCTGTCGATGACATTTTCCACCGCGATATCGCACGCAAGGCTCCACAGCTGCGGCTCCCGACGGCCTTTCAGCCACAAATGCCGGAATATGCAGTGGAAAATGGTGTGCAGATACAACCGGTTGAGATATTTCGGGTTCTCCTGATAAAGCTGCAACAGGCGCTGCGGCTGGTAATACAGGGTCTGTCCGTCCGTAGCCAGCACCCGGCAGCGCTCGTCCGGGGCGGGGGTCAGGGCGCTGAGTGCCATATCCAGAAACCGGAAGTCCAGATACAGCCCGCTGCGCACCACCGCCAGCACCTCACCGCCCATGCGCGCCTGCCACTCCTCGTGGGTCTCCGGCCGCTGGGATTGGAAGGGCTTGCGGGGGTCGAAAAATTTTTCTTTTGGCAACGTGTGGTCACCTCTCAAAAATCAAAATCGTACCGCTGCTTTTTGGGCTGGGGGGCATATTTTTTGTGTTCCGCATCTGCCAGCAGGGCGGCAGCAGCGGCGTTCTCTGCCTTGGCGGCAAGGGCGGCGGCGGACGCAAAAGCGTCTTTATCCAGCACATCCAGCGCCAGCAGGGCGCGGATGCTGTCGGTGTCCTGCGCCTTTAAAAGGCGGGCGAACACCCGGTCGGTGTTGGCTACCAGAAACGCCCGGTAGTGCCCGGCGGCAGCTTCGGTCAGCTGCCACGGATACCGCAGGCGGGCAAAGCAGAGCATGGCCATAATGGCGGCGTCATCGGCGTCGTGCCCCTGCGGGAAGATGGCGTCATATTCTGCGGGGAGGAATTTATTGTCGAGAAAACACTGTCTGTAATGGTATCCCTGCCCGGAAAAGGTGTGCAGCAGAATGTGGGCGGGGGTCTCCTCGATGTCCTCCCAGTAGGCGGGGTACCACAGCGCCGCCAGCGGCGCGGGGGCATCGGCGGGCCAGAACTGCGCCTGCACGGCCTCGGTGATGTTGTTCACCAGCGCAAACAACCCGGTGGGCTGCTCCGGCGCGGCCTGCACCCGCAGGGTCTCCAGCGCAAAGCAGTTCAAAAACACATCGCTGCCCACGGTCAAGCTGCTGCTGCCCACCGTGAGCAGACGCAGATTGCGGCAGTTGTAAAAGGCGCAGCTGCCGATGACCTGTACGCTGTCCGGCAGGGTGACTTCCTCCAGAAAGCTGCCGCACACCGGGTGCAGTTCCTCTTCGTCCGCAGCCGGGGCGTCAAGGTCAAAATCATACCGGCGGGCGGGCTTTTGCCCCACCGCCTGCCCAAACGCCCGGGTCAGCCGCACCGTGCCTTCCGCGCTTACTGCGTAGCGGCAGAGGGCATCCGCCACAGGCAGACTGCGGGGCTTTTCCGAAAAGCAGTAGTCGCCCAGCTCGGTCAGGGCAAAACTGCCGCCCGCCGGGGCGGGCAGAGCACCCGGCAGCACCACGCAGGGCGCTGTGCCGTACACCCGCACCAGCCGTGCTGCATCTGCCGAAAGGGGCAGGAGATCCAATATCAGTTCGTTTGCCTGTTCCACCATGCTGCGACCTCGTTTTTCTGCATTCATTCAGCTTTCAGTATACCGCGAACAGGGGGTGATTGTCCAGTGCAGAGAACGATTTGAACGGTTCTGTGCAAATAGGCCGCGGTGCCCGGAAGCGCCCGCCGGTGCTTCCCTTTTGTTGCCGCCCTATTCAAGTCCGCTGTTCTGCCGGTGCTGCTGAAAGAAAATTGCCATATAAAGCAAAAAAGACAGCTATCAAAAGCTGTCTTTCCTGTGGTGCAGGAATGCAATCCAAATCCGAACCATTTCCCTTTGCTTTGGATTCCTCTACTTTTTCAAAAGGAATGGTCTGTGTACCCTCTTTATAGTTAAAGGTAATCAAAACCTTATCGTCATACAGGTAAATCGCATTGATGAAGGTATCCACCAGTGCCTGCCGCTGGTCTTTCAGGCTCATGTCCAGCTTGCGGAACCGCAGCAGCCAGAACCTGATAAATTCTTCGGTCACTTTCGGCTTCGCCAGCTTTTCTTCCGCAATGCGGGCTTCAAGCTCACGCTTGGTTTCTTCCAGCTGCTCCAGCCGCTCCTTGGTGGAACTGGTCAGGATACCGGCCTGAACCGCATTGAGCATATTCTGGATACCGGATTCCGCATCCCGGAGCTGCTTTTCATAAAGGGGAATGTTGGTATTCTCCTTGTTTTGCAGTTCCATCACCTTGGCGATGATGGATTCCATGGCGGCATCGTCTTTCACAAGCTGCATGGTCTGGTTGACCACCAGATCTTCCAGCCACTGTTTACGGACGGTCTTTTTCTTGCAGCCCTTGTGCTTTTTGGCAGTAGCACATTTATAATAGCGGTGGACTTCGCCCGTCCGGCTCGTGCCGCTCTCTCCAAACATCAACGCCCCACAGTAGCCGCAGAACAACTTGGTGGTCAGCAGGTAATCATCCTCTGCCTTTCTCCGGGCAGGGGCTTTCTTGTTTTTGGCGATTTTTTCCTGCACATCATCGAACAGTTCCAGCGGCACGATGGGCGGAATCGCATCTGGCACAACCACATCCCGGAATTTCAGTTCTCCGATGTACCGCCGATTCTTGAGCATATGTTCGACACTGTTATAGGTGAACGCACCGCCGACCGGGTTCTTGATGCCGTTCTCGTTCAACCAGTCCCGAATCTCTTTCATCGTAAGACCATCCCGATACTTTCTGAACGATTCCAGCACGAAAAGGGAGGCAAGCGGGTCAATGTGGAATTTCCGCTCGGAATCCAGCGTGTACCCAAAGGTTCCACGACCACCGTTGCAGCGGCCTTTCAGGATGTTCTCGGTCTGTCCACGGACAACCTTTTCGGCAAGGTCGGCAGAGTAGTATTCCGCATAGCCCTCCAGAACAGACTCCAGAATGATGCCCTCCGGCCCCTCGGAAATAATTTCCGTTGCCGACATAAGCTTGACACCGTTCTTCTTCAGCTGGGTCTTGTACCGAGCACTGTCGTAGCGGTTTCGGGCAAAGCGGTCCAGCTTCCAGACCAGCACGATGTCAAACAGCTTTTTGTCGCTGTCCTTGATCATCTGCTGGAACTGCGGGCGGTTGTCCGTCTTGGCAGAGATGGCACGGTCAATGTAGTGCTTGACGATGGTGATGCCGTTCTTCTCAGCATACGCCGTGCATTCACGAATCTGGCCTTCAATGGATTCTTCACGCTGGTTGTCGCTGGAATAGCGGGCGTATATCACGGCAGTCATGGCAGGCACCTCACTTTACACATCATTAAACGGCGAACGGTTCTTTCAAAATGTAGTTTCGTATAATGTATATACCATATTTTACAACGGTTTGCAATGGGAAAATCAGCGAACAGCATTTAATTCTTTTCGTAAATCAGATACCCACCGACCTATGGTTTTCGCCATAAGATGGTGGGCATCTGTTGTTCTGGCTTATAATTCACTGATGGTTGCAGTAATGGGCT
>OGJX01002086.1_pt1 | contig 9387 bp, 6 predicted proteins | sample 1572381 | NCBI WGS metagenome assembly OGJX01 (sample SAMEA2582085, study PRJEB24529) | metagenome | biome: Human gut stool | place: China | collected 2011
GATCCCGGCGAATACGCCGATCTCTATCCAGCCGTTAGACAAAGACGGAGTGGCTATCCAGTGGATGCGTAGCTGGTTGACCGGTCAGCCGGGCGAGGTGGTATCTTGTATCGGTTGCCATGAGGACCAGAACCAGATTCCTATCCCGAAACGTGTGATGGCTTCGCAGAAAGCCCCGCATGCGTTGACTCCGCCGGAAGGGGGGACCCGTTCGTTCACGTTCGATCTGGAGATCCAACCGATCTTGGATCGTGCCTGTATCGCTTGCCATAATGGTGAGGGTAAGGCTTTCGACTTGCGTGGGGGCAAGAAGGATAAATTAGGTTATGGCACTTCTTACTTGAATCTGCATCCGTATGTACACCGTCAAGGTGGCGAGGGTGATATGGTGGTTCTTCAACCGTATGAATATCATCCGAACACGAGTGAACTGGTTCGTATGTTGAAGAAAGGGCACTTTAACGTGCAACTGACGGATAAAGAGTGGAAAACCCTTTATAACTGGATTGATTACAACGCTCCGGATAAGGGTTATTTCAATGCGAATGTGCTTTCGAAGGATATCATCCCGTATCAAGGCTTTGACCAGATCAAGCGTCGTAAAGAGTTGACGGATAAGTATGCGAATGGCGCAGGCGTGGATTGGAAGAAAGAGATCTCCGATTATGCCGCTTACTTGAAGGGTAAAGGTGAGATCAAACCGGAGATGCCGGAGAAATTGGCTCCTGTCAAGGAAAAAGAGTTGAAGGTGAAAGGTTGGCCTTTCGATGCGGACCGGATCAAGGCTATGTTGGCCGACGAGAAGGAAACCCGTAAGGAGATTGAGTTGGCTCCGGGTATCAAGATGACATTTGTTCGCGTTCCGGCCGGACAATTCGTAATGGGTAGCTATCGTGGGCAATCCGATACTCGTCCGACGGCGAAAGTGAAGATTGACAAAGCTTTCTGGATGGGTGAGTTGGAGGTTACGAATCAGCAATTCAACGTGATTTTCCCGGATCACGACAGCCGTTTCGTGGATCAGCAATGGAAGGATCACGTGGTTCAAGGATATCCCGCTAATAAGCCAGAGCAACCGGTAATCCGTGTAAGTTACAATGACGCTATGGATTATTGTAAGAAGCTGAGTGAGAAAACAGGCTTGAACATCACGCTTCCGACCGAGGCGCAATGGGAATGGGCTTGTCGTGCCGGCAGCGATCAAGATTTCTGGTATGGCGATATGAATGCGGACTTCGGCAAAAAGGATAACCTAGCCGACGTAACCACGCTTCTGCTTGCCGTAAGCGGTATAGACCCGCAACCGATGCCTAAGACTTCTTATTGGTACAAGTACTATACTTATTTACCGAAAGAGGAAGGCGTGGATGATGGCAATTTGGTTCAGGTGGGTGGTAAGCAATATGAAGCGAATCCGTTCGGTTTGTATTGCATGCACGGTAACGTGGCGGAATGGACTCGTTCAGATTACTTGCCTTATCCTTACAACGAGAAATCGAAAGAGGTCTCCGAGTATAAGGTGGTTCGTGGTGGTTCTTATATCGAACGACCGAAATTCTCGACGGCTTATACCCGTAAAGGATATTATCCGTACCAACGTGTGTTCAACGTAGGCTTCCGGGTAATTATTGAGGATTAATAGACAAGGTCTATTTATAGATAGATAACATGGATGCGGCAAATTAATCGCCGATTCTTTCAAAAATGATTAATCTGCGTACATTTGTCGCATCAGTGTTATTAATAAATGAGCAAATGAAAACTCTAGAAAGATTTATCTCTTCTTCCGTGACGACTATCGTCCTTCTATTGATCTACGCCTTTGGCTTGGCTATCGCTACTTTTATAGAGAAGTATCATGGTACTGCCGCCGCTAAAGCGATGATTTACTATTCTCCTGTATTTTTCTTACTCCAATTCTTATTGGTAGCCAATTTCGTGGCTATCGTTATCAAGCACCAGTTACTTAAGCGGCGTAGATGGGGATTGATGGTCACCCATGCCGCCTTTATTGTCATCCTTCTGGGTGCCCTTATTTCCCACCTTTTCGGCGAGGAAGGAATCCTTCACCTGCGTGAGGGAGAGGCTAGCGATCGTATCATGATCCGTACCTCGGACCAGACTCTCTATCATACGCTTCTTTTTTGCGTAGAACTCGTGAAATTTACCTTAACCCGCTATCCCGGCTCTGCCAGTCCCTCCGCTTATGAGAGTGAGTTGCTGGTACATGTAGATGGACAGACTCGCCATGCCCGGGTATATATGAATAATGTATTAGACGTGAAAGGATATCGCTTCTTCCAAGCCTCCTATGACCCGGATGAGCAAGGAACGGTACTTTCCGTGAACCGAGATCTGGCCGGAAGGAATATTACGTATACCGGCTACGTGATTTTAGTGATCGGCTTTATACTTTGCTTGGTAGGTAAAAACTCCCGTTTCATGAAATTAAGCCGACAGTTGAAAGATTTAAGATCGGGCGCTCGTAAAACGACCCTGTTAGTAGCGATTCTTCTTTCCGTAGGGGGCTTGCGGGCGCAAGGTGCGGCCGCTCCCGAGATGAAGGAGGCCATACAGAAATATGCGATAAGTCCGGAACATGCCGCTAAGTTCGGTGCGTTGCCGATCCAATCGGTAAGCGGACGTATGTTGCCGATCAATACATTTTCTTCCGAGGTACTGCGAAAGTTGCATAAATCGGATCAGTTCGGTTCCTTGAACTCTGATCAGTTCTTGTTGAGTGTCTTGGCTATGCCGGATATGTGGGTCCGGGTGCCGTTTATCGCCTTGTCTAATAGTGAGCTGGCTAATTATTACGACCTTACGGATAAGGATTGCGCCTATATAGAGGTATTCGATAGTAACGGACGCTATAAATTGCAAGAGAAGCTGGAAGAGGCCTACAATAAAATGCCAGCGGAGCGTACCCGCTTCGATAAAGACTTGATCAAGCTGGATGAGCAGGTAAATATCTTCCATCAATTGATCAATTACCAGATGTTAAACCTTTTCCCGAAAGAGGACGACCCGGATCACAAATGGTATGCGCCGGGCGATGATTTATCGGCGTTTTCCGGAAAGGACTCCATGTTCGTTACCCACATTATGGGCTGGTATTTATCGGAGATACAGGAAGGATTGAAGAGTGGTGATTGGGAGAAAGCGGACGAGGTAATCGGAATGATCCATACGTATCAGCAAGCCAAGAATAAGACGGTAGACATTCGCCCTGAGAAAATACAGGCCGAGATTAAATATAATCAAATGGATGTATTCCGGCAATGTAAGAAAGGGTACTTGATTTTGGGAGGCTTGTTGCTGGTCTTCGCTTTCGTGGCCTTATTCAAGAAGGAAAAATGGGTTACCTATACGACTTGGGTATTGAGTCTGGGCATTTTGGCCGTATTCGTTTTCCATATGTATGGGATGGGAATGCGGTGGTATATCGCAGGTTACGCCCCTTGGAGCAATTCGTACGAGACGATGGTTTATGTGGCTTGGGCTACGGTGTTCGCCGGGTTGTTGTTCGTACGCAAGAGTACGCTTACGTTTGCGTTGGCTACTTTATTCGGGGGGATCATCTTGTTCGTGTCCGGCTTGAGTTGGATGGACCCGCAGATCAATCCGTTGGTTCCGGTCTTGAAATCCCCATGGTTGATGTTCCATGTGGCGGTTATCGTGGGGGCTTACGGTTTCTTCGGCATTAGCTGTCTGATCGGCTTGACGAATCTGGTGATGATGAGCGTAAGCGGGGAGAAGAACAGCGTGATGCTCAAAGACCGGGTACGGGAATTGAGTATCGTGAACGAGATGTCACTTTGGATCGGATTGGCCCTGATGACGATCGGTACTTTCTTGGGAGCGGTCTGGGCGAATGAGTCGTGGGGACGTTATTGGGGCTGGGACCCGAAGGAGACGTGGGCGTTGATTACGATGGTGATATATGCGATCGTGACGCATCTCCGCTTGATACCGAAATGCAATAACCTGTGGTTGTTTAATTTTACGTCTATCTTGGCCTTCTATTCGGTGTTGATGACCTTCTTCGGTGTGAATTATTTCTTGAGTGGCATGCACTCTTATGGCCAGAATGACAACGTGAACGGGATATTTATTTATCTTTATCTGTCGATCATCCTAGTATTGGGGGCTGGCTTTATATCCTATCGGAAGAGAACGAATTTTAATAATATAATTGTCTAACTATAAATTGAATAGATCATGAGAACATTTAATCACGTAGGAATTGTCACTACAGAAAGTAAAGAAGGGGCGGTTTATGAGTGTATGGTTGACGGATTACAGCAAGAGTCCGAACCGGATCGAGTTCTTGAAATTCGAGAAAGGCAGCTGCCTACCGGAGTTGGTACAGACCAATGGCCATATCGCTTATACGGTTCCTTGTTTGGAAAAAGAGTTGGAAGGTAAGAAGGTAATCTTCGGCCCGGCTGTTTGCGACGAGCACTTGACGATCGCTTTCATCGAGGAAGAAGGTATCGCTATCGAGATCATGGAACTAAAATAATTCGTAAATCAAAATTCATAAATCTAAAGGAGGATAATACCATGTCAGACATCAAGACAAAATTCATAAATGATCCTGAGAATATTACGGCTGAGTTATTGGAAGGTTATGCGTTAGCGTATCCGAATCAAGTAAAGTTGGCGGCTGAGAATATCGTCGTACGTGCTAACCCGAAAGGCAATGATAAGGTAGCGATCGTTACCTTAGGCGGTTCCGGTCATGAGCCTGCCTTGAGCGGTTTCGTAGGAGAGGGCATGTTGGATTGCTCCGTCGTGGGTGACGTATTCGCCGCTCCGGGTGCCCAACGTTTGTTTCAGGCACTGCAATTGATGGATCGTGAGGCCGGGATCTTGCTGGTCGTATTGAACCATTCCGGCGACGTGATGAGCGCTAATATGGCTTGCCAGTTGGCTGCTCGTAAGGGTATCAAGGTGAAGAAATTACTTACGCATGATGATATCAGCGCAGGTATCGGGGCGAATGTAGATGATCGCCGTGGCTTGGCCGGTTGTGTTCCTTTGTATAAGATATTAGGTGCCGCCGCCGAGGAAGGGAAGTCTTTAGACGAGTTGATTGAGATAGGTGAACGCTATAATAAGAACGTGGCTACCTTGGCTGTCGCTATGCGTTCTTGTACGCATCCCCAGAACGGAGGTACGATCACGAATCTTCCCGATGGAATCATGGAGATCGGTATGGGCCAGCATGGCGAAGGTGGTGGTGGACAGAAACCGTTGGTATCCGCCGATGATACGGCAGCGGAGATGGTAGACCTACTTTGCCAGCAGTTACAGCCAAAAGCCGGTGATAAGATGTTGTTGATCATTAACGGCGTAGGCGCTACTACCCATATGGAATTGAATATCATCTTCCGCAAGGCTTATAAGGAATTAGAGGCTCGTGGCTTGCAGGGGGTGGGAAGCCGTATCCAAGAGATCTTGACCGTACAGGAGCAAGCTGGATTCCAGATGATCATGGCGATCTTGGATGAGGACCATATCGATTATTTGAATAACAAACGTGCGGACGCACCTTATTGGACAACCCTAGGTAAATAAATAATATACATGAAACAACTTACTATCGAGGCCTTCAAGGCCATGTTAGACAATGCGCTGAAACAGATCAAGGCACGTGAGGAGGAATTTTCTAAATTGGATGCCGTAATCGGGGATGGAGATCATGGTACCGCTATCGTTGCCGCTATGACTGCCGTGAATAAAAGCGCTCAGTCTGGAACGGAGTTCAAGCAAATGCTTGGTGATATGGGTATGGACGTGATGATGGAAGTGAGCGGATCGACAAGTACCTTGCTCGGCGCTTTCTTCTTGGGTATGAGCGATCATGCAGAGGGAACCGAGTTGGATGCCGCAGGCGTGAAAGCTATGTTCGCCGGTGGCTTGGCGAATGTGCAACAACAAACCCAAGCGAAACGAGGCGACAAGACGATGATGGATGCCTTGATCCCGGCGGTGGAGGCTATGCAGGCTTGTACGTCGGATGATATCAAGGAAGTCTTGAATGCTGGCGCTAAAGCGGCGCTTGAGGGAGCGGAGGCTACGGTACCGATGAAAGCTAACTTTGGCCGTGCCCGTAACTATGGCGAGCGTTCGATTGGTTTCGCTGATAGCGGGGCTACTTCTTGGAGCTGTATGTTCGCTTCTTTTGCTGAGGCGCTATAAAATAATACACAGCGTGAGACGGGGCGTGCCCCGTCTCTATAAAATATAATAATATAACGAATAATAAATATGGCAGATTTAGATGATTTAAGAGAAGGTGCGGACTTCGGTTTAGGCATCAATTGTGAGAACCAGAGTTTCCATGTGAAGGGAGCCGAGAACTTACCTTGGGGTATGAAAGACCGTTTATCCCGTATCTTCAATCCGAAGACAGGCAAGGCGGTTATGCTTGCTTTTGACCATGGTTTCATCATGGGGCCGACTTCCGGTCTGGAGCGTATCGACTTGAATATCGTTCCTTTGATTGAATATGCGGATTGCTTGATGTGTACCCGTGGTATCCTGCAATCTACGATTCCGGCGAATACGACGAAACCGATTTGTCTTCGTTCGGACGCAGGAACGTCTATCCTTACGGATTTGAACGATAATGTATTGATCGATATAGAGGACGCTATCCGTATGAACGTCTCCGCCATGGCGGTTATGTTGGCTATCGGCGACGAGGCGCATGAGGCTAAGACTGTGGCTAACTTATATAAAGCGGTCGATAAGGCTAGCCGTTACAATATCCCGGTAATGGGTGTTACCGCTGTTGGTAAGCAAATGGCTCGAGACGCTCGTTATTTCGGTCTGGCTTCCCGTATCTGTGCGGAGAATGGCGCTAATATCGTGAAGACCTACTATTGTGAGGGCTTCGAGAAGGTAGCCGCCGCTTGCCCGGTTCCCGTGGTAATCGCCGGTGGTAAGAAATTACCGGAGAAGGAGGCGTTGGAATTATGTTATAATGCGATTAACGACGGTGCGGCCGGCGTGGATATGGGACGTAATGTATTCCAGAGTACTTCTCCTGTCGCCATGATCCAGGCGGTTCATGCGGTCGTGCATCAAGGTATCACGCCTGATCAGGGATATGAGTTGTTCCGTGACTTAGCGAAATAAAGAAGAATGAACCAATGTGTCGTTTCGCTAAATGTGTCAATATGCCAATGCGAATACAACACACATGATCTTTTTTTGCAGGGTGGATCCCATGTGTCCATCCTGCTATAATTGGCATATTATCTAATTAGTACATTATTATATACCATGAAAATCTATACTTTTATATTATCCGCATGCCTGCTACTCGTATGTTCCGCATGTCATGAGGCGTCGCATCATCTTTTATTAGGCGGTTCCGGCTGGGATAAGATCGCCATCGTAAACAAGAACACGAAAGAAATTGAATGGGAGCATCCCTTGGAAAAAGGATGGGAATGTAATTCCGTAGCTGTTACTCCCGATCGGAATATCCTTTTTTCCTATTCGAAAGGGGCGAAGCTAATCACCCGGGATCATGAGGAGGTCTGGAATATCTCCGCTCCGGAAGGGTGTGAGATGCAGACAGCCCGTGTACTTTCCAACGGTAATTATTTATTGGCGTGGTGTGGAAACCCGGCTACGATCATGGAAGTGAACGCAAAAGGAGAGATCCTGTCGAAAACAGATTTCGATACCCGAATTGAGCAACCCCATGCACAATTCCGTCAAGTAAACAAGAATAAGCGGGGCAATTATCTAGTGCCCTTGTTCGCTACCTCCGAGATCCGGGAAATATCCCCGTCCGGTCAATTGCTGAAAAGCGTGAAAGTAGACGGTAACCCGTTTAGCGTGGCTGCGTTGGATAACGGTAATTATCTGGTCGCTTGCGGTGATGCCCATTGCTTCATAGAGCTGAATTTCGAGACCGGAGATATCGTTCGCAAGGTGAATGCGAACGATATCGAGGGAGCCCAGCTTTTCTTTGTTGCCCAGTTGCTCCCTAAACGGGACGGTGGTTTGTATATCTGTAACTGGCAAGGCCATGACGGAGAGGCTGCGAAAGGACATTACCCGCAGTTGATCGAGATAAACGGAGCCGGAAAGATGGTCTGGGATTTGAATGATAACGCTACCTTCGGGATGATCTCCTCTATTTGTCCGATCGATTAAAGATATATCCGGATTATTAATTATATTTGTACACCTAAATTCTAAATAAAGCATGGAAGAGAAAAACACGAATGCTACTAAACGTCGAAACCCTGTGACTTGGGTCCCTAGTGTCTATTTTGCTATGGGATTGCCTTTTGTAGTGCTGAACATGGTTACCGTACTCATGTTTAAGGGATTGGATATATCGGATGCCCAGATTGCGTTATGGACCTCGGTTATCATGTTACCTTGGACCTTAAAGCCTTTATGGAGCCCGTTTTTGGAAATGTATCGTACTAAGAAATTCTTTGTCGTATTGACCCAGTTGTTATCCGGTTGCTTATTCGGTTTAGTGGCCTTGGCGTTAAACTTGCCGAGTTTCTTTGCTCTATCTATCGCATTATTAGGTATTATAGCGCTTAGCGGGGCTACGCATGACGTGGCAACGGATGGCGTTTATATGAAAGAGCTCTCGCCGGAGGATCAAGCCAAATATATCGGTTGGCAAGGTGCGTTTTACAATTTGGCGAAGATCGTAGCCACGGGTGGTCTGGTTTATCTGGCGGGTTATATGATGCAATATTTTACCGGGATAGGATTGGAGAAAGAGGCCGTGATATACGCTTGGATGATCGTTATGCTGCTTTGCGGTACGATCATGATCCTGCTTGGTTTTTATCATATGAAGATGTTGCCTTCGGGTGGGAAAGCCGCTACCAGAGAACATTCGTTGAAGGAAAGTATGGCTGAGTTATGGCTGGTCTTCAAGGAGTTCTTCACGAAGAAGTATATCGTGTGGTATATCTGTTTCATCATATTGTATCGTTTTGCCGAGGGTTTCGTGATAAAGATCGTACCTTTGTTCTTGAAAGCTCCGATAGCTGATCAAGGATTAGGACTAACGGAGCAAGAAATTGGTTTGTATTATGGTACGTTTGGGGCGGCGGCGTTCGTGCTGGGTTCTTTGCTTGGTGGATATTATATCTCGGCCAAGGGATTGCAAAAGGTATTGTTTACGCTTTGTTGTTGTTTCAATATACCGTTTTTGGTATACACGTTCTTGGCGTGTTTCCAGCCTGATAATGGTCTCATTATCGCTTCCGCCATCGTATTCGAGTATTTTGGCTATGGATTCGGTTTCGTGGGCTTGATGCTGTTTATGATGCAACAGGTAGCTCCGGGCAAGCATCAGATGGCGCATTATGCGTTCGCTTCAGGTATCAT
>OGJX01002092.1_pt1 | contig 9359 bp, 6 predicted proteins | sample 1572381 | NCBI WGS metagenome assembly OGJX01 (sample SAMEA2582085, study PRJEB24529) | metagenome | biome: Human gut stool | place: China | collected 2011
GGTAGACCGTAGTGCAGCTTATGCAGCACGTCACATCGCAAAGAATATGGTTGCGGCAGGTGTAGCAGACGAAATGCTTGTACAGGTGAGCTATGCTATCGGTGTGGCTCGTCCGATCAATATCTTTGTCGATACTTACGGCCGTTCTCACGTCAACATGACTGATGGCGAGATTGCGCGTGTTATCGACCAATTGTTCGATCTTCGTCCGAAAGCTATCGAGGAACGTCTGAAACTTCGTAATCCTATTTATCAGGAAACAGCCGCTTACGGTCACATGGGACGTGAACCGCAAGTGATAACGAAGAAATTCTTCTCTCGTTACGAAGGAGACAAAACTGTGGAAGTGGAACTCTTTACATGGGAGAAACTCGACTACGTAGATAAAATTAAAGCTGCTTTTGGTCTGTAAAACAGTCTGAAACAGGGCTTAACTTGTTAAGAAAGAGCTGCAATTTCAACTTCCTTTAATGGAAATTGAAGTTGTAGCTCTTGATTTTTAATAAGTTATATTTAAATAAATGTTTTTTGGCTACTAAGTATGTTTTATCGGAAATTGCTACTTTTGTATCGTAAAATAAAACAGACTGCTAAATGAAAACAAGATGTTGTTGTTCTAAACGCTATTTATTGGTGTTCTCTATTTTACTTGTCAGCGTAGGTAGCATTTTTATGTCTGTCTCTCTTTCTTCCTGTTCCTCTCCTTCAGTGAAGAATCCATTGTTATTATGCGCTGATTCATTAATGGAGACATATCCAGATAGTGCTTTGTCTATTTTGGAATCAATTACTTATCCACAGAAGATGCCACGTGCTGACCGGGCGCTTTATGCGCTACTGCTCACCCAGGCACGGCATAAAAACTATATTGCTTTAGAGGATGATTCATTGATAAAAACGGCTGTTGACTATTATGGTGATAAGAAGAAAAGTTTGCGTGCTGCAAAGGCTCATTATTACTGGGGAGCTACTTATAGCGAAATGGGGTATACCTCATTTGCTGTAGAAGAGTATCTGACAGCAATTCGATTGATGCCTGTTAGGGATGAATTCTTAGCAATGATTTATGATAATCTTGCGGAGTGTTACGAAAGAGATGAATTGTTTGATATAGCAATTGGGGCCTATCGCCAAGCTTATCAAATATTGAGAGGAGGAAGTCAACAGATATATCCATTGAGAGGTATTGCACGTATGTGTTTGTTGCAAAATAAGAAGGATAGTGCATTGGTTTATTATCAGCAAGCTCTTGATTGTGCATTAGTAGAACAAGATTCTAGTTTGATAGGGGCTCTTTATCATGATCTTGCTATGGCTTATAGTGAAAAAAAAGATTATATTCAAGCGGATAAATATGTGTCAAAGGCAATTATGATACAAGGACAGGATGCTGTCAATGTCTGTTTGTCAAAAGCACAGATTATGTTGAATTTGAATAAACTTGATTCTGCCAGCTATTTTTATAGTAAGAATGTAGATCAACTTGATATTTATGGAAAGGCTGTTTATTATGATGGAATGTATCAAATAGCAAAAAAAAGAGGTGAATGGAAAACGGCAACAGAAAATATAGATGCATATAAAATTCTTTATGATTCTATTCAGTTCATAACTGACAATGAAGAACTTAATCGACTTATGGATAAACACCAACTGGAGGAGCATAAGAGGTTACTGTCAGAACATACAAAAATGTTAATTTTTAGCTTGATTACTGCGTTCTTTTTATTGATGATTATTTGCGTCTTTTGTTTTATGTGGAACGATAGGAAGAGGAAAAAACGTTTTATTGCATTGCAGCGTGAATTAACTCAAAGCGAGTAGACACCATGTTGCTTAAAGAAGAAGAGGCTTCTGAATCTAATAAAGAAGATTTAGATAAGAAGAGGTCGGAGTTGACAGAACAGCAAATCCAGCTATGTATATCTGTACTTAAAACAACTGATTGTTACGATCAATTGGAAGCATTGGAGAAAGCAACTCCTAAGCAATTGTTGGCGATGCGTAGTTTGAGGAAGGATATACGTTCTACCATTTCTAGTGCATTTGTTGATGTGATGATGAATTTGAAGGAGCGCTATCCGGCTTTAACTGGTGATGATATATTTTATTGTGTTCTTTCATTACTTTGTTGTTCAAAAACTGTCATGATGGAGCTGATGGATGCTACATCAGATGCTCTTAAGACACGCAAAAATCGTATAAAGAACAAAATGGATACTCAAATTTTTGATCGGGTGTTTGGCGTTGATATTCAGTGATGTATGTTGGTTTTTCTTGGCTTATTTTGCTTTTAAATAGATGACTGTTACCATTGTTACCACATAAAAATCGTTTCTTTTGCTTCATCTGTGTATTTTTGAAGCGAAATTTTAAACCCATTTATTATGAAAGCTAAATTCTTACCTCTTTTGTTGTTGACAGTTTTACTTCAAGTAAGTATGTTCTCTTTTGCTAATGAGATGACAACCGCGCGTATAATCAGGCTAAAAAATAAAACGGAGGTACAACATCGGTCTGTCCCTGTTATTCCTGCTGCTTGTATTGAAAACTCATTGTTGTCTATCGACCTTCTTTCTACTGTTCCTACTGTAACTGTTATCATAAAGAATGCAGAAACAGATGAAGTTGTTTATACATCTACTGATTTAAATGTAGATAAGGTTTATATTGATCTTACAGGTGAGGAGAAAGGTAAATATACTTTGGAGATACAACTTCCAAAGGAGGCCTTTACCGGAGATTTTGAATTAGAATAAATCTTTGAAATATATATTATTTGCAACTAACATAATGATGATATACCTAAATCATTAACTGATGAAGCCCCGCTGTTGAAATATATGGCGCATTGCTGAAATGGCGATTAGATGACCGAAAGGGGAAAGATCGGTTAATTCTATCCGTGGGCTTAATAAACCTTGTGAAAGGCGCATAAAGGTATATTGAAACGTAAAATTAAAATCACTTTTTTTAAATTGTATGCTGAATACTACTGGTAGGGTGTTCGAATGATTTTATGATTCGAATAATAAAGTTCATTCAGCAACAATTTGATACACCTGTTAGTAGATGAGAAATCTGTGATAGATGTATTCTCTGTGAGAAAGGTTCTTGGACTTCTGGATAAGGAGTCCAAGATTTTTTTATAGGGATAGATAAATGTAGAGATAAAAATGATCTCTGATTAAGTTGAATGTGAATAACGGAATTTTTACGTAATTCTGGAAAACTTCTGTTAGTGCCTTATACAAAAGACTTTAGGAGAATTACCCGATTTTGAGGTAATGAATTAGCAACTGTGCCATATGCTATGTTCTGCCTTGAATTGCATTCAAGTAACTCTTTATTATTGCAAAGGTATAAAAATTATTTGGCAAGCAATAAAAATAGGATATATTTTGTCTCTTGTCAAATAATTCTATTGATGTATTTTTATAACTTTCCATTTACCCTGTCCAGCATATATAACATCGGCAGTAACATAGCAGTCTTTCGTGATATTATACTCACAAAGAACAGAATGATGAACGTAGTAATCACCAATAAATGCAAAATCAGGAGAATCATCCCAAGAACCATTTTTATATTTTAATTCTAAGTGACCTTGAATTGTCTTTATTGCACTTGTGTTTATTTCTGCAGTTTCTTCTACATTAAGTACAATAGGCCTTTTTTCACCTTTCCTGTCTTTTGTTACACAATAGAATATTTTCAAGCATTGTCCTACTTCGGGACGAAGATCCGTATCATTAAAGAATACGATACCTCCAATTTTTCCTTGACCGAAAGTGTAATGGAATAATTTTTTTTGTATGTTTATATCGTCAACGACCACAATACCAGAATTAAAATTCGGTAAAGCAGTTTCTTTATTTACTTTTTCTACATTAGCAATAACTACTTTGTTTTCATTCTTTTTTATAATAGTATATTCTCTGAAACTGACAAAATCCCCTTTTGAAATAGTGCCCCATTTTTCTTTAAAAGCTTGAAATATTTGCTGGGAATCTTGCGTTACAATATGTAGAATTTTCTTCTCTTCATTCAAATATTCTACATATCCAAACTTTTGGGGAAGTCCCATCCATAGCCTTGTTTCACTCTTATGCATGCAAAGAGGTATATATTTAGCTTCTGGCACTTTTGTTTTATTCCAAGAGAAGCAACTTGTCTGAATTTGCTTTTCCTCTTTATCTACATGACACTTTACTCTAAAAACAGAACCAAATATCGCATTCGTCAAAAAAGGAAACCGCTTTACATTCACTTGAAATATAACGTCTACCCCATTTGTGAGAGTGCAATAAGTTTTTCCGTCTTTTTCCCATCTATCCACCAGCGTAACCTCTTTTGCTTCAATTTCTGAAAAAGCGTACTCTTCAGCAATGGTGGCATATCTATTATACAATAGCTTATTATTATTGGGCGGAATAACTGATATGTCGACTCGTTCAATATATTCTTGGTATTTCCGGGAAGTGTTTTCATGAAATTTCTTATATATATTCAATTCGCATAAGGCTTCAGATGTTAGCTCTTCCTTTATAAGCAGGTCGGCTAAAGTCAAATGAATAGAGCCGAGAAAATCTTCATTTCGTTCAACAAGTAAAGCCTTAGAAAGCAATGCTATCTTTAATTCATTACTATCTTGTATACAATCTGCCAATTCACTCCATACATAGTATTTTTCACTCATTTCAAGTAATAAAGATTTGTACACATTGATAGCAAGGTCATATTGCTGTTGCCATGTATATATTATTGCTCGTTGTCTTAATATCCATTCATCTTTTTTAGCACGTTCAATAAGAACATTATACAATGAATCTAACCAAGATACTAGTTCTGCATCTCTTGGGTGTGATTCTTTGAGATATTCATAACACTTCTTTGCTGCTTTAACAGCCAAAGGTTTATAAGTGTTACCATTATTATCTGTTTCTTCTTTCCAATCAGCATCCATGAGGTTTTCATACCTCCAATCTCTAAAAAAGTAAATAAATCTCCATGTTTCTTGACCATTCATGTGACGCTCTGCAATTTTCAACACTTCAGAATGCCAATGAGAAGCACCATAAACGGCGTTTCTTTTATTATAGATAGTAAAAGCTTCAAACATCTCACGCATTTTACCTTCTTTATGAAGATTCATAATTTCCCAAAACTGCGGTTCACGTAACAGGTCAAGTGTTTCTGTTTTTGGGAGATTTATCTTTTCACACAGCATCTCGACATCAATATCCTCGCCGCTATTTACAATTTGACGACATATACGAGAAATAAGCGAGGGAATTTCACTACCATTGTAATAGCCCTTGTTCAAATCTTCATAACGTAAATTTTCTGGTCCCCAGAGCATAAAGAAACGGTAAAAACTAAAATCAGAATGTTCTTTTGAGAAACTCAAAGCAAAGTTCAATATTTGAGAATGAAGCATTGAAGGACGTTCATTCCTAAGATACATATAGTCTTTTAGCAACGTTCTTATTTCCAACGATGTCAAATTTGAAATTTTAGCCTTGATATAACGATAAATTATCCAGCCTAACTCTTCATGCAAAGCTGAATCTACATCATTTGCAGAGTCAATATAATTCTTTACCTGAACATAAGCATTTGAAGGATCATTTTTTGATAGCTCGGATGCTTTTGAAATAGCATCAGCGTTAGGTTGCAATCGTTTATACAAATTAGTATAAGCTCTTTCTCCTGCGCCACTATCATCCACCATTGTAGGAAGTAATGAAGACATCTCTTTCAAGCAAATTTTAGCTTTATCTATGGCGTTTCTATTGCATAGTTGCTGACATATATTACGCAGAACCCAAAAGAGAGACATTTGTGCCCATGGGTTATTCCTATCTTCTTTCAGATCATCTATGGCCATCTTATATGCTTCTTTTAGATTACCACTTTTACGCAATAATGTTACTTCTTTTACAGACATTAGTATTCTTCTATTATGTTAATTTTTCTATGAGTTGTGACAGTTTAATATCAGCTTCTCCGATATCAGAAAGTGGAGCAGCATAGTTAATAAACCCTTTCCCATTAAAGAAAAAAGTTATAGCAGCATAATTACCAGAAGCTTTCATATAATATACGAGTTGGTAATGTTCTTCCACCACATTTGTTAATATGATACCACATTCATCACACAAAGAAATCATGCGACTATGTAGCATCTTTAATGACTCCAAAGATGGATGATAGTCTATTTTATATTTGATATTTTCATCATTCTGGAAGAAAAACAACAACTCAGTGTCATTGGCATCTGTTTCATATTTTGTAAACAGACCTGCTCCATTATATATTGCATCAATTCTTACTATACCGGTTGGTGTATTTACTTCATAAATATCTCTCCAAGGTTTACAGATAACGTTCTTTACTGAATATAGAGTTCCATTCATATTCTTTACAACAGACCAATATTTACATTTTACTGAAGGTAATATTGATGAAGGATGAAAAGGTGTATCCTCTATATTATCAAAAGATAAAGCATTAACAGCTGTTTTTGCAGTTTTATTGATAGGGGTTATTTTAAGAGATGTAATAGGTGTTACATCAGGAAGATTAATACACCATAACATCTTAGAAGCTCGAGTTATCGCTGTATATTTCCAACGAAGGCTATCCACATCAAGCCCTGTGCGTCTTGAAAAATCTACATAAACTGTATTCCATTCACCACCCTGTGATTTATGGCATGTAAAAGCATAACCGTACTTTACATGAAGAGCATTGTAGAAAGGGTCTCCCCACATTGCCTTAGTAAATTCTTCAGATTTAGGATTAGTCAATCCTTTCTCCGTACGCATACGCATTACCATATTGATATAAAGAGCCTTCATTTCGTCAATTGTCAGTGAAGGTCGCTTGTTTTGGAGTAATGTATCAATAATATAGCGTTTATAAATATTACCATCTTCTACTTGAAAACTTATTTCTCTGAAATCAAGCGTAATGATTTCTTTTACTTTTCTCCCATTTTTTTCAGTCCAAATAGGTGCAGACTGAGAGATAATATCATTTGATGTTTCTACTACAGTTATGATATCACCATTCAATAATTCACATTTATCATAATAGTAGCTATTGCATACTACCATCAATTTATCTCCTACCGCCACATGATTCGTTTCAGGAAATATTATATTACGAATAGCCGTATTATAATCAGCTGCTTGTTGATTTGAGAAACAAACTATAGCAGACGATTGTTCTGGATCTTCACAATATTTCTTAGCAACTTCCATTGCTCCAATATCCATTACTTCATGTTCCTTTTTCTTGAACACAAGGCGATTTCGTTCTTTTTTCCGAATCAACTCACGAAGTATTGTAGCATTAGCCAAAATACAACTATTCTTATCTTGACGAACAATGTCTGTGAGCTCATAAGAATATACATTCATTTCTAGTATATCAAAATAAGTTTCATCTAATGCAACAGAACAATCATCACCTACGGGAGGCAACTGCATAGGGTCACCAACAAAAATTACCTTTCCACCGAAGTTTAATCTTGCATAACTAAGTAAATCTTTTATTAATACTCCTGTACCAAATTGGAAAAGTTCATTCTTTGATTCACGAGAACTAATCATGGAGGCTTCGTCAATAATATAAATACACCTCTCGTGGTTATCTTTAAGTGGAAATATATATTTAAGTGTTCCTTCAGATTCTTCCACTATTAGATGAGAAAAATTATAGATTCCCCTATGAATAGTAGAAGCACCATAATTTGGTAATTTAGAACGTAATATTTTTGCAGCACGTCCGGTCGGAGCCATTAACTGAATATGTAAAGATTGAGTAGATAAATAATCTGCAATACTACGAATCAATGTCGTTTTACCTGTACCTGCATATCCTTTCAAAATAAATACTTGGCTATCTTTATCTGCAATGAACTTTTCAATCATTATCATTGCTTGCTTCTGTTGTGCAGTTAATATCATTTATATTCCATTTTATGTTATTCATATTTGTCACCATAAGGCTAAACTAAAAAGCGTGGAACTGTATGCCACACTCTTTACTTGAAGGTCGTAGGAAACCATAGATGCAGATGTAACAATAGCAGCCCACGCTATATGCGTGAGAACCACTATGCTATCCTTGCATCTAATTGAAAATTTCCTACGTTTTCAAGTACAAGATGAGCATAACGCTTCTTCTATTTTCATATGTCTTTGGACAGAGTTGTCTCAATCCATTTGCAAAAGTATAAAAAAGCCGTGATAATCCGCTCAATACAGGCAGATTATTACGGCCGTTCCTTTGATTTATAGTTTTATACCTCTATCTTGTTTCTGCTTAGGTATTCCCATGGCTTCCCTAAACTCATTCATCTTCTTTCTGAACCAGTTCACATGTGAAACCCCGTCTATCTTGAAATCGAATTTACCGCTTTCATCCTGTTTGATGGAGCAGACAGAATGTCGGGTATCAAAACTTCGGTTAAACTCGGAAGAATAGAGTTTACCTTTTATTCCGACCTCCTTGAACTCGCACAGTCTTCTGATTATTCCGTCATTGAAACCCAAACGTTCACGTAGGAAGTTTACCACAGGTATAAGCTTCTCCACATACGGAAAGTAGCGTCTGACAAAATCTGTAAACTCCGACAGCTTACGGTGCTGTTGCTCGTAAGCGTTTCTTATCTCCTGTATCTGTTCGGCTTGTTGCCGTTCCCGTTGTCGGGCTTCGTCTTCAAGTTCAAGGATGCGGTCTTGCAAATCCTCGTTCCTGCGTTCCAACGATTTCATCTTTCCACTTCCGAAAAGAGAGCCCACACTGCTTGCAAGGGCGGTTGCCGTATCGGTGGCTGCGCTTTTGAACTTGTCGGTGCGGATTTCCGCTTTTACCTGTCTCAACTCCTCCTGCGCTTTGGTCTTCTTCTCCTGCAATAGTCTGGTTTCGGTTTCAAGGGTTTCATTCTTCTTTTTCAAGTCCCGATAATACTGCATGGTGGTAGTGTGCCGTGCTTCCGAGCCCCGTACCCCACGTTGCAATCCGTATTTCGTCATCACCCTTGCGTAATTGTCGTGGTAGGCAATCAAGGTCTGGCGGTTGAACAGGTCATCGGCACACAAACGGACGGAATTTGTTTTCTTGCGGTACTTGCGCTTGCCGTCCGTCTGTTCTTTCTTGGCTTTGCGCCTTTCACCTATTACGATGGGAACAACGGCTGCGTGGATGTGTGGAGTCTTCTCGTCCATGTGCAGATGGGCAGCAACCACATTGTCTTTGCCAAATGTGGCTTGAAGCCATTGGATGCTGTCGCTGCACCATTCATCGAGTTCTCCTTTTTCCTGTATGTTCATCATGTCCTCGTGCGT
>OGJX01002098.1_pt1 | contig 9309 bp, 2 predicted proteins | sample 1572381 | NCBI WGS metagenome assembly OGJX01 (sample SAMEA2582085, study PRJEB24529) | metagenome | biome: Human gut stool | place: China | collected 2011
TCACCATGATGGCCGGTGCCATCAGCAACTGCCTCATGAACTACTTCTTCATCAAATGGTGGGGCCCCATCGGTGCCACATACGCTTCCTTCCTGGGGCTGGCGCTGGTGTTCACCCTGCGCTCCATCGACGCAAACCGCATGATCCATATGCATGTGCATCCGGGCCGGGTGCTGCTGAACGTGGGCCTGCTGGTGTTCGAGGCCTTTGTGCTGCTGGCCGAGACCCCGCTGTACGGCCTGTGGACCGGCCTGATCACCGCGGTGGTCATCCTGATCAACTTTGCAGGCGTGTGGGCTATGGCCCGTGTGCTGCTGCCCCGCCTGCTGGGCCGCCGCGGCAAGGCGCTGGTGGCCGCTGTGGACGGCTGGCTGAGAAAATAAAAACCGATAGAAACAACAATGCCCCCGGAGAACTCTCCGGGGGCATTGTTGTTGTGTGCGAGGAACAGCGAGCTTTTTACGGCTCACTGGGGGTTGGTCTTGTCAGCGCATCAGTGCTTGCTCTTGGCAAACAGGCTGGTGAACGCACCGGCTACAGTGAGGGCCATGCCGCTCAGAGCCATGGCCAGAGCGGTGAACCAGTTCACGCCGGTCTTGGGCAGGGCGGCCACGGTATCGGGGGTGGCATCCTGCACAGAAGGATTGGCGGGGTTCCCCGGGGTCACAGGCGTCTCGGCATCATCCGGAGTGGCGTCCTGCACGGGAGGCGTGGTGGGGCCTTCCGGGCTGACGGGGGTATCCGGAGTTTCAGGCGTTTCGGGTGTAGTGGTTTCGGTGCGGCTGTCAGTGGTGATCTCTACTTCGTCCTTGCTGGCGGTGTAGGTGTATTCGTAGTCTGCAGTGCCGTGACGGACGACAGTTTCTTCTTTGTGGGCGCTTTCGGCATCTACACTGGCATCCTGCGTGGAACGGTAGGTATAAGACAACGTTCCATCGACCTGTTCGCCGGTGCGCTCGGTGGTCTGCTGCGCAGCTTCCTTCCAGGTCTCGTGGGTCGCAGTACCCAGGGCGGAGTAATTCACTCCCGAACCGGAAATGGTAGAAGTGTAGCTGTAACGACCACTGACAGCATGACCGGTGTCGGATTTCTGAGCGGAATCCGTGATGGTCAGATGATTGTTGGTCAATGTGGTAGCGGGCAGGATGCGGGATACAGTGATGGTCTTTTTGCCCTGTGCCACAAAGGTCTTGTCGTCTACCTGACGGAAACCGGTCAGTCCAAGGTCGTAGCCGCCACAGTAGGCATCAGGATTGAAAACCTTGTTCGATAAGCCGTACATCTCCTGATTCCAATTGTGAGCATTGACACAGGTATTGCTGTCGTAGGACAGATAACCATAGGAGACCAGCTCACTCTTGTTCAGGTAGATACGATAGGAGGCGTTTGCAGATGTCTGCTGATGCTCTTGCTCGGTCGTGTAGAACGTTACGATGGAAGCATCGGCATAACCCTCCGCCTGAAGCTGCTTCAGAAGGGCTTCGGCCTGCTCCTTCGTGAGATCAGGGGTGCCATCTGCCAGTTTGTACTGGTTGTAGGCCACCGTGCCGGTCACTTTATAATAGGTGCTGGCAGTGGGGTGGTTGTTGCGGACGTTCCAGTTCAGCTTATCATTATCGCTGAAGCTGGTGCGAGCATATTCATAACGGTCTGCGGGCATATCATAACCAATCTTGTCCTGCAGGTTGACTACGCTGGTGCCCTGGCTGTCGATGAGCTTATTCAGGTCATCGCTGTATTCCAGCTTCTTATCCGTCAGAACACAGTCGGTCTGGTGGACGTTACCGTCGGCATCCTTCAGCAGGTCGGCCTTGGTCGCTGCATTCAGCTCCAAATGCTGGATGTAGTTGCCGTCATAGGACAGATAGATTTTTTTAAAGCGATTAAACGGAGGGGTGTTCGGCTTGTCGTACAGATTTTTATTACTGTATTCCGGATGAGAAACATCCATGTCGCCCGTATAGCTCTTGCCGGCAGCGTCGGCCTCTGCCTTTTCTTTTTCCAGCAGGGCTTTCAGCTCCTCACGGGTCAGGCGGGTGAAGTCTGTGGTCTCGCCGACCTTATGGAGGATCTCAATGATCTCATCCTTCGAGGTCGAGATCGTTACCTGGTAGCCGCCCACATCCAGAATTTCGCCATCCTGCAGATCCTTTTGCATCTGCTGGATCTTTTCCAGCAGCTCTGCCTGATCGGCGTCGGTGGTGACCGTGCCTTCGGTGGTGAGAACGGTCTCGATCTTCAGCTGACTGCCATAGCCCACCTGATACTGCTTGCCGTCCCTGGTAAAGGAGGCAACGCCGTCTTTCACGGTGATGGCAGCGGCATCCACGCCGTAGCGCTCGGCCAGCTCGGTCAGAGCCCTGCTTTCGCTCAGACTGCCGGGTTCAACGGTGACGGTGTAGGTGGTCTTGACACCGTTTTCATCGGTCACGGTTTTGGTGTAGCTGTTGCTGCCGACCCGGATCAGATCGTCATAGGTGACATTGTTCTTCTTGTCCACGATGGTATAGGTCAGGCCGCCGCTCTCATCCTTGCCGGAAGAGATCGTCCACTGGTCATCCGCCTGCTCTTCGTTGCGGATCTCGCCCAGATCCCAGGCCTCCCAGGTCACTCTGGTGAAGGACTTGCTGTTGATATTGGTCTTTCCGTCAACAGGCGCATAAGACGGCAGATTCGAATCCGGAACCTTAACGCTTTCGTAAGACAGCTTAATGGTCTTGCCGTTGGTGGTCTGGTATTCAATGATGCGGCCGGTATCATCATACTTGATGGAACCGGCAACGGCGTTTTTCGGAGCGGTCTTGAAGTCCACGCCAAGGCCATAGAGGGGGCTGTCCTTGGTGATGGTGGTATAAGCACCGTTGGCATCTGTGGTGGCATTGCCGGAGACAAAAACACCGCTTTCAATCAGGGTGCGCTTGTGATCTGTCTTTCCGTCCGCAGCCTCCACATCTTCTTCAGGCTTCACATGAATGCCGCCGGTAAAATAACCCACTTTCTTGACATCGTCGCCGAAACCGGTGATATGGTTCCGTGTATCGTCGTAGGCAAATCTGTAAGTAAAGGTATACTGTTTGCCGTCCGAGGCCGTATAGGTATAGGTGCGCTTCAGCTTGGCTGCGTTTGCAGAGACATTATCCACACCTTCGGGGAGAGAAACATCCTCGTCTGTAATGGGCAGAGAAGAGGGATCCACCTTGGTGCCAGTGCAGGCTTCGATCGCGTCTGCCAGAGCCTTCTGCAAAGCAGCCTTCTTGGCGCGGAGCTCGGCATCCTCCAGCGTGCCGTTATCCTTGGACAGCTGATTGTCGGCATCGGTCATAGTGACAGAAATCTGGACCTTTTTCAGCAGCTGCGTGGCATCATCGTAGCTGATCTCGCAGGCTTCGCCGTTGACCACCTTGCAGACCTTGCCATCCTTGACGGTGAAGGTGCCGTTGCCGGGATTGCTGTTCAGCAGTTTGGCCAGTTCATCGGCGGACAGATCCTTGACCTGTGCATCGGTGTACTCATTCGTCTCGTGGTAAATGATCTCATAGGTCTTGCTGCCGTCCTTCACAGTGATGACCTTGTCACCGGCAGCATTGGTGCTCTCGGTTTTGTCCGGCTTCTGAAGCAGCTCATCCAGATCCACATGGAAGGTGTTGCTGTTCTTGTCTGTAAAGGTCAGCGTCTTATCTGTTTTGTTGGGCAGCATCACGTCGTCCTGCTTCACTTCAGCGCTTCCGGTGTGCTCGCTCTTTTTAACGTCCACCTTCAGGGTAGTGTCCACCGTGCGGGTGGCCTTGTTGCCGGTCACGGTGATGTACACAGTTTGTTCGCCGGCAGAAGTACGGATGCTTTTGGTCAGGGTGTAGCTGCCATCGTCGTTCTCGGTTTTGGTGTAGTCAGCTTCCAGGAGCTTGGCAAGATCTTCGCCGGTCATCTCAAGGTTGGTGTCTTCCGTGTGTTTGGTCAGGGTGTAGGTCTGGCGGTCGCCGTCTTCTTCCATGCTGCCCACGGTGTAGCCGTTGAACGAGGTGCCATCGACGGTGTCCCACTTCAGTTTTTCCTGATAATCCGCGCCCAACTCCTGCTTCAGGTCAACCTCTTTGCCATCGGTCACAAAAATCTCCTTGGTGTCTGCGGTAACTGTGCCGGTGGTTGTGTTGGTTGTAGTCTTATCAGCAGTGTGAGAAGTCTCGTAGCGGTTGGTCACAGAACCGTCCGGGTTGACAGTGCTGTCTACCAGCTTTTCAGAGTCCGGGCTGGTGGGTGTGATGGTAGTTTCCTGTTCGGTGCGCTCCTCCTTGGAGGCAGTGCCGATGATCTTGCCCTCGGCGTCCTTGACCGGTTCGGAGATGTCCGCATCGGGAGCTTTGATGCCCTTGCCTTCCTCGGTGGTCTCGCCTGCTTCAGGAGTTTCAGCAGAACCCTCGGAATCCTTGCCTTCTCCGGCAGTCTCGCCAGAAGCGGCTTCGGTGCTCTTATCCATCTCCTTCTGGACGATAGCACCGGAGGATTCCTCCGATTTGACGGTGCCGTCCTCATTATAGGTGAACTCGCGGTCGGTGTACTCGACATCGGTCGTGATTTTCTTGTCCTCAGTCTCCCGGTCCTCCAGAATGCCCTCGGCGTTTTCGTGCTCCTGGTTTTCTACGGGAGCAGTGTTTGCACTTTCAGAAGCCTGTTGTGCAGGAGTTTCTGCTTCGGAACGTTCTTTGTTCTCTACAGGGACTGCGTTTTCAGGGGTCTCAGCGTTGGCGGCCAGAGGGGTGGCTGCAACACAGGCGGTCAGGGCCAGAGCCATTGCGGCTTTTTTGAATTTCTTGTTCGTCATAAGATTCGCTCCTTTCGTTCTGCACACAAAAGATACCATAAAACGTATCTATTCGTAGATAAATGTCCGCATTGATCTACAGCTATCATATAACATATAAAATGAAAAAAGTCAATAAAACTGTCGATAAAAAGCAAATTTCAGCGGGATGCTAAAAATAAAAAAGGAGAAATATGCAGTTTGTATGAGAGTGACTCCAACTGAGTTACACAACAGATACGGTTTTGAGATGCTTCTGAAACGCTATTGAAACGCTATTGAAACGCTATTGAAACGCAGTGAAGATCCAGCCTGCGGGCCCGGGATAGTCACTGCCTGCCGGGCCGTTTCCGGGCAACAACAAAGCCCCCGGAAAACTCTCCGGGGGCCTTGCTGTTGTGTGCGAGGAACAACGGGTTTTCAGGCCCGTTGGGGGTTGGCTTTTAGTGCTTGCTCTTGGCAAACAGGCTGGTGAAGGCACCGGCTACGGTGAGGGCCATGCCGCTCAGGGCCATGGCCAGAGCCGCCATCCAGTTGACGCCGGTCTTGGGCAGGGCGGCCACGGTGCTGTCCGGGGTGGCATCCTGCACAGAAGGATTGGTGGGGTTCTCCGGGTTCGCGGGCGTCTCGGCTTCGTCCGGGGTGGCGTCCTGCACGGGAGTATCGGTGGAGCCTTCCGGGCTGACGGGGGTGTCCGGGCCCTCGGGATCGACCGGGGTGGGCTCCGGATCGGGGGTGGGCTCCGGATCCGGTTCCGGGGTGGGCTCCACGACTTCACGCAGGGCACCGTAGATGGTCACGGTGTAGTCGTCAGAGCTTTTGCCGGTGATGTTGTTGCCGGTCACCTTCACGTTGGAATCGGCATCGAAAGCATCCAGAATGTTCTGGTCGCGCCCGGCAGCGCCGTTGGCGTTGTTCTTGTGCTCGTAGCCCCACACGATGGTGTAGGTCTTGCCTTCATACTCGTACTCGGTGCCGTACACCATATCGTAGGCGTTGGGGGTACCGTCGGTGCGGTTCTCGTAGTTGCCCCAGATCAGCTTGGTGTTGCCGTTTTCGTCGGTGGTCTTGGTGAAGTTCAGGCTGTGGCCGTTCACCACCATATCCCGCAGGACGAACACGCCGTCGCTGGTCTTGTACGGGGTGTTGAACTTGTAACCGTCGGCCCGCAGGTCAGCCAGCAGCTTGCCGACGATCTCCGGGTCGTGGCTGCCATCCACATCCAGCATGTATTCCAGCGCGGCGGCGGGCACCCACACGGACAGGTACTGCTTGCCCTTTTCCTTATTCAGGTCGGAGACGTACTCGTACTTGGTGCCGTTGTAGGCAAAGGCACCAAAGTCGGCGTGGTCGGCGTCCTTGGTCAGCAGGAAGTTGGTCAGCTTGTTGCCCTGTTCGTTTTCCGGCCAGAGAGTGTTGGCCTTGCTGTAATCATAGGTCAGGGTGCCGCCGGTGACGACGAGCTTCTGACCGGGGTAGTACGTGTTCCCTACAATGGTGGGAGCTTCCACATGGGCGTTATTCTTGATAAGAATCTTGGAGTAGGGGCCGTCGATGTAGATGCCGCTGTGGTTATAATCGCCCTTTACAAGGACGGTGCCGTCATCCACAGTCAGGGTGCAAAGCATGCCCAGATTGATGCCGGAATACGAATTGTGCAGGTCCATGGACAGAACGCCGCCCTTGTCCACCAGAATATCGTGGTAGGCATAATGAGCAAGAAGGTTATAGTTATCGTGAGAACCATCGGTCATGTTGTAGACGCTGCCATCCGTGATATGCAGCTTGGTTCCCTTGCTGTTGCGGAGCTGGATGGCCATATCCCGCGTGGTGGAATCGACCGTGCTGTTGCCCGAAATGAGTACATTCCGGTAGCCGGCAACGATGCCGTAGTTCGCCTGCAGGTTGAGCTTGCTGCCATTTTTGACGATCAGGCTGCCGTTTTTACCCGAATCCTCGCAGTAAATGGCATATCTTCCGACGTTCTCCTCCTTGGTCAGTTCTGCCGAGATATTGGCAGTGGTATGATCAAACGTGACGGTCGTATCGCTATTGTTGCCGGTCTCAATGCCTAAGCTCTTGCCCTCGATGGTAACGTCCGAATCCTTGAAGGTGATGTCACCGGCGGCTTCCAGCTTGGAGCCATCCTTAGCCGTACCGCTGCCTTCGTAGCGGATGCCGGCATCGCTGTTGGTGATGTTGAGGGTGCTGTCCTCGGTAGTCAGGCTGGTGCTGGCACCCTGATGGCCGTAAATGCCGGTCTTGGTGTTCTTGATGTTCAGCGTGCTCTTGGCCTTGACGATGATGTCGTTCCAGCTGGCAATGCCAATACCGCCGTTCTCGTGCGTTTTACCGTCTTCCCCTACATGCGAACCGTCGATGGTCAGGGAAGAACCACCGTCCAGCGTGAGATCACCGTGCTGGGTGACGCCACGGCCGCTCTGGGTGGAGCCGGAAACATGGGTGTCCTGGATGGTGACGTCCGCGCCGTCCGTGATGGTGACGCTGGAATCCTCCTCGTCAGAGCCGTCTGCGATCACCATACCGGTGGTGGTGCCCTTGATGGTCAGGCTGCCGCCGGTGGTCTCTTCGGTGGTGTCGGAAGTCTCTTCCTTGTCGCCCTTGATGGTCAGGTGGGCGTCCTTTTCGGCGCCCGAGAAGTCGGAAGCCACTTCGCCGCCCACGCGGATGCCCTCCACGTTGGTGTTGTCGGAAACGTTTTTGTCGCCGGTGGCCTGCGAGCCGTCGATGACGTTGTCGCCCTTGAGGGTCAGGTCAACGTCCGAACCCTGCCGCACGTCCAGACCGGCGCTGTTCTTGTTGGTCTGGTTGATGGTGGTATCTTCCAGGGTCAGGTCAACCTTGGTGTCCTTATTTTCGTCGGTGTCGTCCAGATTCTTGCCAATGTCGATGCCGTTGCCGCCGGTGGTCAGGGTGGAATCCTTGACGGTCAGGTCAACGTTTGCGCCCTCGCCGACGGTCACGGTGGACTCGCCGGTCTTGCTGGTGTCGGCGTTCACGCCGTCGATCACGATATCCACGTCGCGGCCTTCGGAGCCGTCGGCGTTATCGGTCTTTTTGACGTCCTCTTGCACGGTGACGGTGTTCTCAGTGGGGGTATCCTTGTCACCCTTGATGATGATCTTGCCGTCGTCCTCTTTGTCCTCGTTGACGTAGGTGCGGTTCTCCTTTTTGTCCTCGCCCTGATAGCTGAACGCGCCGCGGTCGGCGTCCTGATCAATGGTGACATCACCGTCGGCCAGATCATAGCTCACGGCAGAAGCGCTGGCGCTGATGGTGCTCACGGCAATGGCGGTGGCCAGCGTGACAGCAACGACCTTTTTCTGTTTACGCAATCTCATGAGTAATACCTCCTCAAAAATGGGAACCTGATCTCCAGGCGGTTCCGACTCACACACAAAAAGATACCAGAAATTGGATCTATATGGGGATAAAACAGAGTAATAAACTCTGCTTATGATATACTATTTTCTGGCTGCACTGTCAATAAGTTCACGAAAATACGCGGATAATTGGCAAAATGCAAAAAAATGCAGCAAGATTTTACGCAGAATGCAGAGAGAGGTACGCTATTGTTGCACTGTTGAAATGGTCTTGATACGCATTGAAATTTCTTGTTGTAGAACGCAGAAAAGCCGCTGCCCGGTGTGCCGGGCAGCGGCTTTGAAAAATGCAAAGAAAGTGCGGTGCAGTGTGGTCAGCGCAGCTGATCGTTCAGCCAGGCGGCAATGTCGGCAAACACTTCCTGCCGGTTGGTCTCCACCAGCAGTTCGTGCCGGGCACCGGGGTACAGCTTGCAGCGGATGTTCTGCACGCCTGCGGCCTTCAGGCTCTGGATGGCGCGCAGCACGCCCTTGCCCCGGTCGCCCACCGGGTCGGCGGTGCCGGCCAGGAACAGCAGGGGCAGGTCCTTGGGCATCCGGGCCAGAAAAGCCGGGTCGTGCAGGCGCAGGATGCCGCTGAACATGCTGTAGTAGGCGTTGAGCGTAAAGGTAAAGGTGCAGCGCTCGTCGGCCAGGTACTTGTCCACCTCGGCGGCGTCACGGTTGAGCCAGTCGTGGGTGGTGCGGCCCTCCAGCCCCTTGTTGTAGCCCATGAAGGACAGGTTGGCCACCAGCTTGCTGCGGTACTGCCAGCCGTGCACGGCCGCCAGCGCCCGGCAGGTGCTGCGGGCAAACTGCACCAGCGCTTTGGGCTGGTGGCCGGTGCCCATGATGATGGCACCGCTCAGTTCCTGCCCGTATTCGCACAGGTACTGCCGGGCATAGAACGAGCCCATGCTGTGCCCCAGCAGAAAGTACGGCACACCGGGGTAGCGCTCCTTGGTGCGCAGGGTCATGGCGTGCAGGTCGTCCAGCACGGCACGGTTGCCGTCCGGCTCGGCAAAGTAGCCGTAGTCGGCCTTGGTGCGGATGGACCCGCCGTGGCCCAGGTGGTCGTGGCCGACCACCACGATGCCCTGCCCGGCCAGATACTCCGCCAGCGGCTTG